>Ga0081455_10002014_pt1 | contig 24291 bp, 23 predicted proteins | sample TabmetS3T2R1_FD_70207 | JGI IMG/M metagenome (GOLD analysis project Ga0081455, IMG submission 70207) | Tabebuia heterophylla rhizosphere microbial communities from the University of Puerto Rico - S3T2R1 | ecosystem: Host-associated > Plants > Roots > Rhizosphere ...
ACGCTGGAGGCTTCAGCCTTCGATTTGCTCTTGGCCATGGCGATCTGTTCGCGTTTGGCTTCGCGCTCGCCCATCGCCACCAGCTTATCTAGATGTTTCTTGATCTCCTCCTGCGTCACGACGCTGCGGTAAATCGACACGATCTTTCCGTCGCGCCCGATGATGGCCGTGCCGGGCAATCCGGGTCCGAGTCCGAACTGCGCCATTTGCTCAGTTGTCACGCCGAGCCAGACCGGGAAATTGATCGCCGTCTCTTTGATAGACTGGCGAACCGCTTGTAGCTCATTGAGCGTGTCCGCCGAAGCGCCGATGACCTGCACGCCGTAGGCCGCATATTGATTCTGGATCGCCGCCAGATCCGGCATCTCTTTCTTGCAAGGGCCGCACCATGTCGCCCAGAAGTTCAACACGACGATCCGCCCGCGGTATGAGCTCAGTTTCTGTTCCGCGCCGAAGAGGTCTTTCAACACCAGTTCGGCTTCCTTCCCGATCACGTCAGGAAGAGCCTGTTCCGGAGGCTTGGACAGAACTTTAAGATCGTCCACTTTGACGAAGTTTTGTTTCTTCTTGACGCGGACCGGGCCGGTGATTTCCACGCGGCTGCCGACATAGCTCAGCCAGTTCGGCTCCGTGCGTTTGAACTTTCCGTCTTCAAGTTGATAGAACTTCGTGGCGCCGTCCTGCGCCATTACCGCCAGCAGCGTCGGGTCGCCATTGGATATGCACTTTGCGGACTGCGCCAGGTCTTCCGGCGAGCCGTATGCGACTTTCTTGCGGTCGGCCTTGTTCCAGCAATCTTCACAACACACTATCTGCCCTTCCAATCGACCATCCGCCTTGGCCGTCTGCGCGAGGCCGGGCTGAAGGAAAAACAACAATGTCAGAGCAGAAAAAAGAATAGACTGAATAATCCTATTCACAATTGATCCCCCGGTTGATGCCCGAGCAAACTTGCGCAGACACCAGTCGTTAGAAACGATGACTTGAAAAGTGATACAGGCTGGGTGAATGAAAAAGCAGTGATTAAATACGAAGCGCGTGGCTTCGCTGTAGTGGCGGCGAACAGGTAGGCTGTGGAGATGTGGCAGCCTGAATCAGAGCCCGGTAATGTTGATGGAAACCGAAAATCGCCGCAGGGAGTAAAGGCTGGGCGATAATCCCCACCGGAGATTTCTGAATTCTGTCAGGCGGCAGGGACCTGAGAGCGTTGAGGGAACAACACTCATCCTCCTCCCCGATCAAAGTAACGCTGGTTTCATCAGACGCGCAAGAGAATCGCTCGGCGTGAGCCGCGCAGATTATCTGGCAGCCCAGTGAAAGACTTCCTACGCTGAGCGCGAGCGCGAATGCAAGCCATCTTTTCATGATGTTCCGCCGGGACTTCATCGGCGAGGATTATAACGAATGTTATTGGAGCCACCAATCAGACCTACTATTTTGCAAATTAATATGTGGATTATCCTTCGCTCATTAGTTAGGCAATCAACTTTCGCTTGACTCTGGACCTAACACCAGAGTGTAGAATCCAGTCATGAATTCATCGGCGTTTCGCATCGGAGAGGTCGCATTACGCGCCGGCGTGAGCATTGACGCTGTGCGCTACTACGAGCGCCGGCGACTCTTGCCGTCCGCTCCACGCACAGAAGGAGGATTCCGTCTCTTTACACCGGATACAGTGGAGCGCGTGCGGTTCATTAAACGAGCGCAGGAGCTAGGCTTCTCGCTCGATGAAATAAGTGAACTCATCGCAACTGGCGGCGCGCGCGAGTGCAAGCGCGTGCGTGACCATTTGAAGGTCAAACTCTCTGAAGTGGATGAGCGAATCCGTCTAATGCAAGATTTTCGGAAGACCCTGGCCCGTCATTTGGTGGCATGTGAGCGAGAACTCTCTCGACGCGCCGATGACGCCGTTTGCCCGGCGCTCTTGAACATATCTCGCGCCGATTCGGGGAAGAAGAAAAAGAAATGAGTTGTTGCGGAGAATCATGCGAGGTCGAGACGAAACTGGTTGGCGCCAATCGTGGCTGCCGGCTCTGTGATGGGCCGAGTCGCCCGGTGACGCTTCGAACGATGCTCCTGATGCTCAAGCCAGAGTTCTTCGACCAGGTGGGAGAAAATCAGTATCGCTTCTGCGCCTCACCTGAATGCCAGGTAGTCTACTTTTCAAGAGAACGTTCTTTTTCGACCGGCGATCTTCGTGTCCGCGTCGGATTAAAGGAAAAGGACGGGCCGATCCAACTCTGCTACTGCTTCGGCTTTAGCGAAGAAGCCGCGCGGGAAGAGATTCAAGCCAGAGGACACACCGCGATCCATCAACGCATCGCGGCGCTCATCAGAGAGCGAATGTGCGCGTGTGAGGAGAGAAATCCGTCAGGAGCTTGCTGCCTCGGTGAGGTAACCCAGGCGGTGAAGCGTTTGATAAAGGAGGCGAAATGAAAGGAAAGCGGCTTATCTTTGGCCGAGCGGCGGTCGTTCTCTTGGTCGCCCTGTTCCTCGTTCAGGGGGGAAGTTGCACGCTGCCGACACGCGAGACTGGGCAGGCGTCGGGGGTGGCCGACCTGAGTAACCTCGATCCGCTCAAACAGGCCTTCGAGCGCGATCGCGGTAAGTTGCGTATAGTGACGCTTCTCTCCCCGGTTTGACCGGCTTGCCGTCGGGGGTTCTCCGATATACAGAAGGCGCTCAATAATATTTCGGATGACCGGCTGCGGGTTCACGTCATCTGGCTTCCGATGTTCCCCGGTGACTCCAGAGATTGGGCCAAAACCCGCTCGGACGAATTCAATGACAAGCGCGTGAGCTATTACTGGGACGGCGACCGGCTCACCGGTCAGCAGTGGCAGAAAGTGCTCGGCACGAAGAGGGTAGCCTGGGACATCTATCTCTTGTACGGCGCACAGAGCCAGTGGGATACGGAGCCGCCCGCGCCGGATTTTTGGATGCATCAGCTCCGTGGCGAGACCTCTGCGCCGACCCTGGACGGCGCGGCCTTCGAGGCCAGAGTCAAAGAAATGCTGAACCAAATGAAGAGGTAATGGCAATGAAACCATCAGGCGCCGGCGCCACTGCCGGATCACTCATCTCGGCCCTGCTGTCCTTTCTTCCGCTGAGCTGTTGCATCTTTCCTGTGGCATTCTCCTTCCTCGGGGCTGGAGGACTCGCCTTTGCTATGTCGTTGACGCCGTATCGATCTTACTTCATCGCTCTCACACTGCTGTTTCTTGGCGGCGGTTTTTATTTCGCCTACCGGCCCGAGAAAGCGGAGTGTGCTCCGGGCACGTCATGCGGCTCGCCGAGGAGCCGGAAATTGCAGCGTGTAAGCTTATGGATCGTGACTGTATTGACTCTCATACTCTTCGCATTTCCCTATGTCATCCCGTATCTACCAGTCGAGTGGGTGGGGAACTGAACCTGAGAGGAGGTTCGATGGCAGTAAAACTCGCTTCCGTGTTCTTTGCCCTATTCCTCCTAACAGGAGTCGCCTTCCCACAGGCGCCCAATAAACGGGAACGAACTAAGACCATCTCTGTTCACATTGATGGATTTATGAAGAGTAAGAGTGGCGCCGTCTGAATGGGCTGACCGGAGACGGTCAAACAAGCTCTGGAAGAGCTTGCAGGCATTGAGAAAATAGAGATGAGGCTCGACCGCGACGAATTCGCGATCACGTACGACCCCACAAAGGTCGCGCCTGCGGAAATCATCGCCACGATCAGAGAGACCGGCTACACGGCGCGAGTTGTGAGCGGTAAGGGGAATGCCTCACGAGAATCCATTGAGTCGTCGCTCCCTCGCGGATTTGCGCAGCTTGACGAAGCTCTCGCGCAAGCCCAGCGAGAGAGAAAGCCCGTCGTTCTCGATTTTTTTGCCGAGTGGTGCGCCCCGTGTATGCGCATGGAAAAAACCACCTTCAAGGATGAACGGGTGAAGGCGCTCCTCGGGCGCTGCGTATTCGTCAGGGTGGACACAGATAAACAAGCCGACATCGCGAAACGAATGGCGGTCGAAGGCCTTCCTGATATTCGCTTTGCGCTTCCCGACGGAAGAGTGATCAAGCAACTGCGAAACTTTCAAGACGCGGAGTCTTTCAGTTCCGAACTCGAAGAGTTACTCCGGAAGGTGGAGGACAAATAGATACGGAGGCTCTTGCCTGCTCTGATTTAGGGCGTCGCCCATTACGGCGCGATGAACGAAATCGCGCGCATGAGTGGAAAAATTCTCAAATCATGGCGCGGCGTCGATCACCCATTTTTGCCAGGCCTGTCCGACATAGTCCCAGAGTCCGAACTGAAGACCTGGATCTGTCGAGGCCGCCGGTGGGGCCACGACTCTGGGTCCGGCCAGTGAAGTGAACACATAACTCCCATCCGCGGCGCGTTCGATCTTGTATTTCTGGCAGTTATTGTTCAATCCTTCCCACAGCCGTATAAGAGACCCGTTATCCGGATTGCAGAAGGCGACGTCCGCGCTTCGCCCTCCCAGGGCGTTGGTAATGCGATACGCTCCATCGCCCTGCGGCGAGAGATACCATTTCTGGCATATGAAATTCCCCCAGGAGCCCTGCGCGATAGCCTGCCCCAATTCGCCAGTGCATCCCCAGGCGTCCCATACCAGACCGTTGTATTTATTGGTAATTCGATATTGGCCCGCATCGATCCAGTCGCGCGTCAGGACGGGCCAGCCTTCCGAATATTTCAGCGTCAGGATATCGAGTTTCGGCGCCCCATTATCCTCGGCGTCGTAATAATGGAGAGAGACAATATTGACTCCACAATCGCGCAGGAGTCCGAATTGGCCCGGCCCGATGTATTTTCCGGAGGAACTGAGGACGGTTCCCCATCCCGTGAAAGGTCCGAGGGGATTCATCGAGCGTCCGACCTGAATGTAATAAGAACTGTTCGATCCCCGGCAGCAAAACCCGCGGTTGACGAAGAGGTAATAGAAATGTCCCTCTTTGATCATGTAAGGCGCTTCATAATCGGCCTGGTCGCCGCCAACCAATTTGACAATCTGCGCGTTCTTCTTTGGCTTGCCGGTGTGGCGGTCGAGTTCAATCACGCCAATGCCGCCGGAAAATGAGCCGTATGTCATGTAAATCCGGCCGTTGTCGTCCTTGAAGACCGCGGGATCGATCGCATTGATGTCCGTCGCGACGGCGGAAGAAATGACCATCCCCTGATCCTCCCACGGCCCTTCCAGGCTGTCGGTGGTCGCTACGCCGATGGCTGAGCGGGAGGAACCAAAGGTTGAACAGGCGTAATAACAGTACCACCGATCGTTAAGCCGAATAACATCCGGCGCCCAGAATTGACCGCTGAAGCCCGGGACTGCGTCGTTGATCCACGAAGGCCAGGTTCCGATGGGAAAGACCGTGTTCGGAGCGGGAGTCCAAAAGATCAGATCGGTCGAATACGCGGAATAGATTCCGGGACCGGTAGTGAATTGATAATAGCGATCGCCTTCCTTAACAAGTCCCGAAGGGTCGTGCGAGTTAATATTGCCTTGTAGCGCGTACGATCTGGAGTTCGCCAGGCAAAGCAGAAAACAGAGAGAGAGCCAGACCGCAATTCGTCTACTGAAAGTGGCGATAAAGAAGTGTGACCCACGGCGATTTTGCGCTGATGACATAGATTACCTCCTTGGCTTGATTTCGAAATAGCTGACAGGTATGGGTTCGAGGTTTCACGCCGGATATCGAACTCCATAAGGAAAGGTTGCTGTACATCTTACCAAAACGGATGACGATCCCGGCCGAGTACCGGAAGTTGTTCCCCGTTTGATCTCCTAAGTTGTCTCCCAAGTAATCAATCTGAGCGACGCGGATGGCGAAATTGTCATGCGCCTTGACATCGAGTCCGCCTCCCAGCGCGAATGCGAATGCATTATCCATCACTGGAGCAGCAGGTCTATCTTGAACCTTCTCGTTTTCGCACGCCCCTCCAAACAAGGTGTGAACAAACGGTTCCGCCTTTCCTCTATGAAGAACGATGCGCGGACCGAATAAGTATGTTAACACGTTGGAATTGACGGTGATGCTAAGGCCTAAGACCTGGGTGGGTATCGACGTCGATGTGTCGAACCGGCTGAATTCGCCGACAATGCCGATGTGTTTGGTGATGTTTCCGGCCAGCGACGTGTTGAATCCGTGCGCGTTGACGCCGTCAATGATATCAGCGCGCAGATACGAGTAGCCGCCGAAAATCTCGACTTTGGGGGCTGCCTCCTGCGCTGAAGCCGCGAGCGGCAAGCAGAGGGCCAACAGGGAGGCTAAGAACAATGGTTTCTTCATAGATTTTCCTTTATGAAGTTGTGATACGGGACAGCTGTTCCAACGCTAGGGGGTGATTGGCATAGGCTAAGCTCGACTTTATACATTCACGCGGCATAACAAACCGCGCCAGTTAAGCGCTCCAATAACGAGCGTGGGACTTTTACAACATCCCTGTTCTGAACCGGGGTTGAAAAATGGCTCCCGCTCCACAGCGTTTGCGGTATGGGCCTCCTGGCCATGCGCTTGCGCCAGCCCACTACACATAAGAGGCAGGTCCACTACTATTGCGAGCGTGAAGCGCTAAAACAAAGTTTTAATATTTACCTCCTCAGGTTTCGGTTTCAGGTTGTCATTCAGACGTAGATGTAAGAATCGAGGACGCGCCGACTATCATCGCTCACCTATTGCAGGCGGAAACTTTTGGCTCGCTCCGAATAATGAAACTTCACGTTACGTTACACTCCTGGATAAATTTCGGTTTTCGAATCTTATAAAATGAAGTTGCCGAATTTTCCGCCATATTCCTGCCGGCTCGAAAATATTTTGGCTCTTTGTGAATTGCCGTGAAGACCCTCATATCTTGCGCCATCAATGCGCAAATGCTTCTTAGCCGCTTAGATCCAACCAGATGCGCCGGAAGAGGCTAATCGGATTGGCGACACCTTAGTAATGACGCTTGAGCGCTTTGACCTTGTTGTGTGGCGGGTTCCAAAAAACTGAAGGTTCCGTTGCAAATAAACCAGACATCTGGTCCTGAGCGCTGATAGACTAGCCCAATTCCATTATCACTGGGGGCTGTCACCAGATCGGTATCCCTTTGTTTTGCCCAGATACTTGATCTGAAGGATTTGTGTCACGCTTGGAAAGCAAGGCCGGTTAGCTAAGGATGACTGGTGTATCTCTCGCTGCGTTAGCAGCGAGAGATACACCAAGTCTACAGTTGTGTGTTATCACTGAAACATTAGTTTAAGACTTTATTGTCAAGTTTAAGACTTTATTGTCAGTCTAGAATTACTGTAGTCTGACAATAAAGTTGTAAACTGAAGGGCCGCTAAGTTGTTGATTCTACGTTGAAATGAATCATTGATGAAACGCCGTATATCTGCACGCTATTCAAAACCGTAATTGGATCCACCTTCGGGCTCCGACTGGCGTGAGGTAGAGACGGTCAGACTGGAAGAATCACAACTCCATGCGGCCAATTGGCTGAGGTAACGAAGACTCGCGCCGGTCAAGGCAATCAGTGAACCCCCCACATCAATGAGGCCTGAATGGTTCTGGTGCAATAATTCTCTGACTATACAAGATATTGATAGGAAGGAATCATATGAACCACTATAATTTGGGGTCGAAATATTATTTGCACCAGAACCGAGAAGGATGATCTCGGACTCAGAGTGACGCCACTTGAAGAGATCAGTTTCGGCCACAGGCAGACCTCCGAGGAAGATTCCGGATCGGGACAGTCTACCATCATTGATACGAGACATCCGTTTTTTGCAACACAACCTATGAAGATCTACATTGTGATAGAAAGTGAAAATGCTTAGGGCGTAAGTCGCAACTGTTGCATTTTGTTTTGGAAGCGCGGGTCTGAGCGTAGGCTGTCATAGTGGGGATCTACTTTGAGGAAGATCATCTGCGGGTCGTGCGTCGCGTAGGCTCTTTCGAGAGAGGCTAGCGCATTTTCTTTATCCCATAGGCTGGCGTAAAGTACTGCCAACTCCGCAGGTGAGACATATTCTTTGGTTGTCTTGAGCTTCTCGAGAATAGCAGTGTCCCTTCGGCAGAATGGCGTCGGCCCTAGTAAAAACTGTGTCGACGCCATTTTGCCGAAGGGACACTCATGATTCGAACGCAGTTGAGGTTTTGTTGCGATTGAGGTGTGAGTCTTCGGTGGGCTAGCTTGTGGTTTAAGTAAGTGTACCGGTTGGTGTAATCCTGATATTCCTTCCAGAACGGCTCTTAACACAAGTGAATGTCCTGCGGACTCGTTATGACCCTCGATCACAGGCCGCATGCGATGCGCATATTAGCCTGACGGTCCCAATGCCACAGCCGATCAAACCGGAGGAGCCACATGCCGAGTAACACGAGCGGGGTCGGTGGCGAACCGCCAGCGCGGTTAGAGGTCCGACTTCTTGGCGCCGTCGAGATCATCTTGGACGGCCGGCGTCTTCGCGCCTTCAACTCTCTTCGCTTGCAACGGTTTCTGGCGTTGATCGCATTGCGAAGAGACCCGCAGCTCCGCTCACGACTCGCGTTCGAGCTCTGGCCCGACTCCGACGAACGTCAGGCGCGCACCAACCTTAGAAAGCTGCTCCACGAGTTCCGACATTCCCTTCCCGACATCGGCGCCTTCGTCGAGATCGACAACGAGGCCGTGCGGTGGATTCCGACTGGGTCGAGCGCGGTCGACGCGCTTAGGTTCCGCGACGCCATCGCGGCCGGTGATTTCGAGCTCGCCGCGCGCCTGTATTCGGGCGATCTCCTTCCGGCTTGTTACGACGACTGGGTCCTGGACGAGCGAGCAAAACTTCGAGCCGAGGCGTATGGGGCCCTCGTGCGGCTGACAGAAGAGGCGGCGGCGCGCGACGACCACAAAGACACGATCAGGCATGCCCAACGCATCATCGACCTGGAGCCGACCGACGAAGCGGCCGTCCGGCTTCAGATGGAAGCGCATCTCGCGCTTGGTGATAGAGCCGCGGCGCTGCGCGCCTACCACAGGTACGCGGAAGTACTTGAGCGCGACCTCGCAGTGGCGCCGGGCGAAGAGATCGCGGCCATGTACCGTGAGCTCCGGGCTGGCGCAATCAACCGCGGCGAAGCGCAGGGCAGGGAGCTGGCGCCCGTCGGCGAAGCGCCTTTCGTCGGCCGCAACCTCGAATGGAACCAGCTCAACCAGGCATGGAACACCGCGCGGGAAGGTGGGGCACACCTCTTGTTGGTGACCGGGGAACCGGGGATCGGAAAGTCCCGTCTCGCACTGGAACTCGGCCGCCGCGTTCGAGCAAAGGGACACATGGTGGCCTCGGCTCGCGCGTACGAGGCGGCGGGCCGACTGCCGTGGGGTCCCGTCGTCGACCTACTCCGATCGGATGCTCTCCGAAGCCACATCGAGACGCTCGACACGGTCTGGAGGGCCGAGCTCGCCCGCCTTCTGCCCGAACTCCGCGACGCTTCCCAGTCATCTGCACCGCATCAGTCGGGCGACCCGGCTCAGCGTCATCGGTTGTTCGATGCAGTGAGCCGAGCCATTGTCGGCGAGCGCCCGCGCCTGCTGATCATCGACGATCTGCAGTGGTGTGATGCCGAGACCATTGAGTGGATCGGTTTCGTTGTCTGTTCCGCACGGACGGCGGGGACCCTCATCGTCGGTACGGTGCGCTGGGAGGAGATCCCACCGAATCATTTCCTCGTCGGACTCGTCGACGCCTTGGGCCACGAGCAGGCCGTGACTATCGTGCCACTCGACCGACTCGACGAAGCCACCACGGCAACGCTTGCTGCTCGGCTACGTGCTGAAGACGCGATTGATCCGAAACTGGCGGCACGACTCTGGAGCGAGACCGAAGGCAATCCACTCTTCGTCATCGAAGCGCTTCGAGCCGGGATCTCCTCTGATGGAAGTCAGGCAGTGCTCACACCGACGATGCGGGCGGTACTGCGCGCCCGACTGGGCCAACTCACTGACGGCGCTCGACGACTCGCCGAGGTGGCGGCCGTGGTCGGTCGGCCCTTCTCGGTCGGTCTGATGGTCTCGGCTACTGGGATCGATGAGCCCGAGCTCGTTGATTATCTCGACGAACTCTGGCGTCGACGGATCATCCGTGATCAGGGGCCCACGTACGATTTCAGTCACGACAAGCTTCGGGCGGTTGCCCTGGAGATGATCAGTCCAGCTCGTCGACGCCAACTCCACCGGGCCGTCGCCGAGGCGATCGCGGTCGAGCGCCACAAGGACATCGAAGCGGCCAGCCCGCAGCTGGCCGCACACTACGACCAGGCCGGCATGGTCGAGCCGGCTATTGAGGCCTACCGCGTGGCGGGCGCCCGAGCGGTAGCGGTGTCGGCCTTCGATGAAGCGGTCACCCTGTTTCGACGAGCGCTCGCACTGCTCGCCGACCTGGCTCCGGCGCCCGACCGCGATGCGCTCGAACTCGACGTCCGGATCGCCCTCGGATCCCCCCTTGTCGCCCTCGAGGGTTACGGCTCCAAGGGCGCGCATCAACTCTACGAGCGAGCCCTCTCGCTTTGCCGCAAGCTTCACAGACGCGTGGATCCGCCGATCCTCCGTGGTCTCGGCCTCGCCCGGCTGCAGGGCTGCCACTTCGACGCCTGCGAGGAACTCGCCCGGGACCTCCTCGACGATGAGAGTCATGATCCGATCGCCAGGACAGAGGGCCGCTATCTCCTCGGCGTGAGCGCGTTCTGGCGGGGGGATCTGGCCAGAGCCCGCCACGATCTCGATGGCGCGATCGAAACCTATGACTTAGCCCATCGCGATGAACATCTGGCGTTGTACGCCCAGGACCCGAAGGCGGTTTGCCTCGTACGGCGGGCCTGGGTCGAGCTGTGGGCCGGAGACGCCAGCCGGGCCGACGAGACAGCGCGATCCGCTCTTGCGCTGGCCGTCGATCTCGATCATCTGATGACCTTGGGGTACGTCATCACTTACGCGGCGATCATCGCGGCCGAATCCGAAGATCTCGCCCGCCTCGCCGAGCTCCTCGCGGACGCCGACAGTGTATGGAAGCGACTTTCGGAGCGCTATCTCATGGTCGTCCTGGATGCCCTTAGGGGCTGGCTGGACATCTGCGAGGGATCGGCTGGGGGCATTGAGAAGATAGTGCGGTCGGTGGCGCGCTCGCGTACCGACGGGGAGACCCTCCACCTTACCTACACACTCCTTCTTCTCGCCCGGGCTCGCGGCATGATCGGCGAGTTCCACCAGGGACGAGCCGCCACACGCGAGGGGCTCTCGTGGACACACCGCTGCGACCAGGCCTATCTCGAGGCCGAGCTGTGGCGACTCGACGGTGAGCTCGCATATCGCAGCGGAGAACGCGAAGCCGCCGTCGCTTCTCTGCGCCGTGCCGTTGAGGTCGCCGTCGCTCAAGGGGCGGGCTGGTTGGAGCTTCGGGCGCTCCACTCCTTCGCCAGTCGATTTCCCGATCAGACAGAGCATGAGCAACTTCGGGACCTCATCGCAACTATCCCGTCGGGCCATGATCTCCCGGCGTTCCGAGCAGCAAAACGCCTTCTGAGCGAATCCGACTGAGAGGGAACGTTTCGGGAACGCCTAAGTGTGTATCCTTGGCGCATCGTTGGTGAAACCGAGCCAGAGGAGCGCACAATGAGCGACACGATCAAAGCATTGACCGAAGCGGTACGAGGGCGCGTCATCACCCTTTCTTTCTTCTGGACGTCGGCAACTGATCTACGGTCAGTATGCAATACCTTGCACAGGCCGAAGCGCGCCTGTAGCATCCCGTTCAACTTTTGGAGACACGCACTTTAGCTCAAGGAGGATCTCATGAGAGTTCATGCAGTTGTTGCGACAATACTCGTTGCCAGCGTTTACGCGCAGGCGCTCGCGAAAGAAGGCTCGGTCGACTGGGCGATGAATGCCACGATTATCGATGGCTGCAGCTGCCGCATGCTCTGTCCGTGTATCTTCGGATCGCCCGCCACAGTCGGCTCAGCTGCGACCCACGAGCATGAGGGACACCGGTCCTGTTACTTCAACGCGGCGTTTCGGGTTAATAAGGGGCATTATGGCAAGGTTAGGCTGGATGGTCTGAAGTTCTGGTTCGCGGGAGACAAGGGCGACGCCAAGACCGTCGAACTTACCTTCGAGCCTTCCGCGACCAAAGAGCAGCGGGAGGGGATCCGAGAGTTCTTGTCCCATTTCCTGCCGTTAAAGTGGGAGTCTTTCACCGAAGGACCCGATGCGAAGATCGAGTGGAAAGCCGAGGCGGTGCGCGCCGAGGCCAAGCTCGATGGCGGAAAGGCGGCTGAAGTGGTGTTGACTCGATATTCCGGCGCCACAGGTAAAGGTACGACTGTCATCAAGAATATGAGCTACTTCGCCGCCACCCGAAATGACGGGTTCAATATCCTGCCGGTCGAAATTATCGCCTATCGTCGCGGGCCCAAGCCAGCGCCGTTCGAGTTTCGTGGGACCTCAGGATGGACCATCACCATCGACATGAACTCCAAGGATGTGATTGCGGCGCGGTAGAGACCTTGTTCACACGTTGAGCCCAGAGGTCACCCATCCTCATAGGTAAGATCTTTAGCGAGCACATCCTTTATTGACGCGGGATCCGCTCGTACGCCCAGGGTGACCCTGGGCCCCGTGCGCTCTGTGTCGTTGAACCGCTCGGCCTCTTCGAACTCGCCGCGAAGATCCTGCAGGCGGCTTCCGAGCAATTTGTCAAGAATAGATCTCGATTCCGGCTCTGAAGAATCAGGCGGCCAGGAGCCGTTGGCCGGAATGGGCGCCAGAAAAGCGCAGCGACAGCGACAACTCAATTTCTAACACCAATGCGAGCCCGACCCCGGAGGGGCGAAATGTTTATGCAGATTCAAGAAAAAGAAATTTCGCCACTAATGAACGCGAATCTTCACGAATAGAAGCAAGAAAATGGCAGCCAAACAACATACGAGACCGCAAATAATATTCGCGTTTATTCGTGTTCATTCGTGGCGAAAAACATTTCGCCCCTCCGGGCTTGGCGCCACAAAATCTGTTAGCGCCAGGAATATTCATCCCGTCTATTTTGCGCCGGGGGCGAAGACGAAGGTCAAGACGCTCTTCACTCTGACGGGCTCGCCGTTGAGGGGCGCCGGTTCGAAGATCCATTTACGCGCCGCCACCACGGCAGCGTCTCGCAGCGCGATGTGGCCGCTGATGGCCTTGGCCTCGACGACAAGCCCTATTTCCGAAATAGCAATCTCCACCTTGACTGTCCCTGTGGCCTTCATCTTCTTGGCAGTCGGCGGGTAAGCCGGGTTAACTTTGGTGATAGCGCGGTTTAGCAACAAGCTTTCTGGAATCTGCTCCAGGACTTGCGTCGATGGCGGTGGGGGCGCCGGAGGCGGCGCCCCTTCCTGGCTCAGGCCGCCGGCCACAGGCGGAACGCTCGCAAACATCGGCCCCCGGTAGCGAATAGGTGAGATGAACCATGCGGAATCCATTTTTATAGCCGGCAGATCGGCAATCCGATTTTTCGCGACGGTCGGGGAAAAGCCTTCCAGATCGCGCAACCTCTCCGGCAAATCGCTCAACCGGCGGACTGAATAGAGCCGTTCGTTCTGTTCGATGACGGCGAGGAAGAAAGAGGGCTTTCCGGTCAGCCCCTTTTTGAAAGTCCCGACACTGATTGCGACGTATACTTTGCGTCTGTCCGGCAGGTAAGCGTTGATTTCAGCGCAGGCGCGCAGATCTTGCCCCGTATCGTCCAGGGCGGTGATCGGCTCGCCGCATTCGGTCAGTTGCCAGACCACGCCGGCATCCGGCCCGATGGTCTTGTTGAACCAGCCCGCAAAGGGGCGGTCGGGCAGCGCCTCGTCGAGGTCGGAAGCGGACATCTTTTGCGCCGAAGATATTGCCCGCTTCTCGAACGATTCTACCTGAGTCGCGCCGGCCATCCAGACACATAAAACATTCACGATCACAAATATCTTCATATTTGCCCTCGAATTAAAAGTTGAACTTCACCCCAAGCTGAATGACGCGCGGCGCATACGCCGAGGTGAAGCCACAGAAAGTGCTTGCCGGGCTATCCGTTTCGCCTATGACGCGAACATCCGTTTCCCCCAGCTGAATGATGTCGAGCGGGCTGCCGGCGACGTTATTCACGTCCCTGAAGTTGGTCCGGTTGAAGAGATTGAAGGTGTCGAAAATGAGTTCAATCCCGACCGGACTGTCCGCGCCGAAGCGGATTCGCCGCCCCACTCTCATATCAGTGCTGAAGAACATCGGCCCGAGGCCGGTGTTGCGCCCTATCGTGACCGGGCGATCGTTGTTGTTGGTGTCGAGGTTGACGTCAAATCCCGTCACGACGTTGAAGGGGAAGCCGCTGCGCGCCGTGACGATCGGCGATAGGTAAAAACCGGCGAGCGCCCGCTGGTACAGAGGACTGCCCTTCCCGCCGCTGTAAGGGCTTTCGAAGATCGCCGCGAGCGACACCCTGTGACGCACGTCGAAGGACGAAAGCGCGCGATCGGCGCGGACGTTGGTCGGGTCTTGCGGCCCCAGCCCGAAGTTCACGTCGTCGGCGTCACCGATCGTTTTGCTGAAGGTGTAGGACCCGATCACCTGGTAATAGCGGTTGAAGCGCTTATTTACCGACACAGCCACGCCGTGATAGATCGAATTTCCGGCCGACTCAAACACGTAATCCGCCAGCCGCGTCGGGTCGATGCGTCCTGTCAACGTCGGGCGGCCCAGGACGTCGGGCATTGACGGATTCGGCAGCGCGTTGACCTGCCGGGGGCGGATGAGCTTCACGCCGCGGTTGAACAGATAGTTAATAGAAATGTTCCAGTCGCGTCCGATCTGGCGGTCGACGCCAAGGCTACCCTGAGCGCCGTATCCGTTTACCGCGTCAGGGGCCAGCCGTATTAATTGCCGGTTGACGCTCGTCTGGCGCGTCAAGCCGAGCAAGTTCAAGTAGGCCGATTCCGGAATACTGCCGGTCGATGGGACCGCCAACAGCCCTTGCTGCGCCAGTTTCTGGTAGAAACAGAAGGACGGAAAATTGGCGCCGTATGACGTCACGCCGCATTGCGATGTCGGCGAGATCGGCGTCAGGCCGCCGTTTGCGGTGACAATAACAGTGCTGATCGCTCCATTTCCCAGAATGGTAGGGATGAACGCTATGCCGGTGAACAGCGATTGGTAGTAGACGCCGCCGCCGCCGCGGATCACCGTCCGCTGGTCCTTAAAAGGGTCGTAGGCGAAGCTGAAGCGCGGGCCGAAATTATTGTTGTCGCGCGGCGCGCCCGCAGGTTGCAGATCGTAGTCATAGCGCAGGCCGAAGCTCAGGCTCAAATTCGGTCGCGCCTTAAAACCGTCTTGCAGGTAAAGCCCGAGAATCTGTCCGTCGAGTCGCGCGTTCGGGTTACCGAAGCCCTGATTGATCGCCTGCGGAAGGCCGAAACTCACCTGCTGGACGGTGGTCAACGGCTGCGTAAGCACCGCCGCGAGATCGGGCCTTCCCAGTCCGCCCATCGCGCGCGGAGTGGAGAGATTCGCGGCGAATTGCTGCGGGCTGACCTGCAACACTTGGGGCAACACAAAGCCCAAAGGTATTGGCGACTGACCGAAATCGATGTTACCGCCTAGAAAGACGGCGCTGACGGTGTCTATGGTGTAGCGGCTGAAATCGGCGCCGAATTTGAAATTGTGCTTGCCGCGCGACAGGCTGAAGTTGTCGAGGAACTGAATGCGCCGCTGCGTTCGATCCGATGGCGAAGAGAACTCCCGACCGAAGGAGCCGATGCCGGCAATATTAACGCGGGGTCCGAACGGGTCTACGGTGTCGACATTGTAAGTGTTGCGGACAGACTGGAAGCGGAATTCGTTCGACGATCCGCTGCGGAAAACATGCGTCTCGCCGAAAACGAAGGTGTTGTCTCGATTTCCTATATCGAAGCCCGACGATGGCGCGAACTGGCCTCCGACGCCGACGTTGTGCTGACTGTCGTTGGTCAGATTGTATCTGAGCAAGAGAAAGTCCCGTTCATTTAAGCCGTAGTCGAGCCGGAAGCTGCCCGTGCTCGACGTCTGAATTATGGGGAACGCCCCGGTCGAACCTGAGAGCAGGTTGAAGGTGTTGCGATTGAGCTGAGACGGGCTGTTGGGCGAAGTGGTGAGCAGCGCCTGAAGTTGTCGGCCTTGCTTGACGAGCGTCGGCGCGCCCGACCCGATCAGCGTGGCGATCAGGTCCTGCTGCCCCGCCGTGGGCTGCAAGATCGTGGGGTCGGACAGGATCGTCGTGAAAGTCGATTCTCGCCGGACCAGGCCTTCGTAAGCAATGAAGAAAAATACCCTGTCTTTCCTGATCGGCCCGCCGAAGGTGAAGCCGGGTTGGTTGCGCTTGAAGGACGTGTCCTGGTGCTGCGCCCTGGCGAAGGCGTTGCGCCCGTCGAGCCGCTCGTTGCGGAAATAGTTATAGACGTTCCCGTGAAATTGATTCGCGCCGCTTTTCGAGACGATGTTGATGACGCCGCCGGCGGCCCGTCCGAACTCCGCGTCATAACCGCTTCGGTTGATCTGGAATTCGGCCACCGCCTCCTGGCTGATGGTCGGGCGCACGCCGTTGCTGGAGGTGTCGTTATTGTCCACGCCGTCAATCTGGACGCTGTTGGCGCGCCCGTTCTGGCCGGCGAATGAAAGGCCCGAAGTCGTTAAAGCTCCGACCCGGGCGCTGGTGATCGCCGGGCTCTCTTCCACCACGCCCGGGGTCAGCCTGGCGAAGTCAAGAAAGTTGCGCCCGTTGATCGGCAGCTCGTTGATGGGCCGTTGGGTGATTGTCGAGGACTGGTGTGTGCGCTCGGTCTCGATCAGCGGATCGCCGGTCTCGATCACCACTGCCTCTTTAGGTTCTCCAATCGCCATCTCGAAATTAAGAGTCAAAATCTGGCCGACAGTGAGCATGACTCCTTTTTTGATCTGAGTGGTGAAGCCTTTAAGTTCGATCTTCATCTCGTATACGCCGGGCGGCAGAAGCGGAATGCGATAGACGCCATTCGCATCCGTCGCGGCGCGGCGCGCCAGTCCAGTAGCGAGGTTGGTCGCCGTGACAGCGGCGCCGCGTAGGAACACTCTTGACTGGTCGGAGACCGTCCCGGTCAAGTCGGCGGATGAACTTCGCGATTGCGCCAAAGCAGGCAAAGCTCCCAAGCCAAGAACGCTTAGCAGGCAAAAGACTTTTACGGTTTGCTTGAGCATATGACCTCCAAAATGTAAACCTCCGGCAAGCGGCGCCGTCTACCACTCGACAAGCGGCGTCGCTTACCACTATTTAACGGTTTCTCGCCCCCTGCCTTCAGATAGCAGGTACGGGAGATGTCTGGTTTATGGGGGGACAATGCTAATGGCGCCGTGAGGCTGCTTCTTTGCACGGCGCTATTCTGGGTGACATGAGTCGTGTCGAGGGAATCCTACACCCAGTTCGCGGGAGCGTTCATTCTGCATTTATTCTTGCGCGCATTCTCGCGCTTTTGCTATGGGGTAATGATGAGAAGTGGGGAATGATGAGAAGTGGGGAATGATGAAAAGGGGGTTTTGTGGATTCCTTCCAACAACCTCTCTTCAAGAATGAGGGCTTGAAGATTCCCGAGGTAAGAAATGGGGTAACAGGGTTACTATCACGAACGTCAATAACCTACCTATTTCATGTTGGAAAGTCAATGGGGTCTTTTTTAGGTTGGAAAGTCAATGGGGCGCGGCTTCGGTGTTTTGTTGTTGCGCGTCAGACGTGTGAAGAGTTAAAGACGATCACCCGGTTCGGTCCGGTCACTGAAGGCGATGAACGCGTGCAATAGAGTCCATCCCGAAGCCAGGACCATCGCCAGCAGCGCGCCAGGTCTGTCGATCCCCATTTTAAATTCGGCGAAGAACGCCGTGATCATCAGCGTCGTTGAAGTGAATAATAGCAGCGGCGCGAAGGTTTGCAGGTTGGCCCGTCGTTGTTTCGCGCTCACACGCAGGTAAGACCCGAGGGAAATGTGAATGAGCGACGAGAGCAGAATGTAGATGTGATTGGCGCGCATCGAAAACCTGAGCCGGTCGCTGGCGACGAATTCGTCGGCCAGATAAATGCGCATATACGCGCCGGTCAGCGGGAAGATGACCAGCGCGATCAGTCCGACAATTAGGTGAACCTTCTTCAAATGCTGTGCCTGGCCAAAACTCGATTCACCTGTATTTTCAACAACTTCGCTCGTCATTCTCCTACCCACTATTTTCTAGATCAAAATTCGCACTTAGCGTAGAAGAATCGTTAATAACGGCAAGTTAACAGTTAACGCTAGATGTCTGTAAGTGTATGAAAAGAAAGAAAGACGGGCTTTTTGATAGGGACAGGTCTATTCATGCGACCACAATGGCGTCATCGAAGCCGTGATCAAGGACGCGGCCAACGGCTTCAGCGGCCACTACCGGCTTCGCGGGAAGAACTGAGCCTGCCAATCTTTCAACCGGTCGAAGGCTCCGCCTCAACGGCGAAGAAGCGCCACTCCCCCGACGCCTCCTTCAGCCCGTGAACGCCCCGATCCTCGAAGCGAATGCCTGAACCGGCCACCAGGTCTTTGACCGTGCTCGAAACCAGAACCTCTCCTGTCGCCGCTTTGGTTCCGACTTCGCGTCCGATCTCAACCGCGGTTCCGCTGACACGGTCTGCGACGACGTCGCATTCGCCCGTGTGCAGCCCGGCTTTGACTTCAAACCCAAGGCGCCGAGCCAACGCGACAATTGCGCTCGCGGCGCTGATGGCGCGAGCGGGACCATCAAATGTGGCCAGTAAACTATCGCCTGTGTTCTCAACTTCACGGCCACGAAAGCGCGCGAGATGATGGCCGACGCGCGCGTGGTACTGCTTGAAAAAATCACGCTGTTTTTGTTCATCTGACCGTGAAGTGACACCGGCGAACATCACTGTCGCCAACACACGATCAGGAATCGGAACAGATTGAAGGTCCGTGAGAAAAGCCTCGACCGGGTCGAGAACCTCGTCCTGAGGGCCGATCCAGGCAAGGTGATCGTTGCCTGGCACTTCCACCAATTTCGCTCCGGGAATATTACTGGCCAGATAACGACCGCCCTCCACCTTCTCACACAGATCTCCCACACGATGAATGACGAGCGTCGGAATACGAATGCTCGGCAGCACGCGCCTGACATCCATCTGTGAGCTCATTTTTGTAAAGGCGACCGCGGCGCCCGGACTGGCGCCGTGGCGCAGGTAAGCAGCCCACCACTGGCGAAATGCTTTGTCATTGACGACGCCGGGAGCTAGGGTGGTCAGGAAAAGCGCATGGCCCCACCGCTGCTGCATCAGTTCCCAAGATTGCCGCCACTCTTCAGACGTCCGCGCCCAGGGATAGTCAGGGGCGTAGAGACCTCTCGCAAACGCCCCCAACAGCACCAGTGCGACTGAACGCTCAGGATAAGTAGCGGCAAACAACATACTCAAAATGCCCCCTTCGGAGGCTCCAAACACTACTGCGCGCTCGGAGCCGGCCGCATCCATAACCGCCCGCACATCGTCCATGCGCTCTTCCATGGACTGCAATCCCGGAGGACGATCCGAAAGCCCCGTCCCTCGTTTGTCGAACAGGATCAACCGGGAAAATGACGCCAGTCGATTGTAGTACCGGGCGAGAGACGGCTCTTCCCAGCAATACTCTATGTGGGTCACCCAGCCGGGGATGTAGACCAGGTCAACCGGCCCATCGCCAACCACCTGATAAGCGATATTCATATCGCCGCTCCGCGTATATCTGGTCTGCGGTCGTTTGATTGAAGACGCGGCTCGTTGCGGCGCGGGTTCTCGCGGCAGGCTCGCTGTTTCTTTCTCAGACTCAGGCGCCGCCAGCTTTGCTTGATTGTTTTCCACCACTTCGGCGACGAAAATGTAGCCGCGACGCGGAACAGTTCTGATGTAACGCTGCTCATCATCTTCCAACGCCAGCCGCACGTCTCTCAAACACTGCACCAGCGATCCGTCGGTGACGAACGAATCGGGCCATAACGCCCGCATCATTTCCTCTTTGCCGATCAGCCGACCGCGATTTTCGACCAGGTACTTGAGCGCCTCAAAGGATTTTGGGCGCAGCCTGGTCTCCCGCCCCGTACGCGAAAGACAGCCGCGCCTCAGGTCCAAAATGAATTCGCCAAAGGAGTAGATGTAATCTGAGATGCTTTGCATAACATCCTCTTGCTCGGACAGCTCAGGTCTCACAATGCGTAGCGATGTTATAACCGAATTTTCACCGTTTTTTAAGCGATCTTTCGCTACTTGCCTCGGCCCCGGATGTTATTTTCCACAGCGGTGACGGGAATCTCAACCCTAGAGCGGTTTTTAAATGCGTGTACGGATATGTGCAGCGAGCGGTAGCGAGCGCACTTCACGTTAAGCTACGCTCGCTACCGCTCGCGGTACTGATCCAGCGAGCCTTCCCGTACACGAAATCGCAAACTGACCTAAGAGACTATTTCCAAACTGGAGGAGCATTGCGAATTGAGAAAAAATGGAAGCTTGCGGCGATTTGCCTCTGGTCTTGCGCAGTGACGTTGCTTTCGGCCAGGGCGCTTGGACAATTGATTGACAAGACGCGCGCGCCGAACGTCGCCGGCGACGGCATCGCCAAATCGCTGGCCGAGGAAATCGGCGCGGGGCGAGGCGACGTGATGATGCCCGGTTCTTCGACCTTCATCATTCGCCGCGATCCGTTCCGCTCGATCCGCCGAGGACGCCAGCTCTTTCAACGCAAATTCACTCGCGCGCAAGGGCAAGGGCCGAACTTCGGTGACGGCGCGGGCGACATCAACACTGATTTGGCCATCGGCGCGGGTCTCGCGGACAGTTGCGCCGCCTGTCACGGACGCCCGCGCGGCGCCGCCGGGAGTGGCGGCGACGTCGCCACGCGCCCCGACAGCCGCGACGCGCCTCACCTGTTCGGGCTGGGACTGAAAGAGATGCTCGCCGACGAGATCACCGCCGATCTGCGGGCGATTCGCTCGCTGGCTGTCATCGAAGCTCGACAGAGAGGCCGGGGTGTCAGAATGCCGCTCAAGAGCAAAGGCGTCAATTACGGCTGGATCGCCGCGCGGCCGGACGGTTCGGTTGACGCCTCGGCCGTCGAGGGCGTGGATCAGGACCTGCGCGTGCGCCCGTTCTTCGCGCACGGCGGGACGATCTCCATCCGCGAGTTCGTCGTCGGCGCGTTGAAGAACGAGATGGGATTGGAAGCGGTCGATCCCGATCTGGCGGCGGCCGTCGCGGGCGGGCGCATCACGACGCCTTCGGGAATGGTTCTCGACGGGCGGCTCGATCAGATCGAAGCGCCGCCGACCGCCGACCCGGCGGCCGACCCCGACGGCGACGGCGTGACCAATGAAATCCCGACCAGCCTGGTCGATCATTTCGAATTATATCTGCTCAACTACTTCAAGCCCGCGACCTATCAACAGACCTCGCTCACGCGAGAGGGGCGCAGGCTCTTCGAAGAAGCCGGTTGCGCCGTGTGCCACGTCCCTGACCTGATGATCAGGCGCGACCGGCGCGTGGCCGACGTCGAAACGGTCTACGACGAGGACAAAGGAATTTTCAACCACCTCTTCGCCATCGCGACGCCGCTCTTTACACTCTTCGACGACGGCAAGGGACTTCCGCCGCTGCGGACGCCCGCCTATCAGCCTTTCCTGGTCAAGAACATCTTCACCGATTTCAAGCGACACGACCTGGGGGCGAATTTTTACGAGCGCAATTACGACGGCTCGATGCGCACGCTGTTTATGACGCTGCCGCTGTGGGGTGTAGGCAGCGCCGCGCCATACGGCCACGACGGGCGCAGCATAAACCTGATGGAAGTGATCCTGCGACATGGCGGCGAGGCGCGAGAATCGCGCAATGAGTTCGCGCGCCTTTCGCGGTTCAACCAGATGGCGCTGATCGAATTCCTCAACTCGCTGGTCATCTTTCCGCCCGAAGACACGGCGTCCAATCTGGATCAGGGAAACCGCGGCGCCGCGCTCTTCCCGCAATTCGGGCATGGCAGCATCAAGTTGACGGTTCTCTTTAACGACCCGACGGACATCGAGTAGCGCAAAATCTGTAGGCTGCGACTTTCATTACATTGGTCTGCCCCTAACGTATACGCAACTACAAACCGATCTGTGGCTTTCCGGCAACCAGTATCTCTGAGATCAAAACTGCGGAAGATCGTTAACCAAATTTAGAAGGAGACAAGCATGAAAAATATGAAAAGATTTCTCACTCGTTCAGTCATGGCGGGATTGGTCATCACGGGCTGCCTGACGCCAGCCAAAGACGGGGTATCCGTGATGAAGGCTCTTGCGGCTCACGACGAAGATGACCTTCCCCGGGAGACGCGGCGTGAGCTGACCAGAGCGCGAAAGGCGACCGCCAGGTATCGCGACCTAACACAGGCCATCAACGACGGGTATGTTGATATAAACGTCTTCGTGCCGAATATGGGATTCCATTATCTGAAATCATCCCTGCTCAACAGCAAATTCGATCCGGAGAGGCCCGAACTGCTGGTCTATGCCGCGACCAATTGCAATAGCAATAAGCTGCGGCTGGTAGCCGTGGAATACGCGGTTCCCATAGCGGAATCGCCAACGCCGCCCGAAGGCTTCACCGGAGATCACGACGAGTGGGACAGGAACGAACAGTTCGGTCTGTGGACTCTCCACGCCTGGATCTGGTTCGAGAACCCGGACGGGGTTTTCGCGGAACTGAATCCTCGAGTGCCTTAATTCGGCGCCGCGAACGGCGGCGAGTGGGCGGACGGCGCGCCGTCCCCGCTCGCTACCGTTCATGAGAGGACTGAAAGGAGATAGAAGCTATGCTAAAGATCCAATTGCTGTCGACCGGCATTGAGAATGAGAGGGGAGGTGAAGTTAGGCGCCTGCTTAGAATGAGTTTTGTCACTGTTTTCCATTTCCAAAACCGTCGCTGGGCGTTGCTGCTTCTCTTGTTAATTGGCTTTGCGACGACATCCCAAGGCCAGACCTCTCAGTCTGCGGTTTCATACTTCAACCGCGCCTACGACCGTTATGTCAAAGGAGATAGGCGAGGGGCCATTGCCGATTTCGATCTAGCCATCATATTCGATCCCAAATTTGCGGCGGCTTACTACAATCGTGGCATCGCTCTCATGGGCAATGGAGACTTGGATGCGGCAATCGCCGATTTCAGTAAGGCTATAGAAATCGACTCGCGCTATGTATTGGCATATGACGGTCGAGCCAATGCTCGACTGAGCAAGGGAGAGATGAAAGAAGCGATTGCCGATTTTGATAAACTCCTTGAGATCGATTCCCGTTATACCCCTGGTTATATCAACCGTGGTGGTGTTCGACAACTAATGGGCGACTTAAACGGGGCGATTGCTGATTTAGACAAAACGATAGCGATTAACCCTCGCCTGCCAATAGCCTATAACAACCGGGGCGCTGTTCGCATTAGTTTAGGAGAAATGGATCGGGCGGTTGCGGATTTTGATAAAGCGATAGCAATCAACCCGCGGCTGATAACCGCCTACAATAACCGCGGCATCGCCAGATCGGAGCAGGGGCGCTTGAGTGAAGCGCTATCCGACTTCAATAAGGCGATCGGGATGGATTCCGGCTACGCTCTAGCCTACCTGAATCGCGGAATAGTCCTATGGCTGCAAGGCAAAATGGCCGAAGCCGATAAAGACTTCCAGCGATGTCTCGAACTTAACCCGACCTTGAAGCAAATACTGGAAGAACGCAGAAAGGAAGTAGCGCGAAAGCTGTCTTTCGCCAAAACTCGTTCACCTTTAGTTTCAGCAACTTGGGAAATGGGATGTAACGTCGTCGAGCTAGGTTACATGAGATCCAGGTGAGACGCCCTGGAATCGGATGATGTTTTGGCTAAGGACAGCCAGGAAGGTATCACGGCGCCAACTTATGACATTGACGCGTGTCGCTGGCCTGATCCCGTTGGATTTTCGACTCTGGCCCACACATCGACGAAGGCGGGCCAGAAGTCGCATTTGTGAAGATCTTCAATTCCGTCAATCGATGGGCTGTTTAGAATGACTTTTTTAAGGGAGTAGCAGTATGCATTGCGTGTTAACCAGGGCCGGGTTGTGTTTTATCGCGGCAAGTTTCCTGTTCGTCTCTCCGACTGCGGCCCGGGCACAGTCTTCGCGCGCCAAGTCGGCGGCTTCTTACTTTGCGCGGGGCAGTGAATGGCAGGCGCGTGGAGAGTTCGACCGCGCCATCG
>Ga0081455_10002015_pt1 | contig 24288 bp, 25 predicted proteins | sample TabmetS3T2R1_FD_70207 | JGI IMG/M metagenome (GOLD analysis project Ga0081455, IMG submission 70207) | Tabebuia heterophylla rhizosphere microbial communities from the University of Puerto Rico - S3T2R1 | ecosystem: Host-associated > Plants > Roots > Rhizosphere ...
CGGTGGGGCGCCCCGGGTTGCGCCACGGCGACGTGCTCGAGCGCACCCTGGGACGGGCGGTGCGCCTGTCCGGCTTTGGTGCGCGGCCCCTCCTGTTGCTGGCCACCGACATGCCTGCCCGGCGATCGGCGGGGGCGGCGGCGCTGGCCGAGGCCCGGGGGCGGGCGTTCGTCGACGTGCTGCCGATCGAGGCGGCCGAGGTGACCGTCGAGCGCTTGAAGCGCTACGCCCGGGCCGCGTCGCCGCGGCAGCCGATCGGCGAGCTGCTGGTGCCGGACTGAGGGCCAAGTCCGTTCGTGCCCACTGATCGCACCGAGATCACGGAGATCGTCACCGGGCTGGCCACGCTCGGGGCCGGCGACCTGGGTGTGGCGCTGGCCGATCCACCGGCGGTCTTCGGCGGGGTGGGGCCCGAGCGATGGGCTCGCCTGCGGGCCCTCCACGGGGAGGGCCGCCACCGGGCCGAGTTCGCGGCGGCGTGGGCCAACGGCCGAGCCTTCCTCGATGCCCGCGACGGCCTGCGGGGCCGCCCGCCCGAGGTCGTCGAGTGGAAGGGCCCACACCGCCCGCCCGGCGTCGAGCCGGTGCCCGCGGACCTGCGCATCGACCACGTCTACCTGGTGAGCTGCAAGTACAACTCGCGGATCACGCTGAACGCCTCACCGCGGTCCGTGTTCGTCGGGTCAAACGGGGCCGATGCCGACGCCGGGGCTGACTGGTTCACCGAGATGGCCCCCCGAGAGACGCAGGCCCTCTACGAGATCGTTCGGTTCGAGACCGGGATGGTTGGGTCCCTGCCGGACCGGGCCATCGACCTCTCACGCGTTGAGCGCCGCGAGCTGGCCCGTGCGCTCGGCCGTGGCGCGTGGACGTCGCCCGCCGCGGCTGAGGCGTACGCCGCGCTATCGGCCGTCGTCGCTGACGGGTCGGCCAAGCGGTGGCGCAACCGGCTGCGCAGCGCGCCGCTCCGGGAGGCGACGCTCTGGCGCTTCCTCCGGGTAGCCGCGGCCACCTACTTCGTACTCGGGTCCGACGGCGACCGAATGGTACGGGTTCGCGTCGCCAGCCCCTGGGACTGGCGCCAGGCGTTTCGCCTGCGGCGCTTCGACATCGAGCCCGTCCCCTCCCGCCAACCGCTGGTGCGATGGACCGCCACGGTCGACGACCGCAGCGCCGGCTGTCCCCGCAACGTCACCGGCCACATCGAGGTGCGCTGGAGCCACGGCCGGTTCGCCCAACCGCCCGAGGCGAAGGTGTACCTCGACACCCCGCCCCACCTGGTCGCGGGCTACTGGCCGCTCGCCTGAGCGACCCGACTACGACGCCAGGCTCATGGCCTTGTTGAGGTTGGTGTCGAGCGCGTCGAGGAACTCCTCGGTCGTGAGCCAGGGGGTGTCCCCGCCCACGAACAGGGCCAGGTCCTTGGTCATCTGGCCGCCCTCGACGGTCTTCACACACACGTCCTCGAGGGTGGTGGCGAACCGGGCCACGTCGGGGGTCCCGTCGAGCTTGGCCCGGAAGTTGAGGCCCCGGGTCCAGGCGAAGATCGAGGCGATCGGGTTGGTCGAGGTCTTCTCGCCCCGCTGCCACAGCCGGTAGTGGCGGGTGACGGTGCCGTGGGCGGCCTCGGCCTCGCAGGTCTTGCCGTCGGGCGTCAGCAGCACGGAGGTCATGAGCCCCAGCGATCCGAATCCCTGAGCCACGACGTCGGACTGCACGTCACCGTCGTAGTTCTTGCACGCCCACACGTAGCCGCCCTCCCACTTCATGACCTGGGCGACCATGTCGTCGATGAGGCGGTGCTCGTAGGTGAGCCCGGCGGCGTCGAACTCGGCCTTGAACTCGGCGTCGAACACCTCCTGGAACAGGTCCTTGAACCGGCCGTCGTAGGCCTTGAGGATCGTGTTCTTGGTGGAGAGGTAGACCGGGTAGTGGCGCTCGAGGCCGTAGCGGAACGAGGCGCGGGCGAAGTCACGGATCGAGTCGTCGTAGTTGTACATCCCCATGGCGATGCCGCCGCCCGGGTACTCGGCGACCTCGAACTCCATCGGTTCACCGCCGTTGGACGGGGTGTAGCTCATGGTGAGCGTCCCCGGCCCCGGGACCACGAAGTCGGTGGCCTTGTACTGGTCGCCGTGGGCGTGACGGCCGATGACGATCGGCTTGGTCCAGCCCGGCACGAGCCGCGGCACGTTGGAACAGATGATCGGCTCTCGGAACACGACGCCGCCGAGGATGTTGCGGATCGTGCCGTTCGGCGAGCGCCACATCTTCTTCAGCCCGAACTCCTCGACGCGGGCCTCGTCCGGCGTGATGGTGGCGCACTTCACGCCCACGCCGTGCTGCTTGATCGCGTTGGCGGCGTCGACCGTGATCTGGTCGTCGGTCTCGTCGCGCTTCTCGATCGAGAGGTCGTAATAGAGCAGGTCGACGTCGAGGTAGGGGAGGATCAGCTTGTCCTTGATGAACTGCCAGATGACCCGTGTCATCTCGTCCCCATCGATCTCGACGACGGGGTTGGCGACCTTGATCTTGGCCATGGGCGATCTTCTCCGATTGGGGCACTTGTATCGAACTTGTACAGCCTAGGGGGGTCCCCGTCTCCGGCGGCCCCTCACGTTACGTTTTCGCCGTCGCCCGTCAGGAACGACCGTCCTCGGGCGCGTACCGACCAGCCAGGGAGCGGCCGTGGCATCGAAGGGAGGAATCGCCGTTCTGGTGTTGTTCGGCCTGGCCGCACTCGCGTCCGCGGATTCCGGCTGCCAGAACAACGGTGACGACGACTTCGACTTCGACAGCCAGTCCGCATCGACGTGCGACGGCGTGGTGGTCGTCCAGTCGGCGTCGGCATCGGCGCAGGTGCCGGGGAACACCTCCCTGGTCTCTTCGGACAGCTCCGTCAGCTGCGTCATGCGCGAGGGCAGCGACGACGAGGAGGCCGTCACCGCGCTGCAGACCGCGCTGGTGCAGTGCAACGGCCAGAACGTCACCATCGACGGCAACTTCGGGGCCGCGACCAGCCAGGCGGTTGCGAACGTCCAGCGGCAGCACGGACTGCCGGCGGACGGCGCGTACGGCCCCTCCACGCTCGAGGTCATGAGCTGGCCCACCGGGTCGGGTGGATGCGTGTCGAGCGTCTCGGTCAGCTCGGTCGTGGTCGACGAGGCGTCCTGACCCGGGGAGCCGACCGCGCCGCCCTTGCGGCCCGCAGATGCCGGGCGGAACCATGCGCCCGTGGCCCGGGTCCTCATCGACGACCCTCGCGACCCTCGGATCGCCCATTTCGTGGGCCTCCGTGATCGCGAGCTGGCGCGCCGGGTGCCCGCCGGCGAGCCGGGCGTGTTCATCGCCGAGGGCGACATCGTGGCGGAGCGGGCGATCCGCGCCGGCTACTCCCCCCGGGCGGTGCTGATCGACGCCACCCGCACCGATCCGCTGCCGCCGGGGTTCGGCGGCGAAGTGCCGGTCTACGCCGCCGCCCCGGCGGTCCTCGAGCGCATCACCGGCCTCGGCGTCCACCGCGGCCTGCTCGCCTGCTTCGACCGCCGCCCGGCCCTACCCGCCGCCGAGGTCCTGCGCGGCGCCCGCCGCGTGGTCGTGCTGGAACGCGTGAGCAACCCCACCAACCTGGGTGTCGTCCTGCGGTCGGCGGCCGGGCTGGGCATGGACGCCGTGCTCCTCGATCCGACGTGCAGCGACCCGCTCTACCGCCGCACGGCGCGGGTGGCGATGGGCGAGGGCTACGGGTTCCCCTGGGCATGGGTCCCGCGGCTGCCCGGCGGCCTGGACGTGCTCCGTGCGCATGGCTTCAGCCTGGTCGCCCTCACCCCCGACGCGGGCGCGGTGCCCCTCGACGAGCTGGCCCTCGACCGCGGCGATGCCCCCGACCCGGATCGGCTTGCCCTCCTGCTCGGGGCCGAAGGGCCCGGGCTGTCGCCCGGGACGCTGGCCGCCGCCGACGTCCGGGCCGGCATCCCCATGCGGGGCGGGGTCGACTCGCTCAACGTGGGCGTGGCGGCGGGCATCGCGTTCTGGGTGCTGGGCAGGACCGCCCACCACCGGGCTCGGCCGGCCGGAGCCGACGGCGAGCCCAGCTCCGCCGACACTTGACCGCTTGGTCAGGATCGGCGCTAGCGTCGGGTACCCACGCTCCACCCGAGGGGGTTCCGCCGTGCAGGTCCACGACAAGCTCTACATCGACGGCGCCTGGGTGCCGTCCACCGGATCGGACACGATCGACGTCCACGACTCGACCAACGGCGAGGTCATCGCCCAGGTCCCCTCGGGCACGCCCGAGGACGTCGACGCGGCGGCGACCGCCGCGCGCGCCGCCTTCGAGTCGTGGTCCCAGACCACGCCCGAGGAGCGGGCCAAGTACTGCACGCGCATCGCCGAGGGCCTCGGGGCCCGGTTGGACGAGATCGCCACCGTGGTCACCCGCGAGGCCGGCATGCCCAAGTGGCTGAGCCTCATGATCCAGGCCGGCCTACCCATCAACTCCTTCAACACGGCCGCGCAGCTGGCGGAGAGCTACGAATACGAGACCCAACTGGGCAACAGCGTCATCAGGCGGGAGCCGGTGGGCGTCGTGGGGGCCATCACGCCGTGGAACTACCCGCTCCACCAGATCGCCGCCAAGGTCGCCTACGCGATCGCCGCCGGCTGCACCGTCGTGCTCAAGCCGAGCGAGGTGGCGCCGCTGGACGCGCTCATCCTGGCCGAGGTGATCAGCGACGCCGGCCTGCCCGCCGGGGTGTTCAACCTGGTCATCGGCACCGGACCGGTGGTCGGCGAGGCCATCGCCCGCCATCCCCAGGTCGACATGGTGTCGTTCACCGGGTCCACCCGGGCCGGCAAGCGGGTGGCCGAGCTCGCGTCCCAGTCCCTCAAGCGGGTGGCGCTGGAGCTGGGCGGCAAGTCGGCCAACGTGCTGCTCGACGACCTCGACGACGAGGCGTTCGAGAAGGCCGTGCGCGACGGCGTCTTCAAGTGCTACCTCAACCAGGGCCAGACCTGCACCGCGCTGACCCGCATGCTGGTCCCGGCGTCCCGGGTCGCCGACGCCGAACGGATCGCGGCCGACGAGGTTGCGGCCAACTTCCAGCCATCCGATCCCTTCGCCGACGGCGCCCGGCTCGGGCCGCTGTCGAGCCAGGCCCAGGTCGAGCGGGTGACCGGCTACATCCAGAAGGGCATCGACGAGGGTGCCAAGCTGGTGACCGGCGGTCCCGAGCGGCCCGAGGGCTTCGAGCAGGGCTACTACGTGCAGCCCACGGTGTTCTCCGAGGTCCGCAACGACATGACGATCGCCCAGGAGGAGATCTTCGGGCCGGTCCTGTCGATCATCGCCTACGAGGACGAAGACGAGGCGGCCCGCATCGCCAACGACTCGGTCTACGGCCTTTCGGGTGGCGTGTGGTCGGCCGACGCCGAGCGGGCCCAGGCCTTCGCCCGGCGGGTCCGCACCGGGCAGATCGAGGTGAACGGCGGCGCCTTCAACCCGAGCGCCCCGTTCGGTGGCTTCAAGAACAGCGGTTACGGCCGGGAGTACGGCCAGCACGGCTTCGAGGAGTTCCTCGAGATCAAGGCGATGCAGCTCTAGGCCCGCGGCGGACGCCCACCACCGGCAGGGGAGCGCCCACGGGCGCTCCCTCGCCGCGTCTTTGAAGAAAAACCGGTCCTGAGGCCCGGAAACCCTTCAAAGAGCGGTACTGGCTCCCCGGCGGCGCCGCATCCTATGGTCGGCCTCCATGAAGGACCCCGTACGCGTCGCCGTCACCGGGGCGGCCGGCCAGATCGGCTACGCCCTGCTGTTCCGCATCGCCAGCGGCCAGATGCTGGGCGACGACCAACCGGTGATCCTCCAGCTCCTCGAGATCCCCCAGGCGTTCGGCGCCCTCGAGGGCGTGTGCATGGAGCTCGACGACTGCGCCTTCCCGCTGCTGGCCGACGTCGTGGGCACCGACGACGCCGGCCGGGCGTTCGAGGGCGCGAACTTCGCCCTCCTCGTCGGCGCCATGCCCCGCAAGGAGGGGATGGAGCGGGCCGACCTGCTGTCCGCCAACGGCGCCATCTTCACCACCCAGGGCCGGGCCATCTCCGAGAACGCCGCCGACGACGTCCGGGTGTTGGTCGTGGGCAACCCCGCCAACACCAATGCGCTGATCGCGCTGAACAACGCGCCCAACGTGCCCCGCGAGCGCTTCTCCGCCATGACCCGGCTCGACCACAACCGGGCGAAGGCCCAGCTGGCCCGCAAGGCCGGCGCGCAGGTCGCCGACGTCACCAGGATGACGATCTGGGGGAACCACTCGGCCACCCAGTACCCCGACGTTTTCCACGCCGAGGTCGCCGGCAAGCCCGCCTTCGACGCCATCGGCGGCGACCGCGGCTGGCTCGAGCACGAGTTCATCCCGACGGTGCAACAGCGGGGCGCTGCGGTGATCAAGGCCCGCGGCCTCTCGTCCGCCGCCTCGGCCGCCAACGCCGCGATCGAGCACATGCACGACTGGACGCTCGGTTCGCCGCAGGGTGACTGGGTGTCGATGGCAGTGCCGTCCGATGGCAGCTACGGCGTGGCCGAGGGGTTGGTCTCCGGCTTCCCCTGCACGATCGACCAGGACGGTGCCTACCAGATCGTCCCGGGCCTCGACCTCGATGACTTCAGCCGCCGCCGCATCGACGCCTCGGTGGCCGAGCTGGCCGCCGAGCGGGATACCGTGGTGCAGCTCGGCCTGATCTGACGCCGCGGGCGGTCCTGCCCTTCGCCTACTTCAGGAAGCGACTGGTGGTGTTGTCGGCCAGCACCTTGCCGCCCGTCTGGCACGTCGGGCAGTAGTTGACGGTGTAGCTGCGGTACTCCACGGCGCGCACGGTGTCGCCGCAGACCGGGCAGGGCTGGCCGGTGCGGTGGTGGACACCGCCCGGGCGCTCCGCCGACGACGACATGTCGTCGCGGCTGCGCTCGTACTCCAGCGACTCGTCGATGCACTCGCCCATCGCGGCGTGCAGGCGCTTGACCTCGTCGCCCGAGAGCTTGGCGGTGCCGGCGAAGGGCGAGAGCCTGGCACGGTGGCAGATCTCGTTGGCGAGGCGCCGCCCGATGCCGGCCAGGATCCCTTGGTCCCGCAGCCAGCCGTGGAGGCGCATCGAGTTCTCGGCCAGGAGGCGGGCCACCGTGGGCTCGTCGAGGAGGTGGGCCTCGGGCCCGAGGGTGTCGAGCGGCGGCTGGGCCAGCGGGTCACCCGCCACGACCCACACGCCGGCCTTGCGCTCCGTGCCCGCCTCGGTGAGCAGCAGCGCCCGGCCGTCGGCGAAGCGCCATCGACCCTGGCCGTTGCGGGGGCGGGCGGCCTGCTTCTCGTCGACCCGTAGGCGCCCGCCCTGCATCAGGTGCACCACGAACGTGCAGGGCTCGAACCGCAGCAGGAGGTGCTTGCCCCGGCGGCCGACCGACTCGAGGGCATGCCCCTGGGCCGACTCCGGCCCGGGGGCCGCCGTCTTGAGCACCGTGAATGCCAGGGGCGTGAACCGCTCGAGCGCGGCGCCCCCGAACGCCTCGGTCAGGCGCTCGGCGTGGGCCTGGAGCTCGGGCATCTCTGGCACGGCCGCTGCATCCTACGAGCGTCAGCAGATTGTCACGTCGCCGTGGCGCACCGTGGTCAGCGTTGCGGGGAGGCCCAGCTGTTGAGCTGCGGCCCGGCAGCAAATTGCCACGCGGTGGTGCCCTTCGGAGCGCCCTATCTGCTGGGCCCCTAGGAGCTGTCCGTCCGAACCCGGACGCCGGCGAGGGCGTCGTCGATCGACGCCAACGCCTTGTGGTAGCGGATGAGCGCGGCCAGGTCGCCCCCCACCCGCAGGCGGCCCTCCACGAAGGCCCGCTGCGCCCCCAGGGTGCCGGTGGCGATGCTGCTTGCGGTTGCGTAATCCGTGGTGAAGCGCAGGTCCGGGTCCGCGGCGGGCCCCTCCGCCAACGCAACTTCACCATCGTCGATCCTGAGGTGCCAGCGAACGGCCCCCCCGGGCCCGTCGACGACCACGTGCTCGACGGTGAGCCTGACCCCGGCCGTGCCGCGGGCCAGACTCGCGTCGCGTGCGATCGCGACACGGGCCGCCTCCATCCACTCGGGGCTCAGGTACTGCACCGGGCGGAAGCTACCGCCCGGCCCCGCCGCTGCCCGCGTGGGTCAGGAGCGCCGGCGGGCCAGGTACCCGCGGAGGCCGCGGCGGTGGCTGCGGCCCACCCGCACGAGGTCGGCGTCGCGGCGCAGCTGCCGGGATCGCTCGTCGGCCATGAGTTGAAGCATCGGATCCATCGTCGTCCCTCGACTCTGAAGTGTCCTCTGTAACCGGTGAACAGCTTTCGGTGGTGTCACTCTACCGGACACCACCGTTGGCTGTACAGTGGTTTCATGGTCGCCACGGAGAACAGCGACGTCGACGTCGAGCTCGTGAGATCGTTTGCGAACACCGTCGACGCCGAGGACGGCACCGACCGGCTGGCGTCGAGCGACCAGTTCCGCAGTTGGCTGCGGGACCAGGGGCTCGACGGCGCCCGGCAGGCCATCGGCGACGAGGACCTGGCCCTCGCTCGGGAGCTTCGCACGGCGCTGCGGGCCGAGATGGCGTCCCATCACGACGGCGTGCCCGACATGTCGGCCCGGGCGGCCCTCGACCGGCTGGCGGGCGAGCTGCCGGTCCACATCGTGCCCTCGACCGGCTCCCTCGAACCGGTGGCCCGGGGCGCCCGCGGGGCCCTGGCCCGGGTCCTGGCGTCGACGCACAGCCTGGTGCGCGCCGGGGTCTGGGACCGGCTCAAGGTCTGTCCGGACGACGACTGCGCCTGGGTGTTCTACGACGAGTCCCGCAACCGCTCGCGTCGCTGGTGCTCCATGAACGCCTGCGGCAACCGCCACAAGGTGCGCGCGTATCGCGACAGACTCGGCGGGTGACCGATCTCATCCCCGCAGGGCTGACCGCCGCCGACGAGTCCTACCACGCCGCCGCCGACGGCGACTGGTGGGGCGAGTCCTGGTACTACGACTTCGCCACGCGTGACGCGACGCTCGGCGGCTACGTGCGCCTGGGCCTGTACCCGAACCAGACGGTGGCCTGGTACTGGGCCTGCGTCGTGGGAGAGGGCCGGCCGCTGGTGACGGTGGTCGACCACGAGATCCGGCCGCCCCGGCCGCCCTCGCTCGAGGTCCGCACCGAGGGCCTGTGGGCCGACCACAACATCGAGACGCCGTTCGAGCACATCTCCCTCGGCTGCGAGGCTTTCGCGCTGGGGCTGGACGATCCCGCCGCCATGTACGAGGACCACGGGCGGCCGGTCGGCGACCGGGTGCCCTTCGGGCTCGACCTCGAGTGGGAGACCGATGGGGGCGCGTACGCGTACCCGCCGGGCACCACCCGCTACGAGGTGCCGTGCCGCGTCCACGGGGAGGTGCTGGTGGGCGACGAGCGCATCGAGCTCGACGCCATCGGCGAGCGCGACCACTCGTGGGGCAATCGCGACTGGTGGACGCTCGGCTGGACCTGGTCGGCGGGGTGGCTCGACGACGGCACCCGGTTCCACGGCACCACCGTGCGGCTGGGGGGCGACGTGGTGCCCTACCACCCGGGCTTCGTCCAGCCGCCCGGCGGCCCGCTGGCGGGCGTCGAGCACACCTCGACGACCAGCGTGGCCGGCGACCACGGGTTCCCCACGACGGCGACCGTCGCCTACGACGACCTCGGCCTCGACGTGGAGCCCGTCGCGTTCGCCCCGGTCCTCCTGGAGGACGGCGCCGGCAGGGTGTCGCGCTTCCCGCGGGCGCTGTGCCGGTTCCGCGACGCCGCCACGGGGAGGGCGGGCGCCGGCTGGGTCGAGTGGAACCAGCCGCAGTAGCGCCGTCGAGCCGCACTAGCGCCCTCCAGCTGCTTTAGCGCACCCCCCGGTCCCTACCGATAGCCTCTCCTAGATGCTCGGACGAGTGCTCGCCGCTGGGGGCCTGCTCGACCCGAAGAGCCTCATCGACGACATTGGCCTCTGGGGCGTCTTCGCGGTCGTCTTCGCGGAGTCGGGGATGCTCGTCGGGTTCTTCCTGCCCGGTGACTCGCTGCTGTTCACCGCCGGGTTCCTGGCGTCGGGGCCGTCGAGCGTCGACGAGGCGCTCCACCTGCCGCTCGGCTGGCTGCTGGTGGGCACGTTCATCGCCGCGGTCGTGGGCGACCAGGTGGGCTACATCATCGGCCGGCGGGCGGGCCCCGCGATCTTCAACCGCCCGGACTCGCGGTTCTTCAAGCAGGAGAACGTCGACAAGGCGCACTCCTTCTTCGAGCGCTACGGCGCCAAGACCATCGTGCTGGCCCGCTTCGTGCCGGTGGTGCGCACGTTCGTCCCCGTCGTCGCCGGGGTCTCGAACATGAAGTACCGCACGTTCGTGACCTTCAACGTGATCGGCGGGCTCCTGTGGGCGATCGGGGTCACGCTGCTCGGGTACTTCCTCGGCCAGGTCGACTTCATCGAGCAGAACCTCGAGCTGGCCATCCTGGCCGTCGTCGCCATCTCGGTGCTGCCGATCGCCCGCGAGCTGTGGCTGTCGCGGAGGCAGCGGCGGGCCGCACTGCCGGTGCCGCAGCCGGAGGTCGACCGCACTGGCGCCTGACGCGCGGCGATGAGATACGTCGTGACCGGGTCGGCGGGCTTCGTCGGCTCCCATGTGTGCGAGGCCCTGCTGGCGCGCGGCGACCAGGTCGACGGCGTCGACGCCTTCACCGACTACTACGACCCGGCCATCAAGCGCGCCAACACCGCCTCGCTCGCCCGGCACGAGGGCTTCCGGGGATTCGAGCTCGACCTCGCCCGGGTCGACCTCGACCAGGTCCTCGATGGGGTCCTCACGGGCGCCGATGCCGTGATCCACCTGGCGGCCCAGCCCGGTGTCCGGCTGTCGTGGTCGGAGGGCTTCGCGCTCTACGTCGAGCGCAACATCTCGGCGTCGCAGCGGCTGCTCGAGGCGGCGCGCCGCACCCGCGTGCCGCGCCTGGTGCTGGCCTCGTCGTCGTCCGTCTACGGCAACACGACCGCCGGGCCGATCACCGAGGACGCGCCGACCCGGCCCTTCAGCCCCTACGGGGTCACCAAACTGGCGGCGGAGCACCTGGCGGCGGCGTACGGCGCCAACTGGGGCGTCTCCACCGTGGTCCTGCGCTACTTCACCCTCTACGGGCCGGGGCAGCGCCCCGACATGGCCCTCCACCGGTTCATCGGCGCGGTGGCGGCCGGCCGGCCGGTCACGGTGTACGGCGACGGCGAGCAGGTCCGCGACTTCACGTACGTCTCGGACGCCGGGGCCGCCACCCTGGTGGCGATAGACGCCGACGTCGCACCGGCGTCCGTGTTCAACGTGGCCGGCGGGTCACCCGCCACGGTCAACGACCTCCTGCGCCTGGTGTCGGAGCACGTGGGCCGCCCGCCGATCACGCGGCACCTGGCGGCGCAGGCCGGCGACGTCCGGGCCACCCACGGCTCCATCGCCCGGGCCCGCCGCGAGCTCGGATGGCAGCCGGAGGTGTCCCTGGACGACGGGGTCAAGCGGCAGGTGGTCCACCAGCTCGGCGGACGGTGACGCGGGTCGCCGCCGCAGGCCTCAGCCGCGCAGCCCGTCGACGAAGTCGGCCCACGAACCGGCGGCGGCGTCCCGGGGGCTCATTTCGGCGACGGGCAAGGGCCAGGAGATGGCCAGGTCGGGGTCGTCGTACCGCACCGCGCGGTCTTCGCTAGGGTCGTGCTCCCTGTCGATCCGGTAGCAGACGTCGGCCACGTCGCTCAGGACCTGGAAGCCGTGCAACAGGCCGGAAGGGATGTACACGTGCCAGAACTGTTCGTCGTCGAGCCGGAAGGTCTCGTGCCGGCCGAACGTGGGGGAGTCCGGACGGGCGTCCACGACCACGTCGTGGATGGCACCCCTGGCGCATCGCACGAGCTTGCCCTCCCCCCGGCCGGCGCGGGTGTGGAGCCCACGCAGCGCTCCGCGGCTGGAGCGCGACTGCGAGTCCTGGACGAACGCGGCCGGATCGACGCCTTGTGCGGTCGCGATGGCGGCGTCGAAGGTGCGCGTGAAGAAGCCCCGATGATCGCGGTGGGGCGAGGGAACGAACACCAGAACGTCGGCCAACGACGTCGTCCGCACCTGCATCCCGCCATCTTGGCAGCCTCGGGCAGCGGGACATCGAGTTGAACGACGCCCACCGCTGCCGCTCCTGCCGCAGCCCCGACGGCGAGATCGTGCTCGATCTCGGTGACCAGCCGGCCGCCGACCACTTCCCGGCCCTCGAGGATCCGGGTCCCGACCCCGCCTATCCGTTGCAGATGTGGCTCTGCGCCGGCTGCCGGCTGGCGCAGCTGCTGGTCGACCCGACCGTGCCCGAGGAGCCACGGGGCGCCGAGCCGGCGGCGCTGGTCGAACAGGCCGAGGATGCCGTCGAACGGGTCGCGGGCGCCCGCTGGCTGCCGACCGGGGGCCGCGCCGCCGAGTACGGCAGCCCCCATGGGGGCTCCTGGCTGGACCTGCTCGCCGCCCGCGGGCTGACCCCGGTGGCCGCCGACGAGCAGGCCGACGTCGTGCTCGACTGCTTCGGGCTGATGCACAGCGCCGACCAGGCGGCGGCGCTCGCGGAGCGGGCGGGCCGGGTGTCACCCCGGGGGGTCCTGCTGCTCCAGTACCACTCGCTGGCCACGATCCTGCGGCTCGGCCAGTGGAACTCGCTGCGCCACGGCCACTACGCCTACTACTCGACGGCGGCCCTGGGACGCATGCTGGCCGACGTGGGCTTCACCGCCCGCCAGGCGTGGCGCTTCGACCTCTACGGCGGGACCATGCTGCTGGCCGCCACCCGCGATGGCGACGCCGGGGACGAGAGTTCAGCCGGGCACAGCCCGGACGCCAGCGTGCGTGACCTCCTCGACGAGGAGGCGGCACTGGGCGTCGAGGACCCGGCCTGCGTCCGCGCCCTCCAGGACAGCGCCGTGTCCCGGGCCGACGCGCTGCACCGGTGGCTCGTCGACGAGAAGGCGGCCGGCCGCACCGTGCTCGGCTACGGTGCCGCCTCGCGCGCCGTGGCCCTGCTCTGCCGCGCCGGCGTCGATCGCAGCCTGCTCGGCGCGGTCGCCGACGCCTCGCCCGCCAAGCAGGGCCGCCGCATGCCGGCGACCGACATCCCGGTGGTCTCGCCCGCCGCGCTGATCGACGCGCGCCCGGATGCCGTGGCCCTGTTCCTACCCGACCTGATGCGCGAGATCCGGCGCACGCTGCCCGAGGTCGAGGCCGGCGGGGGCCACTGGATCGACGTGGAGACCCTCGGGGCGGAGCCCTCCCCGGCCGGCTGACCGGGCGTGGCCGCGGTCAGCCCCCCCGGCTGAACACGAGGTCGCCGCGTGCCTCGGTGCCGTCGTTGAACAGTTCGACGATCCGCTCGGGCATGGGGCTGAGGTCGGAGGCGCGCACGAAGTCCCGGATCGACGAGCCCGTGCAGTGAACGTCGACGTCGCGCGCGCCCAGCCCGGCCTCGATGTCCCCGATGTGCACCGTGCGGAAGTCGATCGAGAACCGGGTGCGACCCGAGTGGTTCGGGACGCTGGAGTGGAGGTGCTGCCCCGAGAACTCGATGAGGCCGCCGACCGGGCTGACGAAGACGAGCGGATTGCGCAGGTCGACGCCGACCGTGGGCCCCGGCAGGGGCCGGGAGTCGCTACCGACGTTGGACGCCGCCGCCGCCCGGTGCTTCTGGTTCCACTCGTAGTAGTTGTAGGTGCCCGACGAGTTCGGGACCTCTGTGGCGAAGTAGTCCTGGTGGAACGCCATCGCGTTGCCCGCCACGATCGGGTAGACGGGCATCCAGAAGTTGAGCTGGCTGAGCGGCGCCGAATACCAGGTGTCGCGGTGGGGGTGCCATGCGTACGCGATCCCCGAGGTCAGGTAGCCGCCGGATGTCGACGTGCGCAGCCGGGGGACGTCGTAGTAGGTCAACTCGAGGTCGCAGCCGCGGCGCTCCAGCACGGTGCGGAGGAGCTCCTTCGACGCGGGATGGTGAATGAACCGGGGCTTCAGCTCCGAGAGGATCTCGATGTACCGCTCGACCGGCATGTGGTCCTGTGCCGTCTCGGGGTCGAGACCGCCGAAGGCCTCCTCGGCAAGCTCGGCGGCGAATCCGCAGAACGCCCGTGTGGCATCGTCGGGCGACGTCAGGAAGATGTCGCCCTCGTAGAGCGCCGCCCGCCGCTCGTCATCGGTGACCGGCGCATCATTGTGCACTGAAGTCATTCCGCCCGCCTTACGCTCGTGACGCACCGTCGAAGGGAGACCGGGGCGCCGCCGCCTAAGGGGCCAGGATGCCGGATTCGGCCGGGGATGACAAGCTTGCGGCCGCGCCGCCGGCAGCGGTGGCCGGCGATCGCAACCCGAGGAAAACGAGCGGAGGACAATCGGACATGCGGGCAGCGTCGAGCGACGTCCTGGTGACGGGTGCCAGCGGCTTCATCGGCCGTGCGCTCGTCAGGCGGCTCGTCGCCGAGGGGCGGACGACGGTGTGCACCGCCCGCCGCCCGGCCGACGGCATCGCCGAGGGAGTCGCATGGATTCCGGGCGACCTCACCGATCGTTCCTTCGTCGAACGGCTCGTGGCGGAGGCGAGGCCGGCCGTCGTGTACCACCTGGCCAGCCAGGTCACGGGCTCCCGCTCGATCGACGTGGTGCCCACGACTCTCGCCAACAACCTCGTCGCCAGCGTGAGCCTCCTCAGCGCCGTCACGGAGGCGGGTTGCGATCGGGTGGTGCTGATCGGCTCGGGCGACGAGCCGGCGACCGATGGCACGCCCTGTTCGCCCTATGCGGCCACCAAGTGGGCCGTCGGTGGCTACGCCCGGATGTTCCTCTCGCTGTACGGCACGCCCGTCACCACGGCTCGTCCGTTCATGGTGTACGGGCCGGATCAGCCGGACACCACGAAGGTCGTCCCCTACACGATCACGTCGCTCCTCCGCGGCGAAGCGCCGGAGCTGTCCAGCGGCCGCCGGCTGTGCGACTGGGTGTACATCGACGACGTCGTCGACGCCCTGCTCGTGCTCGCCGAGGCTCCCGAGGTGATCGGGCGGGTCGTCGAGGTCGGGACGGGCCACCTGCACACGGTGCGGCACGTCGTGGAGACGATCGCGACCCTGGTCGGTGCCGGCGTCGAGCCGGTGTTCGGCGGGCTGACCGACCGGCAGGGCGAGACCGAGGCGGTGGCCGACGTCGCCGAGACCGCCCGGGTCTGCGGGTGGCGACCGGCGACCGATCTGCACGAAGGCCTGAAGCGAACCGTCGCCTGGTACTCGTGAATCGCGGCGGCGCGGCCGCCGCGCCCAGCCGTCAGTGGGCCCCGTTGCCAGCGCGGGGCTGGACGCGTTCGAGCCAGCACTCACGCCAGTAGGGGTGGATGGCCCGCGCGCAGAACCAGCGCTGCGTGCTCCGCTCGCCCGAGCACACCGCGCCCTCGAGCGTGACGCAGTCGCTCGGCAGTTCGATCATCCTGCCGTCGCGGTCGTGCACGAACCGCTCGATCCGCTGCCGGACCCGGAAGGTCTGACCACAGAACGCCAGCATCTCGACGTCGAACCACAGGCCCCGGTTCATGCCCTTGGTCGTCAGGGTCTCGCGGATCTGCGCCGGGGACTTCACCCTCACCCACTCGCCGGGTTGCAGGTCGAGCCGGGGCGTCTCCGGTGAGCGCGTCGAGGGTCCCTGGAGCGGGAACGCCGGGAGGCGGCCGAGCTTCCTGCGAACCTCGGTGACCGTGGCGCGGGACATCACCCGGCCGAAGGTCCGGATCGTGACGTTGCGCGACGTGTACTCGCGCAGGTAGGGGCGCGGGTCGGTGAACGACAGCGGCTGCGACGCGGCGCGCATCTCCGTCGCCTGGCAGCGGTACCGGGGGCCGTCCTCCGTCTCCGCCCGTGCCGCCTTCGTCACGAGCTCGAGGAGAGCTTCCTGCGCCTCGTGGTCGCCGGGCGCCTCGGCCCCGGGGTCGGCCGGCGTGACCCGCCGCAGCCACGCCTCCTTCCAGTACAGCCGGCAGTCGGCCTGACAGCCGTCGTGGCCGGAGCCGTCGCAGCGCAGGTCGCCGAGGAAGACGCAGTCGGTCATGCGCCGGCTGTTGAGGTCCTGGATCGTGTCGCACACCTTCTCGGCGCGGCGGTCCACGACGAACCGACGACCGCAGTACGCGACCATCTCCGGCATGAACGGCAGGGCGTCCAACGCGCCCTGCTCGTCGAGCGTGGCGAGGATCTCCGCGGCGGTCCGCACCTCCACCGGGTCGCCCCGGCGCAGCTGGTCAGCGCGCACGCCGACCGCCCCGGATCACATCGCAGACATCCCTGAACACCGCCGCCTCCCGAGGTTCGTGCGACCGCCCATCCACCGTGGCTCCTAGCCCGCCGGCCGGTGTCGCTATCCGGTGTAGGACAGGTTGTAGCAGCTGGCTGCCCAGGGTCCCTACCGCCGGCCTGCGTTTTCAGCGACCCCTCAGGTCTCCTTCAGGACTGCTTCAAGGGACCCGAGGACACTGACCGCACCGGATGACGAACAAGGGCGGCATAGTGGTTTCAGTTCCTCCGCGTACCGATACAGCGCGCACTGGCTTCGACGCGACCTCGGCCGAGGCCGGGGCGTCCAGCGGCGGCTCCACCGGCGGACCGTGTCGCTTCTGCGGCGCGGAGCTGCGGCACACCTTCGTGGACCTCGGCATGTCACCGCTGTGCGAGAGCTACGTCGAGGCCGGCCGCGTCAACGCCATGGAGGCGTTCTACCCCCTGAGGGTCTACGTCTGCCACGAGTGCTTCCTGGTGCAGCTCCAGGAGTACGTGACGGCTGAGGACATCTTCACCGAGTACGCGTACTTCTCGTCGTACTCGGACTCGTGGCTCGCCCACTGCCGCGACTACGTCGAGCGGATCTCCGAGCGGCTGCAGCTCTCGTCCGACAGCCTGGCCGTCGAGCTGGCCAGCAACGATGGCTACCTGCTCCAGTGGTTCGTCCCGAAGGGCATCCCCGTCCTCGGCATCGAGCCGGCCCTCAACGTCGCCAAGGTGGCCGAGGACAAGGGCGTCCCCACGCTCACGGAGTTCTTCGGCGCCGAGCTCGCGTCGAAGCTCGTCGGCGAGGGGACCATGGCCGACCTCATCATCGGCAACAACGTCCTCGCCCAGGTGCCCGACCTGAACAGCTTCGTCGCCGGGATCACGACGCTGCTCCGGCCGGAGGGCGTCGTCACGATCGAATTCCCCCACCTGCAGCAGCTCGTGGAGCAGAACCAGTTCGACACCATCTACCACGAGCACTTCTCCTACTTCTCGCTGCTGTCGGCCGAGCGGATCTTCGCGGCCCACGGCCTGCGCATCTTCGACGTGGACGAGCTGTGGACCCACGGTGGGTCGCTCCGGATCTACGCATGCCATGCCGCCAACGCGCGGCTCGGCGAATCCGCGGCGCTGGCGGCGCTGCGCCAGCGCGAGCTCGAGGCCGGCTATGCCGACATTGCGACGTACTCGGTGTTCGAGGAGCGGGCCCGGGAGACCAAGCGCAAGCTCCTCGAGTACCTGATCGACGCCAAGCGGGCGGGCAAGACCGTCGTCGGCTACGGCGCGCCGGGCAAGGGAAACACCCTCCTCAACTACTGCGGTATCCGCACCGACTTCATCGACTTCACGGTGGATCGCAACCCGTACAAGCAGGGCCGGTACCTGCCGGGCACGCACATCCCGATCCATGCGCCCGAGAAGATCGCCGAGGTCGAGCCGGACGTGATCCTGATCCTCCCCTGGAACTTCAAGGACGAGATCATCGAGCAACTTGCGTACACCCGCTCCTGGGGCGCCGAGTTCGTGGTCCCGATCCCCGAAGTCACGATCTACTGAGAAGGCGGGTGGGCCATGAAGGTCGTCCTGTTCTGCGGGGGCCTGGGGATGCGCATGCGCGAGTTCTCAGAGACGATCCCCAAGCCCATGGTGCCCATCGGGCCCCGCCCGATCATGTGGCACCTCATGCGCTACTACGCGCACTTCGGCCACAAGGACTTCATCCTCTGCCTCGGCTACCGCGGCGACTCGATCAAGGAGTACTTCCTCGACTACAAGGAATGGCTCTCGAACGACTTCGTGCTCTCGGGCGGCGGCACGGACGTCGAGCTCCTGTCGAGCGACATCGACGACTGGCGCATCACGTTCGTCGACACCGGCACGCACTCCAACATCGGTGAGCGGCTGAGGGCCGTCCGCCCCCACCTCGAGGGCGAAGAGGTCTTCCTCGCCAACTACAGCGATGGCCTGAGCGACGTGCCCCTGGACCGGGTCGTGGACTTCTTCCACGAGAGCGGCGGCATCGCCTCGTTCGTGTCGGCCACCCCGAGCCACAGCTTCCACGTCGTGGCCGCGTCCGACGACGGCGTGGTGAAGGCGATCGAGGACGTGACCGCCGCGGGCGTGTGGATCAACGCCGGGTTCTTCGTGATGAGCAACCGGATCTTCGACTACCTCGGGCCCGGCGAGGAGCTCGTCCACGAGCCGTTCGGGCGCCTCATCGACATCTCGGCGCTGACGACGTACCGGCACGAGGGCTTCTTCGTGCCCATGGACACGTTCAAGGACCGGCAGGTCCTCGAGGATCTCTACAGCCAGGGAAGCCCGCCCTGGGAGCTCTGGCGATCCGGGCCCTGCTGATGCTCCCCCTGGCGTTGATCGAGCCCCAAGAGGACGCGCTCGAGGTCCTGTGCCTCGGGGCTCACTGCGACGACATCGAGATCGGCTGCGGCGGGACGGTCCTCCGCCTCGTGGAGGAGTTCCCGAACGCGCGCTTCCACTGGGTCGTGCTCAGCTCGAACGACGACCGGGCGGGCGAGGCGCAGGCCGCCGCTGACCACTTCCTCGCCGCGGCCGGCAAGCGGGACGTCCGCATCGAGCGCTTCCGGGAGAGCTACTTCCCCTGGGTGGGCGCCGACATCAAGGACTACTTCGAGGGGCTCAAGGCGGACGTGGATCCTGACCTGATCCTCACGCACCACCGCCACGACCGGCACCAGGACCACCGCCTGGTGGCCGAGCTCACGTGGAACACGTGGCGTGACCACCTGATCCTCGAGTACGAGATCCCCAAGTACGACGGCGACCTGGGCGCACCCAACGTCTTCGTCACGCTCGACGAAGCGACCGCCCAGCGCAAGGTCGACGGGATCATCGACCACTTCCCGAGCCAGCGGCGTCGGGCGTGGTTCGACGCGGACACGTTCCGCTCGGTGCTGCGACTGCGGGGCATGGAGGCCAACGCACGCAGCCGTTACGCCGAGGGCTTCTACGGATCAAAGGTGGTGCTCTAGCGATGAAGGTGCTGGTCACGGGCCATCACGGCTACATCGGTTCGGTCATGGTCCCGTTGCTCGTCGAGGCGGGTCACGAGGTGGTGGGGCTCGACACCGGCCTCTACGAGGCGTGCGGCTTCGGCGCCGGCGCCGCAGAGGTCGCCGACATCAGGCTCGACATCCGGGACGTCGAACCCCGCCATCTCGAAGGCTTCGAGGCGGTCGTCCACCTCGCCGCCCTGTCGAACGATCCGCTCGGCGACCTCGACCCGCAGCTGACGTACGACATCAACCACGGAGCGTCGGTCCGGCTCGCGCGGGCGGCTCGCCGGGCGGGCGTCGAGCGGTTCCTGTTCGCGTCGTCGTGCAGCCTCTACGGCGCCAGCGGCACGGACACGCCGCTCACCGAGGAGGCGCCGTTCAATCCCGTGACGCCCTACGGCGAGTCCAAGATCCTCGTCGAGCAGGACGTCTCGAGGCTGGCCACCGACACCTTCAGCCCGGTCTTCTTCCGCAACGCAACGGCCTATGGCGCATCGCCATTCCTGCGGGTCGACATCATGGTCAACAACCTCGTCGGGTACGCGGTGACGACCGGTGAGGTGTTGATCAAGAGCGACGGATCCCCGTGGCGCCCTCTGGTCCACGTCGAGGACATCTCGCGCGCGTTCGTCGCCGTCCTCGGCGTCGACCGCGCGCGCACGCACAACCAGGCCTTCAACGTCGGGCTCAGCGACGAGAACTTCCGGGTTCGCGAGGTCGCCGACATGGTCGAGGCGGTCGTCACCGACAGCCGGGTCGAGTACGCGCCCGGAGCCAGCGCCGACGCCCGTGACTACCGTGTCGACTTCTCGAAGATCCAGCGGATCCTGCCCGAGTTCCGGCCGCGGTGGACCGTTCGCAAGGGCGTGGAGGAGCTCTACGAGGCGTACCGGCGCTACGAGATGACGGCCGACGAGTTCCTCGATGGCCGCTACATCCGGCTGGCCGAGATCAGGCGCCTCCAAGGCACGGCTCGCCTCAACGATCAGTTGCGCTGGACGGGTGCGAGCGGTGGCTAGCACGGTCGTGCAGATCCGGGCGCCGGCGCCCGGGGTGAGGCTCAACCTTCGCGCCGGGGAGCTCGTCGAGGTGCGCAGCGAGGAGGAGATCCTGGCGACGCTCGACGACAACGGCGAGCTCGACGCGCTGCCGTTCATGCCCGAGATGCTGCAGCATTGCGGCCAGCGGTTCACGGTCTACAAGGTCGCCAACAAGCTGTGCGACACCATGACCAGGACCGGCATGCGGCGGATGCGAGACGCGGTGCACCTCGCGGGCGTGCGATGCGATGGGCAGGCACACGGCGGTTGCCAGACGGCCTGCCTCATCTACTGGAAGGAGGCATGGCTCCAGCGCGTGGGGGTACCCGCCGACGGTGCGGGCGCCCGGGCACCGGTCAGCGCGCCCACCCGGCTCACCGCCGCCGACGTGTACGCACGGTCCACGAGGAACCCGGCTCCCGACGGGGAAGAACTGTTCTCGTGCCAGGCCACCGAGCTGCTCCGGGCGGCACCGGAACTCCTGCCGTTCCGTGACCTCGGTCAGTACGCCCAGGACCTGCGCTCCGGCAATGCGGGCATCCTCGCGGTGGTCCGCGCGTTCCTCGTGGGGCTCTTCAACCGCGTTCAGGGCCTCAGTGCGCGGTTCCTTCCTCCCCGGCTCCGGTTCCGCGAGGGCATGCGGTGGGGCTTCGTCAAGGGAACCCTGACCAAGACGCCGACCGGAACCAGCGATCTGCAGCCGGGTGAGCTGGTCCGGATCCGCTCGAAGGCCGAGATCATGCGGACGCTCACCAAGGACCTCCGCAACCGCGGCCTGGGGTTCGAGGAGGAGATGGCGAGGCATTGCGGTCGCGAGGCCCGGGTGCTCCGCCGCGTCGATCGGTGCATCGACGAGGCGACCGGCCGCCTCCTGCACATGAAGAACCCCTGCATCGTCCTCGAGGACACGGTCTGCGAGGGCGCGTACAACGCCAACTGCCCGCGCTCGATCTACTCCTTCTGGAGGGAGATCTGGCTCGAGAGGGTCGGGGAGCCGGGAGCGCGCGCGTGAGCGCGGCGAGGCGGCCGTCGCGCCGGGCCCCGGCGGCCTAGCGAGGACCCAGGTGTCATCAGCCGATCCACTCGTCTCGATCGGGCTGCCGGTGCGTAATGGCGAGGGGCACCTCGGCGATGCGGTCCGGTCGGTGCTGGACCAGGACCACGGTCGGCTCGAGCTGGTGATCTCCGACAACGCGTCGAACGACGGCACCGAGGAGATCTGCCGCCAGCTCGCCCGGTCGGATCCCAGGGTGCGGTATCACCGCCAGGCCCAGGACATCGGCCTGGTCCCGAACTTCAACGCCGTGCTGCAGCTGGCCCGCGGCACCTACTTCAAGTGGATGGGCGACGACGACCGGGTGACCCCGACCTACCTCTCCCGGTGCGTCGAGGTCCTCGACGACGACCCCAGGCTGATCCTCGTCACCACCCAGCAGGCCCATGTCGCCCCGGACGGGGCGGTGGAGTCCGCCGGCTATGACGGCTCCCGGCTGCGCTCGGACAGCCCGGTCGAGCGATTCGCGGAGTGGCTGCGCCTGTTGAACGAGAGCCGGCTGATGCTCGATCCCCTCTACGGCACCATCCGCCGGGCCCCCGTTGCCCGTCTGCCTAGGCCGATCATGCTGTTCGAAGACGAGATCTTCGCCGCCCGGCTCGCGCTGGCCGGCCCGTTCGGTCACATCGGCGAGGTGCTCTCGTACCGTCGCGCCCGGCCCTACCCGCGCCTGTCGGTCACGGCGCGCCGGCTCGGAGTCCCGGCGTGGCAGGCGAGCATGGCGACGACCCTGCAGTGCCGCGAGCTGCTGGCGGCGGTTCGGGAGGCGGAGCTCAGCCCGGAGGAGCGTCGGCGTGCGGTCGCCGCCATCGCCCGGATGTTCCTGCGCCGGCAGCGCGTGACCGCCGCTCGCCGGTCGCACAAGCTGGCCGGGCTCGCACCCCGGGCGCTCGCGAGGCCGTCACGGTTGGCGCCGGCGTCGCCCAAGGGCCGTTGAAACCCGACGCCCAGCCGAGTCGCATGACCGCTCAGCGTGCGTCTTCAGCGTCGCCTCAGCTTCCCTTCAGCGCGCCTTCATGGGCCGCGACGACACTTGTACCGACGGGTTAAGCAGACAAGGGCGGCATTGTGGTCTCTCCGCGACCTACCACGACGCGCAGTGGGTTCGGCGCGACGCTCGCCGAACCGGGTGCGACGGACTCCGCCATTCGGGGCGGCGGCCGCGACGTGGTGTTCACGTTCTACGGCGAGACCTGGACCGATGCGCAGGATCGTTCGATGTACATGGCGGGCGACCGCCTGTTGCTGACCCTCCTCGACGCCCCGGCCGTGCGAAAGCTCGTCGTCGCGAACCCTTATCGGAGTGCACCGATCCGGTTGGCCCGGCGCCTCGCAGGTCAGCGGCCGGCGCCCTTCCCCGACGATCCGCGTCGCATGCTCGTCGAGCCCCTCCGCCTGCGGCGTCACGACCCAACGTCGATCAGCACCCTCGAACGCGTCTATGCCGCATACGACCGGGCTCTGGAGCGCGCTGCGTCCCGGCTGGGCGCCCGCAATCCGGTGGTCATCACCACCAGCCCGTTCGTCGCCGGCTTCGCCCCGCTCCGCTGGGCTGGCCCAGTCACCTTCTACGCGTGGGACGACTGGGCATCGGGCCTCCCGCTTCGCCGCTGGTGGCCGGCCTACGAGGAGGCGTACGCCCGCGTCAGCCGGTCGGGGCGGGGCGTGGTCGCCGTGTCACGGACGATCATCGACCGGATCGGCCCGACCGGGCCCAGCGCCGTCGTCCCGAACGGCGTGGCGCCGGAGGAGTGGCGCTCGCCGCCCCCGCCCCCGCCGTGGTTTGCCGCGCTCCCGTCGCCCCGCATCTTGTACGTCGGCGTCGTGGACGACCGCCTCGACGTCGATGCCGTGCGCGAGGTCGCCGCTCGCTTCGCACGGGGGACGGTCGTCCTCCTCGGGCCCATCGGCGACCGAGCGGCCGTCGAGCCGCTCGCCGGCATTCCGAACGTGCGGATCGAGCCGCCGGTGGGTCGGGTCGGCGTCGCGAGCGTGGTGTACGCCGCCGAAGCGTGTGTCATGCCCCATCGCCGGATGAGGATCACGGCGGCCATGAGCCCCCTGAAGCTCTACGAGTACCTCGCCGGTGGCCGGCCGGTGGCCGCGACCGACCTGCCGCCCGTGCGAGCGGTGGATCCCCGGATCGTCATGGTGCGTGAGGGCAAGAGCTTCGCCGACGGCGTCGCCGAGGCGCTCGAGCGCGGGCCCCTGGCCGACGACGAGCGCCTTGCGTTCATCGCCGCCAACTCGTGGCAGCGGCGGCACGACGATCTCCTGACCCTGGCGTTCGGCGGGGACGATGGGGTGCCGGGCGGCATGGTGTCGCCCACCGTGACGGGGCCCGACACGTGAGCGCGGTGGAGGACATCCGGCGCCTGGCGGCGGGTCACACGAATGGGGACCGCTCGGCGCCGCGCCACCTTGCGCGCTCGCGAACCGCCACGACAGACCCCACGCTCGTCGCCCATCAGGTGAAGGCCGACGCCCGCCAGGCGGCGAGGGCGCTCCACGACGCGATCAGCGGCGCCGACGTCGCCCAGTCCGAGGGATTCGAGGACCGGGCCAACGGTCACGTTGCCGTCGACGCCGCGGTGGGGGACGGCCTCCGCAGCAAGGCGGCGGGTGGCGTCCGCTGGAGCCTGATCGCCACGGTCGGGACGCTGGCCGGACGCATGGCCTTCGTCGTGGTGCTGACGCGCCTGCTCGGCCCGGCGAACTGGGGCATCGTCGCAGAGGCGACCGTCTACATCACCGTGGCGTGGATCTTCCTGAGCTTCG
>Ga0081455_10002016_pt1 | contig 24288 bp, 18 predicted proteins | sample TabmetS3T2R1_FD_70207 | JGI IMG/M metagenome (GOLD analysis project Ga0081455, IMG submission 70207) | Tabebuia heterophylla rhizosphere microbial communities from the University of Puerto Rico - S3T2R1 | ecosystem: Host-associated > Plants > Roots > Rhizosphere ...
TACATCCCGTAAAGGGCTTTGATTGCAGGTTCAGCAAACATAAAATGTGGTATACCCCCTTCGGACAGAATTTTCTTGTTTTCTGTTCCTTCAGCAAGACCCATTAGTGCAGAAAGCATAGTCTTTCCTGTACCCTTTGACGTTCTAACGATAGTTCGCGCTAATTCATTGTAATCCAAAGTAGCAGAGGGAGTACACATTGTAACTACAGAACCGACATTCCGATTTGATAGTACTTCAACTAAGACTTTCTCAAAACGGTTAAAATCTGCATCTCCCACGATATCTACAGGGTTTCTTGCCGAACCATGTGGCGGTATGACTTTTGTAATTGCTTCCATAGATGAGGATATATCAGCCATTTTCAAGCCATACTTAGAACAGGCATCGGTTGATATGATCGCAGGACCGCCGGCATTTGATACGATTACTACATCCCCATTAGCTGGGGGCACCGGCTGTTTAGAAAAGGCCGTAGAAAGATCAAACAAGTCCTGCATCGTATCTACTCTTATTACTCCTGATTGGGTGAACAATGAATCATAAATCTCATCAGAGCCCATTAAGGCTCCAGTATGCGACATAGCGGCCTTTGCACCTTCTGGGGTTCTCCCAGCTTTTAACACAATAATTGGCTTTTTACTATCAACTGTTATCTTTTTAGCGATTTCCATAAACCTTCTTCCATCGTGTATATCCTCAAGATACATTACAATGACCCTGGTTTCTATATCATCTGATAGTAATTCTAGGACATCATTTTCGTCCATATCTACTTTGTTTCCCATGCTAATTACTTTTGAAAAACCAATACCCTGTGCCATTGCATCTTCTACTGTTGCGGCGCATATTGCGCCACTTTGGGAAACCAACGCAATGCTGCCATAATCAGGCGTGATTTTAAGAAATGTTGAATTCATCATGTTGTGTTGAGATAGGCTCATGATTCCAAGACAGTTGGGGCCTATAATCCTGGTGCCATATTTCTTACCAATGGCTGCAATTTCCTTTTCTAGCCTTGCCCCTTGTTCGTCTACTTCCTTAAATCCTGCAGAAACAATAATTGCACCTCTAATATTTTTCTTGCCAATTTCTTCCATAACTGCTGGGACAATTTTGTTAGGTGTGGCCACCACTGCAAGATCGATTTCTTCACTTACTTCAAGTACACTCTTGTACGCTTTAAGTCCAAAGACGGTTGGGCTAGATGGAGTGATAGGATAGATCTTTCCATTATAACCGTTCATTATGTTAGAAAATATTGCTTTCCCAACACCGGGCTTTTCAGATGCCCCTACGACTGCAATGGATCCTGGTGTTAGAAAAATATTCTTTGATTGACTAGCATCGTTGTTGGAGGCTTTTGTGGATATCGAGGAGGTTTCCGAAAATGGAGGTTGAGATGAAGGACTAGTTGAGGAAGAAGCTGGCAAAGGCATAGAAAAATGTAAATAAAGTTACTTATAAATGCCTTTATTCGTGCACCAGAATCTATTTCAACCTCCGGGGAACTTAAGAAATCACAGTGAACCAAACAAATAAGATAATATATAAAATTCAAAATTATTGAATGGAGCATGAGCATTAATGTGGACTCCGTAATGGATAGTCTTATCTCAGATCTTCAGAAACTTATCAGACAGCCAAGCGTTTCTGCTAGAAAGCAAGGGATTACACAGTGTGCCTCACTAGTCGCAAGCATTATGAAAAATTCTGGCATCAGTACCGAAATATTGTATCTTGATCAAAAGAAAGAACATCATAGCAGGGATGTCGAAGCTCATCCCATAGTATATGGTGAAGTCAAATCTAGATCAAATCCGAACGGAAAAACTATTCTATTTTATAACCACTACGACGTTCAACCAGAGGATCCTATAGAATTATGGAATATGGAACCATTTAGCGGAACGATCGAAGGAAATTATGTCTATGGACGTGGTGCATCAGATGATAAAGGTGAATTGATTACACGGATAAAAGCGGTAGAATACTTTCTAAGAAATACTGGTGACGTCCCATGCAATGTGAAATTTGTTGTAGAAGGAGAAGAAGAAATTGGAAGTGAACACATTATACAATACCTTAATCGGTACAAGGACAAATTTACGTGTGACGGGGTTATTTGGGAATTTGGATACATAGACGAAAAAAATAGACCAATAATTAGTCTCGGTATGAAGGGTCTTTTGTATGTTGAACTATTAGCAAAAGGGCCAATAAGAGACGCTCATTCAAGCCTGGCAGTTGTGATTGAAAATCCTGCTTGGGTTCTTGTTAGAGCCCTGAATAGCATACGAGATGGCAGCGGAAGAATTTTGGTAAAGGATTGGTATAATGAGGTAAAAGAGTTAACATCACAGGAAATCTTGCTTATAGAGAAGGAGCCATTTAACGAGGAATTCTTCAGAAAAGAATACGGCATCGATAAATTCGTAAATAATATGACAGGAGTGGAAGCTCGCAAAGCTTTAGTCGGAGGTCCTACATGCAACATTGCTGGTATATTATCTGGCTATACGGGTAATGGGGCAAAAACTGTGCTTCCCGCCGAGGCCATCGCCAAATTAGACTTTAGACTTGTCCCCAATATGAACCCCGAAAAACAGTTCGAACGCATCAAAAAACATTTGAAGATAAATGGGTTTGGAGAAAAGGACATTACTGCTAAATTTGTTCACGGAGAGGCTGCCGCGAGGGTGTCCCCTGGAGATCCATTTGTAAGTATAGTTCGAAAATCTGCTGAAGAAATTTTTGGCTCAGCTGTTACTAGTATATCATCGGCTGGTACTGGGCCTATGAGTTCATTTATTAATATCCTCAACTGTCCCTGTGTTTCTATAGGTAGTACTTTTATGTATGCAAAAATTCATTCACCAAATGAATTCGCAAGAATTGATCTGTTGAATAAAACTACCCAGTGTATCTTTAAGATCATTGAAAATTTCGCGGGGTCAGAATAATCTCTCATAGGTATATCCGAATGCTATGGTCAGCATTACCCATTCCAGTAACATGACATTGTTTTTACCTATGAAATCAAGGTAATCTAAATATTTTTACCTAGCTTGTGTATATCTCCTGCTAGGCTTAGACATAATGTAAAACCCATGAGCAGAGATCAGAAAAGCTGCTAATGACATCTTGGTTGCAAATACAAGATTCCATGGGGTTTCTGGGTTGGGATACGGCAGATTTACGTCGTCTAGTCTTATTATTCCCTTCATGGCATCAGCTGTAATGAGCGAACTCCAAATAACAAAATTATAAATGAATTCATACAGTGCAATTACTGCGATAGCTAGGACAATTAACTGCAGAATAGATTTAATTGGTTTAGGAATACCTTTCACCATATCACCACCAAGTCTGGTAACACAATACCAACCGACAACAGAAACAATCATCAAGTAAGTAACAAGCTTTGAGAATCCCTCAGCTGGAAATTCAGTATTCACGAGTACCTCGCCGATGACAACCCTACCTGTTTTAATATATTCTCCTATGCTCACATACAGTGCGTAGGAGGTAATAGCCGCCATGATAATTGCACAACAATAAAATATTACCAGAAAAATCCTTCTCGACCTGAGTTCCTCTTTTCCTTCGAGCGTGGCAGAATGCATCTTATTCAAGAGGATTAATGATTGTTAGGGATATAAAAAAATTTCATGTATATATGAATTTTTGTCTCTTTTTCAATTTTAATACTCATAACTTACACTTTTAGTTGCTATAGTCATGATGGATGATCTGATCTTCAGAGATTGGCATTATCGTTCTCCAGTTGTCTAGCGAAAAAAATACAATAGCATAGTTTCCAAGATTAATTAAATCTCTTCGACAGCTGTCATGCCTCACAGCGTCTACAACCAATTGATGATTACAAGGTTGACCTAATGTAGACAATGAGAGTAGGGTTTCCGCTGGCTGCAATATAGCAATTACTGCTAACCCTCCGTTAATTTGGGATTCCTTCCTGAGGCGTTTTACATCATATCCCTTCAAATGTGCAAGACCCGTACTTGATTTTACTTGAATCAACCATTTTGTGTGTTTTTTAAATGTGGCAATAATGTCAGCTGGCCCGCGGCTCCCTTTGGAAAATTTTACATTCCAACCTCTTAATCTTAAAAAGAGAGCGACTACAAATTCTGCTTCTCTACCAAACTTGCTTCTTGAAGTGCACAAACTAGTCATGTCTCTGGACAGAGAACAATAGTTCGACCAACAAAGCTATATCTCCTCACCTCAAAAGTGATTAACCTATTAGTCAAAATACTGAGTTAGAATCATCGTAGTCAACAAAAGGTTGAGTAGTTCGCGATGTCGAAATACACTCAAACACATCAAAGATAATTTATCTTCAACAATCAAAACAAGTTAATTAAACTAGAAATAACTTACGAGGATCGACATGAATCAAGATTCTTACTTTTCGCTTTTACATATTTAGTAACTAGAGTTGAATCTTACTATCCATCGTAGGGGTAACCTAGCTTAGTTTAGTTGTTTAGATGCCATGGTCTTCAGTGCCCTGCCGTACTTGAATTGGAAGATACAGTTTCCAAGCAGTTGTGTGTATGCGTTACATCTGCCATAGACTCACATCTGGTACAAATCCAAGAAGTTGATTCTAGGCATACAGGGCATTCCGATAGAGCCGAGAGAGGTGCGCCACAAACTCGACAAGAAGGCTTATTTGGCATTTTTTTCAAACCATCACGATAATAGGTGTAATTCTTATATCTCTTAATATAAATATTGTCCCAGTCGCTGAGAGATCTTATAAGAAATATATACTTCAGAATTGTTCCATCTCAAAATTCTCGATAACATGAGCTGTGGCATATTAGATAAAATCCACAAGTCTACCCGCGAAGGTTCACGAACTATGGTGTGACCCTATAAATTCTTCCTCCCTCATATGATAGGATATACAATAAGCCATCAGGACCCGTTTCGATGTCAGTTATTCTATCGAAACCGTTACCAAAAGTCACTCTTGAGGCTTCTTCATCGTTGTCAGCTACTAGATCCCCTATACCTGCACCGGAATTGTGATCTCTGATTTTGAACCCAGTTCTATTTTCATCCAATTCAAAGAAATATATCTTGCCATTGTTAATGTCTCCAACAAAGATGTTATTCTCATATTTATGCCCAAGCTTATCGGAGTTAAAAAATTCTAGATCCGTAACGCCTATGGGCATATACCAACTGAATTCTGGGTCCGAATAACTTGAGCCATTGAGCTGGACCAATTCGTTCTCACTCAAATTAGTTCTAGATATTGGGCCAGTAATTTTGTACCATCCACTATTAAACCCAGGTCTAACGAGGTTGATTTCATCATATTTATCCTCTCCATTTTCTGTATCCCACAGGGTGTCGGTTAGGGGATCAAAAGCTAATCCGAAACTATTTCTTATGCCATATGCAAGATGATATTGACTATTATTGCTACTAACATCTGTCGAAAGAACATTACTATCTGACGCATTATCCAGCGGAACTCTTAAAATTACAGATGTATCGTTGTATTGTTTTCCGACTTTTCTAAGATTTTGAAACGGACCAGCTACAGAATTCAGATCCCCGATAACAGCATAAAGATTGTTATCTGGACCCATTACTAATTTCCCACCATCGTGATACGGCCCTGGTAGTGCTGGTAGATCTAATATCAAGGTTTGATTAGTAAGGTTATGTCCGTTCCATTCATATCTGTAAATTCTATTTCTTAAAGGTTCATTATCGTGGGCCTCAGTGAAATAAAGATATACGAATTCAGATTTTTGGCCATTGTATTCAGACCTCGGCTCACTATCCGCTACCAATTCATAATTTCCAAACTGTGTATCATATGTTGTCGCTATTCCTAGTAGTCCGCGTTCACCTTCAGTATTGACAGATACTGTCAGGACAGGCTTTTCGCGTAGAACTCCATCAGAGATAAGGCGAACCTTTCCGGATCTCTCCAAAACTAGAATGTTATTATTGTCCATAAATGCCATACTGGTAGGTGAAGAGAGCGAGTCAACTACCGTATTCACTTTTAGATGATCATTGGGAAATACTAGTGAGGGGTTCTTCTTAATGAAGGCAAATAGACTGGTAAGATTGGTGCCAAATAAGATGACAAAAAGGATCGCAATGAAAATCGATATGCCAACCAATATTACCATGGAAATATTTCTTTTCATCTTATTCTGTCTGTGCCTCCACTTATTGCTCAATCTACAGATTATATAGCTTTCATCTTCTGATTTGGGGTTTAACAAATCGTACTAAATGTTAACCAGCGTTCTGTTCTGTCCTCTTTATTATTAAAACAAATATATGCTTTGGTCAATGTTGTTTATGCACCCTAGGCGACAATTATATTTCTCTAAGCCCAAGCTATAAACAACGATTGCTTCTCTATAGCAAAATGTAGTGGGCTCGTAGCGCAGACTGGATTTATTAATAATAAATACATGGCGTAGAATGGATAGCGCGGACGCCTCCTAAGCGTCAGGTCGAGGGTTCAAATCCCTCCGAGCCCGTTCCGAAAGTACGTTTGAGATTTCACTGGTCAGACGGTGAAATAGAAAGGATTCAAAGATCAAAAAGCGATGATTCTTGAAAATGATCACTATCGTTGTATGCATGTTAAGCTACCGCCTTTTACTATGAATATATTATTGGAACTACTGGACGATACTGAGGGTTCACGGACTTATTCCGCAAGTAAAAATCTATTTTAAATGAAAAACAAATAAGCCACTAGCAAGCAATTAGTATTAGCTGAAAGATGCAGCCGGATTCTTCTGAACCAGGGTATGAATCAGTAGAGCAGCTAAAGAAGCTTTTCAGCGAAGGTTACTCGGTTAGGCGCATTAGCTACCCTCCCACAAGTGATGGAGTGCTTTCGATAATGATAAACCTCTTAAGACCAAACCACCAAGAAGAATGTCTGTTAACAGTTTTTGGGGATGAAGCCCTCGTCCTATCTGAGTTCGTAAAAAGTTCATCTAAAGAAAAACAAAAAGGAGAAATATCCGAAGAGTGACACATTTTGGAGGTTTGGCTACCAAAAAGATACTGATTGTAGACGATGAAGCAGATATAACCTTCACATTAAAGGAGGGCATAGAAAAAAGTGGATCATTCAGTGTCGATACATTTAACGACCCCCAATTGGCTCTATCTAACTATAAATCGGGTTATTATGACCTACTGATTGTAGACATTAGGATGCCAAGTATGACAGGATTTGAATTGTATCGCAAGATAAGAGAGATAGATTCAAAAGTTAAGGTATGCTTTATTACGGCATATGAGACATATTATGAAAAATTCAGACAAGAATTTTTTCCTCTTGAAGAAATAAAAGGATTCATTAGAAAACCAATACAAGTCGAAGACTTGGAAAGATTTGTGAAGGCAGTCACAAGATAGTGTAGCTCTTGCCGATCAATTTTGAAAAGCACAACAAAAACTTTCCATCACGTGATTTAAAGTTTCTTACTGGGGTAGTTAAATTTTACTTCATATTTCTGATATCGAAAGTATATCATAATGGCCAAACTCGAAAATAGTAATGGCATCGAAAACCGGCGCAATTTCCAGTCTTAAGGATCTACTTGATGCAGACTGTAAAATAGAAAAGGTTCAGCCATCAGTTCTAGCCTCTGATGCAGAAGTAAATATTGTTATTGTTACCGTAAAATGCCCAGATGGAAGAACAGAAACAATTAAAGCTTATAGAGAAGAAGCAATCGCTCTAAGGGAATTTATCAGGCTTAACTCAAAGAAAGGGTAATGGTACCACCTGAATAACCATCTGGTGGAGATGATATGGCACTCCCATTCTACCTAAGATCCAGGAAATCAAAGCTTGAATGATCCAAATTGGACCTTTCTAGTTCAATTTGAATCTAGACTGAACCAGTTGTCGACAACAGAATTTGAAGTTGGATTCACTCTATTTTTGCATTATATTATGCAATGCCAAATAATCTGTTGAAGGATCCAACGTGTGAATTTAATTGCGTGTTTGGAGCAGTATCATTTCTGGAAACGATAAAGTCCCTATCACTGAGTTTTTTTCTGTAGAGGATAAGTAATTATCCTAATACAATATTCACCCATAAGTTATTGATAGAAATAAATGAACCTCCGTCGCGAAATATTCAAAGGTCAATCTAACACCCTTTTCAGTCATGTCAGCAAATCATAAAATGTAAACGTCACTTCCTCTGACGCCTCATTATTGTAGACTGAGTGACTTGATATAGGTGGTGGTACCATGATATTCCGGAAAGTGACTTCAGCGTTTTTACTAATGAATATCGAATTTTCAAGTGGGGACGAAATAATGGTGAAGCTGAGAAATATGCCCGAGGTTGTTGATGTATATAGGGTTCAAGGAATGTATGACATAATTGCAAAAGTAGGACTAGATAGTGAGGAAGACCTCAAGGAACTTGTTTCTGAACGCATAAGAAAAATTGAGGGAATTACAGGGACTGTAACTATTATGATCGCTCAAGACAAGGTATGAAGATATCTGGCATATCCCAAAGAGGCCTTTTAAAAATATTTCCAAAGACGACATATCCCGTTTAAGCCTTCCCCAACGATCTTTCTAACTAAAGCCTTTTATTCAGATTTGGAAAAATTAATTGTAACCGGGGTATTGAAATTGCAAGAAACAACAAAACTGGATACAATAACTAATGAAGGTTTAACTTGGATAAACATAGAGAGACCCACTCGCGATACAATGGAGAATTTACTATCAAATAAAGGATTTCATTTCCATGAATTGGATATAGATGACTGCCTTTCAAAGATTCAGATACCAAAGATTGACAAACACAATGAATATATTTTTGTTGTATTACATTTCCCGTCTTCCCCTATTCATGCTACAATAAAATCTACAAAAAAGAAAGCGAGAAAAACTTCTACAACGTCCTTACACTTTAGCCAGTTATCGGTATTTGCAGGCTGGAATTTTTTAGTAACGATTCATCAAGGCGACCTTCAACCCCTAAATGACCTGTTTCAACAATGTAAAAAAGGAAATATTAACCAAAAAGAAGAGGTTATGGGTAAAACATCTGGATATTTGCTTCACACCATTATTGATGTCCTGGTAGATGATCTTTTTCATATATTGATGAAAATCGTCGGAAATCTTGAGGATATTGAAGATGCCGTGTTCGATGACAAGGTAGAAGTTGTTAAAGAAATCTCTCTTCTCAGGAGAGAAATTACTATTCTCAGAAGAATAGTATATCCACTGAAAAGAATAGTATCAGATATTACTCGAGACATACAGCGATTCTCGGAAGAAAATTTAACAGAATACTTCAATGACGTAGAAGACCATATAAATAAAGTCCTAGAGGTTCTTGAAACATCGAGGGAGACGATTGAGATCTATAAGGACACTGACTTTATGCTTAACACTGAGAAAACCAATCAGATACTTGCTATCCTTACGATTGTCTTTTCATTGTCTATTCCCGCTACCATAATCGGAACCTTTTACGGGATGAACATTAACCTACCTGGAGGCCTTGAAACTGGGCCATGGGCTTTCCTAGGTACTTATACCACGCTTATAATCATGCTCATTCTATCTGCGGCGGCCGCATTATTGATGTATTGGTCTTTTCGGAGGGTTGGATGGGTTACGAGTAGTAGAAGAAGGAATAGCAATTAGTACCGGATGTCGTAATTGGATATTTAAAATTGCGTTGGCCAATCTCAGTACTCGGAATTAGTTGTCTTCGATATGATTGTGGCTGATCTCGTCACTAAAAAAATTTTCCCTATAAGATCGAAGAGGACTAATCTTATGTAACATTTCCTCGTGATTTAAATCCCTATCTATTATCTACAGAAAATGCTAGTAAGCAGATTATGTTTTAGAGTTCCTAATTTTTATCTCATAAAGCAAATATAGAGTTCTGCTAGTAGGTAACTGTAATCTCATAGTGAACAATATCATTTACGAAGGTATAGCAAGTAGAAAGTCATATATTCTTCTGACAGTAGCTATCTTGCTTTTTTCTACCATTTCGGTGAAATTCGGAATTATTAGCACTTATGGGCAACAACCTACAGTAAATGATACAGCCGGACAAGTTAATCCGAGCTTAGAGTCCCAAGACAAAGGGATGCTACTTGCAACACCTGAGCCTTCTGCAAATGCCCTAGGCACGGCCGGGGACGACCAATCGGACACGAATAAGGACAATAGTAACGAAAAAGCTGCAGATACACAGGAGCAACAAAACAGTGCTGACGAAGCAACAAAAAGCTCCATAACTGATGATAATGATGACTCAGATAAGGTGTCTAGTACGTCTCGATCTGACGAACCCAAAGGAGATGATGACCAAAATAGAGGAGATGATGACCAAAATAGAGGAGATGATGACCAAAATAGAGGAGATGATGACCAAAATAGAGGAGATGATGACCAAAATTCGAATGGGAATGATGACGAAAATGATGAAGAGAACGAGGATGATGATACACCTCTCGAATATAGACTGCCTTTCCCCTGACAACAGATTGTCTTTATCATTGATTGACGTTCGAGAAACATCCACACTTTAGGTAGATTAAAAGGAAAAATATTTTTAGGGAATTATTGCATGTAAGGCAAGTCGGAAGAAGACTTGTAATCGGATTTGAGTTCTCATTTTTTCCATAATTTTCCCACATGATGGATAACTGTAGCCCATATTGAACAATTGGGATTCATGGTATAATCAAATCTGTTCCACTAAGCAATATCACATTTCTGTCGACATGATGTGATAGTTTTTATTCAATGAAATGATTTATGATCGAAGTACGACAATAGGTGTTGGCGATAGGTATGTATTTTTGATTAATAATCAAGACGTACCGATGCATGCATGAAAAGGTTAAGAGTCGGACATAGAGAATCTTTGGTTTAAGAATTTGTCCAGTTCAATAAAGGAACAGTGTTTTATCCCTTGAAGTATTAGTTTAGAGTCTAAACGAGGGTATAGAGTACTTTACTTTTTAAAATAAATTATCTAACTCTTTCCTGTCAGCGAGTAATAAATAATGCAATTGGAGACGCCAAGACGCCGATGAGATCCAATATTCTTGTTTATATTGTCTTCTTCCATAAAGGAATTCCATTCATTCATTTTTTCTGGCTATTTTTAAGAAAAATAGGACCAAGATAGCAAGCGTCATGTACGATGTAAGGATATCAATAATTGGACTGATCGCAAATACTGCGGTATCGGGGAATTAAGGATAAAAATATACGTAACAATTTTCTTGACTAAGGGTTAGTCAAGGAACTATTAGACCTACTATCACTATTCCCATCAGAGTCTTCAATTGAAACACCATTCTCGGAATTCAAATCCAAATTGGTCTCAAAATCACTTTCAAACTCAGCATTTGCTTCAGGATCAGAAAGTTCATTTGAAGAGGTTGGCGATGAAGGAGATGATGTCTGATTTAAGTCTGAAGCAGACCCCTCCTGTAACCCTTCTATCTTTGATTCGCTACCGATACTACCCTGAACTTCGGGATCTTCATTTTCAAAGAGGTCATTTGAAGAGGTTGGCGATGAAGGAGATGATGTCGTATTTCGACTCAAGTCGCCGAATAGATCTATTTGACGAAAATACAAGACGTCCGGGCTAAATCCTTCTGTGTTTATCATATATATGCCGTAATGATCAATCCATCGGGGGCTACCGTAGTATCCATGTTCACTGATGGTGTCGACAGGAACGAGGTTAAAGATCATAGGAAGAAGGGCAACTACAACTGCGAAGGTACAGTACAGAGACGAATCGTTGATCAATGATAATTTCTAGTGATGATAAATAATAAATGTGTCTCTATGAATGATCCTGACCAGTAACTAAAATCTGTCCTTTAGAAAGATAAAAATGAATGTCATTTGATTCTCTCCTCAGCGTTGATAATTACTATTCTTCTAAATTCAGGATTAGTGTTTTTGTTACTGGCATCACTATCTGTTTATCCAGCTTACAAAAGCAATTTCGCAATTTCTCAAGTGAATAGCCCAGCGACAAATGATGTTAGTACTATTGGAAGTGATATTGCAAATGACAATAATAGAAGCGGCACAATTGAAAATCCCTACTCATTAATCCCCAGCGATCTTCCTAATTCTGGAATAGACGTAAACACTTTTCCAGTTGGTATTGCAGTTAATCCTAACACAGGGAAGGTATATGTTGCAAATGAATTTTCTAATACTGTGTCTGTTATAGATACAGAAACAGACAAGGTTAAAAGTACCATCGATGCTGGCGACTTCCCATATGGAATGGATACAAATCCTCTTAACAATAGAGTGTATGTAACAAATAGAGGATCAAATACTGTCTCTGTTATTGACGGCTCCATCGATTCTAAATTACTTGACATACCCGTTGGTAAATCACCAGTTGGGATAGCAGTTAATCCAACAGCTAATTGGATTTACGTAACAAACTTGAATGATGGAACACTTTCAGTTATCGACGGCATAACAAATGGAGTAATTGATACGGTACCAGTAGGCAAGGCACCTTATAGTGTAGCAGTTAATCCCTTAACAAATACCCTTTATGTATCAGATATTGTAACAAATACTATTTCAGTTATAAATGGAGAAACAAATAGTGTAACTGATAAAATAACAGTAGGAAAACGACCAACTGGTCTAACGATTGACATTACCAAAGGGAGTAACAAATTATATGTTGCAAATTATGATTCAAATTCCATATCAGTCATTGATACGACATCTAACGAAGTAATAAACAATATAGCATCTTTCGGTGATTCGCCCGTTGGAATAGCGATTGACTCCTTAAGTAACAAATTATACGTAAGCAATATAGGATCGAATACTGTATCAGTTATTGATACTAAGGCTATAGGCATAGACAATAGTAAGAACAAAACAAACTCTGGCCTTGGATCGTTACCAGATGCTCCTAATAATGATACTGGCGCGATCATTAAAGAAATAAGCGTAAATCCTACTCTAAGGGAATCCTACAGTGGGGAGGATTCATTAGTAAACCTGCCTAATAACGTAGGCTTTCCACTGCTCGCGAGCCACGTAACAATTAATCCTTATGAAAAGAGAGTATATACAACAAACACTGGTTCAAATACCATTACGGTCATAAACGGCGAAAGCAATGAGGTCACTGTAAGGCTAACCTTTAATGTTAATCCCTCAAACGCAGGAGATATACAGTGTAATGGGATAAGAAACTCTTCGGGAAATTCTTCCTCATATGATAGGGGCCAAGTACTCGAATGCCTCGCACTGCCAGAGCGTGGTTATGCTTTCTCATCCTGGTCTGGCGTCGCAAACGAACGATATGCAAATCCCCTCAAACTCAGAGTATCGAGCTTCGGCACATTAAATGCCAATTTCCACTCCGCGTTAACCCCCGAAGTCTATATTTTTGCAATTGTTGGAATCGTTGGTACAACATCAGTATTTGTAGGATGGTACTACAAATATGGTCAGAGAAGGTATATCAAGAGATACTTGACGAGGATACAATCGACTTATGATACTCTACATGAAAAAGATGTACAACAATGCATTTCGCAATTACATGGAATAAGAAGGGAATTAATCTACCTATTTAAGAGAGGCTCTCTTTCTGATTCTCACTATAATATTCTGGATAAAAAGGCATTAGACTACATTGAAACTGTTAGGAATGAAAGAGAAGGGAAAGATCTATGATGCCACTCTGCTCGCACATTTTGTGTGTCTAATTGATTTGATATTGTTGGATAATATATTTTGGTAATGCGGGAGTAGCAGCTATCCTCTTTTATAATATTGTCCATAATTCTTCTAACCAACTAGGGCTGTTTCCTGTTAAGGAGCTAGGAGAGCTCGTTCCTTGGTCTTACCGTTTCAAATGGAGATCTTTGTGAAGGAAGAGAAGCATTAAGATGTTCTGTATTCGGCATGATTTTTTTATTGATACGATATCCATAAAGCTTCAATTTATATCAACATATTACACAAATCTCTAGTGGTGATTCTGCAGACCTACTACTCTCATGCATAAAATGTATAAGGAGTTTCGTCCTAATAGATAGGATTATGGTTAACGACAGAACAGTATCTCTAAAGATACTTGAGGCTTATACACGAGACGTAGGTAGGGGAGTAGCTCGAATTGACTATGATTCTATGGATTCCTTAAGTGCATCTACTGGAGATGTTATTGAAATTAGAGGTAAACGTAGAACAGTTGCTAAATGCTTACCACTATACCCATCCGATGAGGGAAAAGGGATAATTCGAGTTGATGGTCTTGTAAGGAATAATGCAGGTGTAGCTATAGGAGATACTGTTGTGGTAAGAAAAATAAAAGCTGTTCCAGCTGAAAAGGTTATAGTTGCTCCTTTAGAAGCAATACCTCCTATTGATGAACGATACCTCGCTGATGCTCTTGAAAGCGTACCTCTCATTAAGGGAGACAATGTGATGGTTCCATACTTTGGTGGTAGACTTACATTCCAAGTAATTGGTGTAACCCCGGTTGCAGATGCAGTACTAGTAACACAAAAAACAATATTCCATATCGCTGAAAAAGGTGAAACACTAAGAGGAGTTCCACAGGTCACATACGAGGATATTGGAGGCCTAAAAGAGGAGATCCAAAAGGTCCGTGAAATGATTGAACTTCCGCTAAGACATCCAGAAATATTTGAAAAATTAGGCATAGAAGCACCAAAGGGAGTATTACTCTATGGTCCTCCGGGAACAGGAAAGACATTGCTGGCAAAAGCTGTAGCCAATGAAAGCAATGCACACTTTATCAGTATCTCAGGCCCTGAAATAATGAGCAAGTTCTACGGTGAATCAGAAGCACGGTTAAGAGAAATTTTTAAGGAGGCGAAAGAAAAGGCACCGTCTATAATATTTATTGATGAAATTGATTCAATTGCCCCAAAACGAGAAGAAGTAACAGGTGAAGTGGAAAGAAGGGTAGTATCACAACTACTGTCACTAATGGATGGTCTTGAAGCAAGAGGTAAAGTCATTGTAATTGCTGCAACCAATAGGCCAAATGCAATTGATCCGGCATTAAGACGTCCTGGTAGATTTGACAGAGAAATAGAGATTAAAGTTCCTGATAAACGAGGAAGATTAGAGATACTACAAATCCATGCGCGTAATATGCCGCTGGATACTGATGTAGATCAGGACAAAGTTGCAGGTGTAACTCACGGATTTGTAGGTGCTGATCTTGAATATTTGTGTAAGGAGGCGGCCATGAAATGCCTTAGAAGACTGCTTCCCGAGCTTAATTTAGAAGATGAGAAAATTCCTCCAGAAACCTTGGAAAAACTCATCATTACTATGAGCGATTTTGAGAATGCTATAAAGGAAGTAACCCCGTCTGCTATGAGGGAAGTTTACCTAGAACCACCAGATGTTCCTTGGAGTGAGATAGGGGGTCTAGATGAAATTAAACGTGAACTACAAGAAGCAGTAGAATGGCCCATGCGTTTTCCAGATATGTATAGACAACTAGGACATGCCATACCCAAAGGAATATTGTTACACGGTCCGTCAGGTACTGGCAAGACGTTACTTGCAAAAGCGATAGCAACAGAATCGGAGGCGAATTTCATTAGCGTGAAGGGACCAGAGCTTATTTCAAAATGGATAGGTGAATCGGAACGAGGCATCAGAGAAATTTTCCGACGGGCGAGACAGGCCTCTCCTTGCATCATATTCTTTGATGAAGTAGACTCTATTGCTCCAATTCGGGGAGGAGGAATGGAAGGCGGTGGTGGACACGGAAGTACTGAGCGCGTGGTATCTCAACTTCTTACTGAGATGGATGGTATACAAGAAATGCACGGTGTGGTGGTTATAGCTGCAACTAACAGAGTCGATATTATTGATATGGCTTTACTACGACCTGGTAGATTTGATAAGGTCATTTATGTACCAAATCCTGACAGCAAGACCAGGCAAAAAATACTTGAGATTAATACTAAAGGTAAACCCGTGAGTCATGATGTGGATTTAAAAAGATTAGCAGACATGACTGATGCCTTTAGTGGTGCGGATGTCTCGGCCGTAGCTAATACTGCGATTTCTTTAGTATTGCATGAATATCTAGAACGATTCCCAACTCCAGAAGAAGCTACAAAACACGCATCTGAAGCGCTTATATCCATGAACCACTTCGAAGAAGCGGTGAGAAAGATAAAGAAACAGAGAGAGATGAAGCCGGGTGGTAGGGCACTACTATCCCAGTATACGTAGTTGGAAAAAGTGTTTGGCAAGCCAGCGTGTTATGAAATGAGACAGTTGCTCTGGCATAGTCGCTACATTAAGTTTCAGTATGTACCTACAAATTTACTTCTTTTGAAGTGTGCAACACTGCTATTGGCTAGATTGGAAATCCTACGATCCATCTCCCTATTGAAACTTTCCGCCAAGTTCTGAAAACACGTCAGTGCCCGAATTTGTATTGTATCAGTTTCATTGTTAATACAATGATAAGAGCTCATGCTTTTTCTGTTGTCTTCGATTCGAAAAAAACATTGTTATATCAATATCATCTTCGTTAATCAAAAAGGTTTATCGGCATCAGATGGTGTTTTCGAATCGATCAGGTTTCTTGGAAGATCACTCCTCAGTCCCTCCGTTCTCTAATGCATTAATACTAACTAACAAGATCGCCTGACCTCCATCAGCTGACATACCATCAAGGACATCCCCTCGGATAATAGATGGGACAGGATACGCTTTTTCTCAGATTGTCAAATTGTAAAGTACATTTGTATCACCGCTCGTTACGTTGACGCTACTCGTATTTTGATTCTCCGCCAAAACATACGGGCCTATCAAACTAGTTGTTGTTATGGCTAATACGGCTAATCCTACAAGAACTAAACTGGCAGTCATATGGTCGCCTTGGTAGTATGTAAGAAAATTAGATCCTTCTGATTGCAAAGACTACAATTTTTTTGAGAACGTGGTAGGCGCAACAATTGCTCCTATTCACAGTTGATTGTTATTCGAAAATGATCTCGCTGTTCAAACTACAGTTAATGCAATATTGAAATCTGAAAAAACTATATACCTTTCTTGTCAAGTAAGGACGAAGATGTCTAATTTTTCTGAAGACGATATAAGGCATGCCGCTGAGGTAAGAGAGTGGTTAATAAAGCAGATATCAGACAAGCAAGAACAAGTAGACAAGATGAGTACTCTCCTTAACCTGATTGACAGTCTATTGAAACAAAGCAGCTTTAAGCCCGCCTCTAGCATTACCTCATCATCTTCATCATCTTCTTCCCCCTCCTCTGCTGGTTTCGTTTCGCAGAGGTCTCAAAAGTCTACGATTAATCCTCAGGGTATATCAGACCATTTACGAAGTCAGAGTCTTGGAAATACTGGCAATAGTTTTCCATCAGCCATGACTGAGACTACAGCATCGTCGGATAGTCAAAGCCTGCAGCACGCTGAATCAGGCAGTGTGCAGGGAAACGCTAGGCAAGTTAAGCAACTAAAACGTCTCAAAGATAACTTCCTAATAGCAAATGCTGAAATATTGGAGAATTCAGTGGAACTGATACCCGCCAAAGGAATAGTTCTTAACATCAATACACCACCGTTCAAATCATTCTTTTTGAATAGGATACTAGAGGACATGAAAACAAAGGATTCCGAGAAAGTATCTCAGAATCAGATCGACAAATCAACTTCACTGGATTATCATGTAGAAGAGGACGAAAGCGGCATAATTAAGAGAATTTTAATAAACAACTATCGGGATAATGAACGCTTAAACGAGATATTTAATACATCCACTTGGGTATTTACGAGAATGATAGAAAAAACAAACAGAGCATGATTATATGTCATGGACAAGATAGTGGTGCTAGATTTTGGATCTCAATACAGTCACTTGATTTGTAGACGTTTGCGCGAAATTAATGTATATTGTGAAATTTTACCGTACAATATTCCGTTATCAGAACTTAGGAGGATTGATCCAAAAGGCATAATCTTGTCTGGAGGACCCGCAAGTATATATGCAGATAAGTCTCCCAGACCTGATAACAAAATTTTCGATTCCGGAATTCCTATTCTGGGAATTTGTTATGGACACCAATTGCTAATAGATCACTTTGGCGGGAAGATCAAGAGATCAGACAGAAGAGAATATGGTCGAGCAGATTTATTTATCAATAACAAACACGATTTATTCAAGAACATAAAAAACGAAGTGATAAAATGTTGGATGAGCCACGGAGATGCAGCCGAGGTTCTCCCCACTGGATTTAATATTTTGGCATACACACCAAGTTCATCATCTGCTGCTGTAGGGAATTACCAGAAGGGATTATATGGACTCCAATTTCATCCGGAAGTTGTTCATACTGAGAACGGCGAAGAAATCCTGAAGAATTTCTCTCAGATAGTTAGCAAGGCAAGACAGGAGTGGAGCATGGAGAGCTTTATAAAAATGTCGATATCGAATATTCGAAAGGCAATAGGGAAAGAAGAGAGGGTTCTCTGCGCCGTTAGCGGAGGGATTGATTCTACTACAGTGGCGGCATTACTAAACATGGCCATAGGGGATAAGTTGCGTTGTGTCTTTGTTAATCATGGGCTATTAAGAAAGAATGAAGAGCAAGAGGTTGCTGACCTATTTAAGTCCATGGGGATAGAAATCATTTATGTTGACGCTCACAAACGATTTCTAGAAAAATTAAATGGAGTAAAAGATCCAGAAATGAAACGACTAATAATAGGTAAAGAGTTTGCAAACGTCTTTATGGAAGTCGAAAAAGAAAACGGCCCATTTCAATGGCTTGCACAAGGGACACTCTACCCGGACGTAATAGAAAGCGGGGTATCCGGAGGTCCGGCGGCAGTAATTAAAACTCATCATAATGTTGGTGGCCTACCAAAATGGCTCAACTTAAAAGTGATAGAGCCTTTGAATATGTTGTACAAAGATGAAGTGAAAAAGACGGCTATGATGCTTGGTGTCCCACACGACCTCCTTGTCAGGCACCCCTTTCCCGGACCAGGTTTGGCTGTGAGAATTATTGGAGAGGTGACACCTGAGAAGTTGCGAATTTCAAGAGATGCCAGCGAGATAGTCGAAACTGAACTGAAAATAGCTAGCTTTTATGATAAGGTTTGGCAAGCTTTTGCAATAGTAGGAGATGATAAAGCAGTAGGGGTTACGGGCGATGAACGTACTTATGGATATATAGTAACCATCAGGATCGTCGATTCAATAGATGCAATGACAGCGGATTGGACCCGGCTACCGTCAGAATTGATTGAGCGCATAAGTAATCGGATTACTAATGAGGTAGAAAATGTTGCATGGGTATGCTATGCTGTTTCAAGCAAACCCCCAGCGACTATAGAACCTCAATAGGGATGCAATATAAGAAACGAGAATTGTGGTGTGACAAGGTGAAGTTAGGTAAATATAAAATAATAATCAATGATTGCCGAGCAGGAAAGATATGACTAAGATAAATTCCTCGATTCTTCAGAAAATCGAATCCTATAGATCATATATGAATAATATTACAGTAATGCCTGACTTTTTCATTGATCGCATTATCAGGCTAAAATCACAGCAAGAATTTTTTGATAGGTTGGATGAGAAATCCAGAGTTGGTGGAGGGAGCATACGTGACGTATCAACTGTGGATATGAAAGGTGGAAATGCTGTTAATATTGCCTATTGTCTTGCAAAATTAGGCATGAAAATCTCATTATTCACAATTGCCGATGATATTGGAACATCCATATTAAAACAGGTATTCTCCAAGTTTGAGGAGCACAAGGTAAATCTTCGAATCACAAATGGAAGACATGGTCGTACTACGGCGTTTGAATTTATGTCTGGCGGAAGTTCAAATTCCAAGGTTAATATCATGGTAAGTGATGTTGGAGAGAATGCAAACTTTGGACCCGATCGAATTACTTCTGAAGAGGATTTGTCTATATTAAGAAATGCTGATGGAGTAATGGTGGTTAATTGGAGCAGCAATTTAAAGGGAAGTCAACTCGTAGAATATGTTTTTAAGAAATCTCCAAAAGCACTCCATTTTATTGATCCAGCTGACATTGAATATAGAAAATCTGATTTCTTATCTACACTTCATGAAAACTCTCAATTCATAGATATCCTAAGTCTAAACGAAAATGAATGTAATTCCCTTTCGTCAGCAATTGGGAATGCCCCTCTCATTCCAAATTTTGAAACTTATACAGCTGATGATGTAAAAAATGCCGCAAAAATACTCGCAGAAAAAATTGGAATAAGTATTGATTTACACACAAGGAGAGGAGCTGCATGGTCCAACGGTAACGAAATTCTTTTTGTCCATCCGATCAATGTTGAACCTAAAACGCTAACTGGGGCTGGTGATTCATGGGACGCTGCCGATATCACTGGTTACCTGGCTGGACTAGAACCAAAGGAACGGCTTCTATTTTCCAATGCATGTGCTTCGTTGTATGTTCGCAATCCTTACGGCGAGCCACCAACAATGAACGAGGTGGTTGATTTATTGGATAGGATTTCGATGTAGAGCAACAGATTAGTCGATAATTCAAAATCTGCCTTGTTCATGGAGTGTTTGACCGATGATGAATGATTCCCACGTATAGTAATAAAATACAATGTATCGTGCGGGAATTTGGAACATTTTTACTGTTTCATAGTAAAGACATGTAAATTATATAAACGGAAAAGCTTTTATGCAATATTGTGTAAAGAATTGTACAGTTATTATGGCTAGAGCTTAGTGCTTGGCGGCATCGGAACAAAACTTTGTATGCAGGAACCTTTAGCGGCAAAGGCCGTGATATTGGGTTGGAACATGCAGAGAATCGCCAAGCACCATTTTTGTTTTTTAGACGGCTTTGATTTGGAGGCACCGAGAATAAGCCTTCTTTGGTTATAGGAAAGTATTCACTTGTGTGATAACATTTCAAGTTACCTGACAATGAAGTACTACTTATTATAATTAAGCAATCTAGTGCCCAGCAGAGTCCATAACGCATGTAATGAATAGATATAATGTTAAATGAATCTCTAATACCCCGTCAATGAGCAAATTCCGTACATTTGATACCTTTAGTAGGAACAGAGATTATTTGATTTAAATGATCATTGCCTCATCCAAATAGACATATGCAGCATTATCAACTGTTAAGTCTTTGGCTCAAATTGGTTCTTATCCCACTATTATTTCACAAAGATACGACCACTTGATCGTCGTTATCGAATTAATGTTCCCATTCATTTTCCATATCATCTGCATAAGTACTCCACGGCATTGTTGCTTCCTATCTGTAATCATATAAACTGTTTCATTGGTCTGGCCTCAAAATATTCCGATTTCTAACAAGATTCTGATAAGCGATTACACAACATCAGTTACGTGTAATTATCTTAATCTCCACAAATTCCTCAGGTCACAGGGAAGGGTGCATCACCTTTGCTCTCAACATCAAATTATGATAAAAAATTTGTCACGACAATTAGCTTCTGTATGATATGGATTAAGCCATGATTGACAGGATAAACAAATTATAGCACTATGACAAATCATAACATAGTAATGATATTACCTATTCATGTCATTTGGGGTTGCATCCCTGAGATAGCCCGTGGCTGCGCAGATATGACAAATGCATCAAGTACATATCTCAGTATTGCTATAGGTGCAGTTGTAGGTACTCTCATAAGTTGGTGGATCTTTAAGATACAAAAGAATGCAACTATTAGACAGGAGGAAACTCTCAGACGAATAACCGATTTAGAAGAAAGCCATGATAAGGTTCTGAAATCGATTGAGCAATTTCAGAATCATCAAGAGAGAGTTCTTAGCGAGATACTTAGTTTGGATCGAAAAATTGATGCTATCATTGAACAAAGGAAAGACAGGTAATGTTGTTACACAGCAAGTATTACAATTGCTGTAAAAAATGAAAAGCTTAAAAAATAATTTTGACTGTTGCTTGGCATTGTAGTAGTGGATTAAACGATGAACGTGAATATGGTACAGAATTGTGGACAATAAAACATATATATTAATTGGATTTGTGTCAATTCATCAGATGTTTAGCGTTATTTTGCTATAGCTTTTTAAAGAATTATGTCTCAAACGAGTGCATATAATCCCACTCGAATTAAGACCCTGGATTTTGTCCTATCCTGGCCTTTTTAGCAGTATTCTACTTTAGGCAAACTCGGGCAAGGTGAGTTAATATGATTTCGTCACGTCTTTAATATTTATTGCTAGTCCCATTCATAGTCTTTAGTACTGGTAACAAGGCGATCCTGATAAAGTTGGTTAATTATATATTCACATAACTATAATGTGTAAACAACTAAAGCTAAATGGTAGAGAAAAAATTAACAAGTATAATTAAGGAAGTTATAACTGACGGAAAAAGTCAAGTAAAGCCATTAACGAAAGTGATTCAGAGTAAGGTGAAGTTAAATAATCCTATTCTCATAGCTGGTTTCCCAGGCGCAGGGATGGTAGGAGCGATAAGTACAAGTTACGTTATTGAAAAGCTTCATATGCATCAAATTGCTTGCGTGGAATCAGATTATATTGTACCTGGAGTCATCTATGTCGGAGGAAAGCTAAGACATCCCTTCCGGTTGTATGCAAATAAAGAGGGAACTGTGTGTGTATTAGTATGCGAGTCTCCAATAATGATACAAGGAATTCATTCTGTATTGGATACTGTCATGAAGTGGGCCCTGAATGCCAAGGTTACAGAAGTTATAGTATTTGATGGTATTGCCATACCAGGGATGTTCGAAGGTAAGAGAGAACCTATGATATTGTCAAGCGATGGTCAAGAAGCGGATAAAGCTAATCTTCTCCATGACGATGTTTACGATAACAACAAGCATAGCTTTTTCAATACGGCATTCATTGGTGGGACTGCTGGAGGACTTTTATCATCATGTTTATCCAATGGGATGGCATGTAAAGCATTGCTCATAGCGGCTACTAATGGCATACCGGATCCCGAAGGAGGAGCAATATTAATAGAGTCAGTGTCTAAGGTTGTCGAAAACGAATCTCTGAAAATTGATACTAGGGAGTTGAGGGAACAAGGTGCAGAATTGAAACGACGGATGGAGCAAATAATGCAATCAGTACAAGAACAGCAACAGCAGGGACGCGGCCAGCACCAAGGAAATACCTCTGTTGGAGAGGGAGCCATAATGTATGGCTGAAAAACAGTTATACGTCATGCCTGTTGATTAAACCATGGGTAAGAAGAAGCACAAATTTTTTCTCGAATCTGGAATTTCAATTCTGCGTAGGGAACGTAATAAGTACGACCCCTACTTTATTTAGTCATAGAAAACGCCTGCTCAGTCAATCATTGTCTCGTGTAGACTTTCCAATGATGATCTCATTTATTTATTGCAGTAAATAGAATTTCTGATCGGGGCTATCTAGTCGCTCGATCTCATTCTGTTTCCAGATAAAATAGTACGTTGAATGCAGCGCAATCACTTTGATCGAAAGTGAGTCTAATGTTAGATCCCTTTTCGTTAATATGGTAACGAGTGTGATAGCTACACGGCAAACAAAACTACAACAGAATTAATAACTCATCGTGCAGCTCATGACTATCAAGGTATAAATGCAGAGTCTATTTATTACCAGTATATTTTTTCTTCTGGATCGTTTTTGGGAAATCATGTAACATATTTGATGTGCATCGCAAGCACTTTCTTGGTTCATTGACATTCAAATATGATATATAAAAACATACTGAGCATTGCATCCTTGAAAGATAAGATGTTAATTCAAATGACTGCATATTGTCGTTACTATTTAGTTCTTTATCAGTAATAACTCGACGCATTAATAGATTATTAAGGACAGGGTTAAGCATTTCATTTATTTTTTCTACATTGTAATTTCTGTATCTTAGATACAACATTATCATATCCCTGGGCAATGAATTTCTTCTAAATCGTGTTATGCCTTTATTTGACTGACGAAAAAAATGATCAAGAAGATACCATTCAAGCTCTTTCAGTTCTTTCTGCTCTGACAATCCGAGGCTTATCATCAATAACAGCAGCCTCTTAATAAAAACATCTTATTGACACGAAGATCATCAAATAGCATTCTGCGATACTAGATTTTACTAATAGTTGAATCCCTTCAATTCTATACCTTATTAAGGTC
>Ga0081455_10002017_pt1 | contig 24282 bp, 28 predicted proteins | sample TabmetS3T2R1_FD_70207 | JGI IMG/M metagenome (GOLD analysis project Ga0081455, IMG submission 70207) | Tabebuia heterophylla rhizosphere microbial communities from the University of Puerto Rico - S3T2R1 | ecosystem: Host-associated > Plants > Roots > Rhizosphere ...
ACGATCACGTGCAATGAAGAGACGCAGGCCTTCACTCTCACATCGGCGTGGGGCGTGAACCATGTCAAGGCGGTCGAGACCTTGCAGTTTGCCGACGGCACGCTGTCGGTCGCGTTCCAGGGCTGGGACGAGAAGAAGCAGGCGCCGACCGACCAGTACGTCAAGTTCCGCAAGGTCACGGACACGATCGGCAAGGACGTCAAGACCAACGTGTTCGACCCGGCGGTCAACATCGCGGTCAACATCGCCGGTGCGATCGCGTCGATCTTTGCGCCTGAGATCGCGATCCCCCTGCTGATCCTCTACAACGAGGCGCAGAACGTCGACCAGATGGTCGACGAGATCGATAGTGGGAATTTCACCAAGGGAGCAGCCGGGATGCACCTGGCTCAGCTTGGCCTCGACATCATGCCGCTGGCCGGCCGTGCGCCCATCTTCCGCACCAGCAAGGCAGCCTTCGCGATGTTCCATGTTGCGGGCCTGACGGGGCAGGCGCTGCTCATGAAGACCCAGGTGACCGAGCAGATCGCACAGCTGCGCGACACCCAGGTCAAGGACATGGCGCAGCTGTTCGCGCAATACGTGGACCTGGAGAAGTCGACACAAGCATCCGATCCGGCCCGAGCCAAGATGAAGGCCGAGCTCGATCGGCTGAAAGCGCTCATCGTCGAAGTCGCCGAGGTCGTCAAGCGCGAACGCAAGACGGATTTCTCCTACCTCGTCGGCACGATGATCGAGTTGCCGCGAGCCGCACTTCGCGCGGGTGAAATCGCGGAGACGGCGGAGTTCTTCAGCTTCGGCACCAATGATCTCACGCAGACGACATTCGGTATCAGCCGCGACGATGCCGCGCGCTTCATCAATCAGTATGTCGAGAGCGGCGTGATGTCCGCCGATCCGTTCGTTTCGCTCGATCAGGAAGGCGTGGGCGAGCTTGTCTCAATTGCGGCCGAACGTGGTCGTTCCACTCGTGCCGAATTGAAACTCGGGATCTGCGGTGAGCATGGCGGGGATCCCGCGTCGATACGATTTTGCGATTTGACTAAAATGGACTATGTCTCTTGTTCACCATATCGCGTCCCGATCGCCCGCCTGGCGGCGGCGCAAGCTGCGATCGATAAAGACGAATCCCGGGACAGAACAGCGTAGGGAATTGTGGCATTGTTGCTCTGGCGCGCGCATTGCTGCGTTCTCTAACACGTTGCAAAATCAAACGAAATTTATTTCGGTTTGACAATCAGGCTTCCCCGGGTACCTTTTTGGGGTGGTCCAAGGCCCTTTAAGAGGCTCCCAACAAGAGACCCGGCGTCAATTGGAGTGGGATTGAATGAGAGACGCAGATCGTAAACTCGCGAGCGCCGTTGTCATGGTGGCGTGGGCCGTTGCTGGCTGTGCCGTCGCGTCGGCGTTGATCGCGTCCGGTCAGGCGAGCGTTGCTCGTCCGACGGCGGAAGCTGAAGATGCGCGTGGTCCCGACGCCGTTCGTCAGGCTGCGGACATTCTGCAGCGCGAATCTCAGTGCCTCGCGCAAGTCATCTATTACGAAGCCCGGAGCGAGTCCGAGGCCGGCCAGCGCGCTGTTGCCGAGGTCGTTCTCAATCGTGTGAATTCGCCGGCCTATCCGAAGTCGATTTGCGGCGTCGTATATCAAGGCTCGGAGCGCGACACGGGATGTCAGTTCTCGTTCACCTGCGATGGCTCGATGAAAGCGGCGGTGCAGCCGCTCGCCTGGAGCAAGGCCGTGCGTCTGGCTCAGACGCTGGTCCTCGGCTATCACGGCGACACGCTGGTCGGCACGGCCACGCATTACCATGCCGATTACGTCGCGCCCGAATGGGGCACCGAGCTGCGCAAGACGAAGCAAATCGGCCGCCACATTTTCTACAGCGACAATAAGGTCGCCGATCGCGGCTAGTTCGATCCGCAATTTTTCGTACTGTCATTGCCGGGCTTGTCCCGGCAATTGACGTTTGGGGGCTAGATCAGCGTCTCGATATCGAGGCCGAGATCGAGGGTGGGTGCGCTGTGGGTCAGCGCGCCGACGGAAATGAGATCGACGCCGGTCGCGGCAATGGCGGTAGCGCGTTCGAGCGTCACACCACCCGAGGCCTCGAGCAGCGCGCGCCCTGCGACCATCTTCACGGCGGTCGCCATGTCCTCGAGCGACATGTTGTCGAGCATGATGATGTCGGCGCCCGTCGCGAGAGCTTCGCCGAGCTGATTGAGGCCGTCGATCTCGACCTCGATCTTCATCATGTGACCGGCCTGCGCGCGGGCACGCTCGACCGCCGCCGTGATACCGCCGGCGGCCGCGATGTGATTGTCCTTGATGAGAATGCCGTCGCTGAGCCCGAAGCGGTGATTGACGCCGCCGCCGGCGCGCACGGCGTATTTCTCGAGCGCCCGTAAACCGGGGGTCGTCTTGCGCGTGCAGCAGACATGCGCCTTTGTGCCGGCGATGGCCTGGGCGAAGGCTTTGGTGGCCGTCGCGATGCCTGAGAGATGGCCGAGGAAATTGAGCGCGACTCGCTCGCCGGTGAGAAGGCCGCGTGCCCGGCCTTCGACCACTGCGACCGTTCCGCCCGCGGCGATATCGGCACCATCGGGCGTCTCGACGGCGAAATGGAGCGACGGGTCGATCAGCGCGAAGGCCAACCGTGCGCAATCGACGCCGGCGATCCGCCCTGGGCGGCGTGAAACGATTTTCGCCCGCGCCCGCGTGTTCGGAGGAAGGACGCTGTTCGATGTGATGTCGCCCGAGGGGCCTAGATCCTCTTCGAGCGCGCGCCGGACGATCGGCTCGAGAAGGAGGTCGGCCAGCGGCTCAAGCGGGGCGGTGCTCATTCCTTAGCCCGTCAGGCTCGAGCGGCCGCGTTCCGCCGGCGCGTCGGTGGCGTCGGCCGCGATGGCATAGGCCTGCTCCAGGGTGAGAAAGGTCCGTTGAGCGAAACGCGGATCGGCATCGGGGAAATCAGAGCGGAAATGGCCGCCGCGGCTTTCCTGCCGCCTGTAGGCCGCTGCAGCGATGAGAAGGCCCACGGTGAGGGCATTGCCGTTCGGTGCGTCGGGGCGCTGGTCGAAGCGTGGCAAATGGGTGAGCGCGCGGATGAGCCCGTCGGCCGACCGCTCGAGCCCCAACACATCCGTAAAGAAGCGACGGAGCGTTTGGGTGTCGCCGGGTAGGCCTGCCCGTTGCCGGGCGACAACCGGACGGCGCGCCGCCTGCGAAAGAGGGGCAGGTAGGGCGGCCTTCAACGCGTGAGCCAGCCGCGCGCCGGTCACGACAGCGTCGAGCAGCGAGTTCGAGGCCAGCCTGTTCGCGCCATGGGCGCCGCTGGAGCTCGTCTCGCCGCAGGCATAGAGGCCTTGGACCGTCGTTGCGCCGACGCTGTCGATGGCGATGCCGCCCATGTGAAAATGTGCAGCCGGCGCAACCGGGATGCCTTCGCGCACGGGGTCGATACCAGCTGAGGCGCACGCCGCCGCGACGGTCGGGAAGCGCGCGGGAAATTCGGCGCCGATCGCCTCGCGGCAATCAAGGAAAACCGGCTGGCCCAAGCGAATCTGGCGATGCACAGCGCGCGCTACGACGTCGCGGGGCGCTAGCTCCGCGTCCGCATGGCAGCCGAGCATGAAACGCTTGCCGCGGCCGTTGACGAGGATCGCGCCTTCACCGCGCAAAGCCTCTGTCGCCAGCGGCGCGGGATCGCGGCCGATCGCGATGGCCGTCGGATGGAACTGCACGAACTCCGGGTCCGCGATGAGAGCGCCGGCACGAGCCGCCATGGCCAGCGCATCGCCGCGCGCCTGCGGGGGATTGGTGGTGACCGCATAAAGGGCGCCGATGCCGCCCGCTGCCAGAACAACGGCACGCGCGCGGAAGCAGACCGACTTGCCATCGGCCCGGCGGGCGAACACGCCGACCGCGCGGCCCTCGGCCAGCGCGAGATCCGTTGCGCGCCAGCCGGCGGCGACCGCGATCGATGGCGCCTCTTTTGCCGCGACGATGAGGCTCTTCATGATAGCCGCGCCGGCCCGGTCGCCCTGCACGCGGACGATGCGGTTATGGGAGTGGGCCGCTTCGCGCCCGAGGCCGAAACGTCCCTCCGAGTCGCGATCGAACGGCACACCGAGCCGAGCCAAGTCCTCGATGCGCGCCGCCGCTTCCTCGGCGAGGATTTGCGCCGCGTCAGGATCGACGATGCCTGCACCCGCCGCAATGGTGTCGGCGGCATGCGCGGCAGGACGGTCGTCAGGCCCGAGCGCCGCCGCGACGCCGCCTTGTGCCCAGGAGCTCGACGCGCCTTCGCCCAGCGGCGCCGCCGCCAGCACCGTCACCCGCAGAGGCACCAGCTTGAGGGCGGTGAACAGGCCGGCAAGGCCCGCGCCCACGATGACAACGTCACCAGCGTCGATGGTCTCGAAAGTCTCGCGTGCCATGGGCCGGATCCTGTTCAAGCGGCGCGGCGTGACTTGGCAGAAGGCGCGCTCACCGCGAGCATGCGCTCGACCGCGGCCCGCGCGCGTGTGGCGATCGCGGCATCGATTGTGACTTCATGGGTCATGGTCTGGAGGCTTGTCAGCACCTTGTCCAAGGTGATGCGCTTCATGTGCGGGCACAGATTGCACGGGCGGATGAAGTCGACGTCAGGATGTTCGGCCGCGACGTTGTCGCTCATGGAGCATTCGGTCACCATGATGACGCGTGCAGGCTTGTGGGTGCCGACGTAATTGATCATCGCCGACGTGGACCCGGCGAAATCCGCTTCGGCGATCACCTCGGGCGGGCATTCCGGATGCGCGAGCACGACGACATCCGGCCGCCCGCCTCGGTAGCGGCGGATCTCTTCGGCCGTGAAACGCTCATGCACCTCGCAGTGCCCGTGCCAGGCGATCACCTCGACCGAGGTTTTCGCCGCGACGTTCTTCGCGAGATATTCGTCGGGGATCATGATGACGCGCTTTACGCCGAGCGACTCGATCACGGCGACCGCGTTCGATGAGGTGCAGCAGATGTCGGACTCGGCTTTCACGTCGGCCGACGTGTTGACGTAGGTTACGATCGGTACGCCGGGATATTTCTGCCGGAGGAGGCGCACATCCGCGCCGGTGATCGACGACGCGAGCGAGCATCCCGCATGCGTATCGGGAATGAGAACCGTCTTGTCCGGCGACAGGAGCTTTGAGGTCTCGGCCATGAAATGAACGCCGCACTGGACGATGACGTCTGCGTCGGTGCGCGCGGCTTCCTGGGCCAGCTGGAGAGAGTCGCCGACGAAATCCGCGATGCAGTGGAAGATCTCGGGCGTCTGATAGTTGTGCGCGAGAATGACGGCGTTCTTCTCGCGTTTCAGCGCGTTGATCGCGTGGATGTAGGGCGCGAAGAAGGGCCACTCGATTTCGGGCACGACGGTCTTCACGCGCTCGTACAGGGGCGCGGTCGCCTCGGCGATCGCCTGGGTGTAGGGCAGGGCCCCACCGGCTTGAACGGGCTGCGCTGTCTGAAACGCCATGCTCGCCTCCTAATGGCACCTTATACTCAGATTGAGTATATATGGGCCGTCAAAAGAGCCGGCAAGGGCCGGCCGTCCTTATAGTTGAACGGAGCATAAGCGCCTTTTCCTGGCGCTGCCAAGAGGGCATTGCCAATTTGTGACAGCTCGCCGCGCTCTTGCGGCGGAGCCTAGGGCACTTTAATGAGCTATCCACAAGCCCTTGGGGAGCAACTGTCATGGAAAGCGGGGAGGGCGCCATCCGGCTGAGGACGCAGGTCGCGTCCTTCGCGGCCGTGGGGCTCTGCGTCACGGTCGTATTCGCGCTGGCGGCCTATGTCCTGGCACGGGCGGATGTCGACGAGGCATGGTCGAATGTCATCGCCTATTCGCTGACGACCCCCATCGCGTTTCTGGGCCAGAGCCGGTTCACCTTCAAGCGGACCGACCGGCCGGCCTATTACGCCGTCAGGTTTCTTCTGGCGGTTCTGGTCGTGAACGGCGCCATCCATCTCGTCGGGCGCTTCTGGCCCGAGGGCGGCTCGGAAGCGTGGCTCGCCTTCAGCTCCTGGTGCCTGCTGACGGTGGGCAACTTCGCCGCGTTCAAATTCTGGGTGTTCAAGTAGCCGTCACGGCTTGTGCGGCCGAGGCAGCGGCAGGCGAACGCCGGGTGCCGGCCGTTCGCGCAGGACGTCGCGGCGGAAGCGGAATTGCTCGGCCGGGCGCCCGCCCGTTTTTGTCGAGATCGTGCCCGTCGGCTCGACGAGCCCGGTGCGTGCAAGGAGCCGGCGAAAATTCTGCTTGTGCAGGCGCACGCCGGCCACCGCCTCGATCGTCCGTTGCAACTCGAGAAGCGTGAAAGCTGCTGGCATCAGCTCGAAGATCACCGGGCGGTATTTGAGCTTGCCGCGCAGCCGGCCCATCGCAGTCGCGAGGATGCGCCGGTGATCGTGAAGCATTGCCGCGCCGAGGGCGGTGGTGCCTGCGCTGCAGCCTTGCAGGCGCGGACCGATTTCAGCTTGCAGATGTGGACGGTCGCGACGCGCTTCCGGCACAAGGCCGCTCTCGTACAGCAGCTCATAGCGTTCGAGCACCGTTTCGTCATGAAAGCCGAGCCCTTCGAGGCCGAACACGAGGCAAGCGCGCTCCCACCGCCGCTCGCGCAGATCGGTCGTATCCGCGCGCCGCGCCCAATCGCGCAAGAACGGCTCGATAAGCTCCGGGATCACCGGCGGCACGCGCTCGCGCCGGTCTTCCCAGGGAAAGTACCGATACCAGGACGCCCACTGAGCGCCAGCGTTCGCCGGCAGCGTCGAGCGGCGCGTGAGCGCGAGATAGCCGACCGACACCATGTGAGGCTCGTCGGTTTCGGCGGCTGTCAGCCGGCCGCGATCGCCAAAGGTGTAGAGCTGCTCGACATAGCCGAGACGCAGCGCCGTCTGCTCCTCGACCCAGCTGCGCAGGCCGATATCGATGGTCCGATGGTGTCGGGGTTCGAACGGACCCGAGGGCAAGCCTTCGGTGCGGTCCGGATCACTTGCGGAGCGGACCGTGAGAACCTGAGGGGTATCGTCCCACACGGCGATGATGGCGGCGTTCAGTCCGACAACGACGGTCGGTGCCGCGGCTTCGGGGGTAGTGACTTGACCGCTCTCTTCTCGCGCATGCGACGTCATTGGCAAGGCTCTTTCGCCTGTTCGGGGCGCATAGTGCGGGCCCGGCCGGCCCCTCGCAAGGATCAAGTCGCGGGGTCTTGCAGGGCCTGAAACCGGCTCAGGAAACGGGCTTCGATCTCCGTCGGACTTGCCGGTGTAAGATCGGGCGTTTCGATCGTGGGCCGCGGGCCGAAGAAGCTCGCGGCTTCGGCGGCAGTGAATCCGGCAAGCTGGACGGCCTCCCAATGGGCCGACATTCTGTCCGCCTTCTTAACGACGGCGCGAATTTCATTGGGAAGTTCGGGTGGCAATCCGAACCTGATGTGAATCGCGTGTTGGAGCCGCGCCTCGAAGCTCTTGTAGTCGAGGCCGAGGGCGGCCTTGAACGGGCTGATCATGTCGCCGATGACATATTCCGGCGCGTCGTGAAGCAATGCCGCGCGGCGCCAACGTCGCGAGACGCCGGGCTTGAGATGCGCCACAAGGGATTCGACCACGACGCTGTGCTGCGCGACCGAAAACGCGTGATCGCCGATCGTCTGGCCGTTCCAACGCGCAACGCGTGCGAGACCGTGTGCGATGTCGCCGATTTCGATGTCGAGAGGCGAAGGGTCGAGCAGATCGAGCCGCCGCCCACTCAACATGCGCTGCCACGCGCGCGGGGACGAGCTTGCCATGACGTGATCCGGTTGATGAAGGCTGCGAGAGCTAGAGTCTAGACTCTTTCAGCGATTAACGGAATCGCGGAAAGAGTCTAGGTCTTTGAACTATTGTGTTTCTGGACGGAAAACCCGTGGCCACTTTTCCTGGAAACGCTTTAGCGCGTGCTGATGCCGCTACAAATCACTTGGGTGACGCGGCAGGCCCAGCCGCCGCCATCTGTGCACACACCGCGGGCGTAGAAGCGCGCCTTGGCGGCGTCGACACCCCAACCGGAGCCAAAGGCGCCGTCGGGTGATTCCGCGAGCGCACCGCAGCCGTCGCGGAAGGTGACAAGGACACGGCAGTCACCGGATTTCGCCTGGGCCTCGCAGGCGTTCAAGGACCGTATGACGGCGTCGCGCTCTGACAGGAAGTCCTGTGCCGCGCCATGAAGACGGGTCGTGGTCGAGTAGGAGATCGCCCCAAAACGGGACGGTGGCGCGTTCGGCGTGGTTGCCGCGCCGGCGAAGAGGGCAATCAGCGGGACGACCGCAAGCTTTGTCGATCTAAGCGCCATGGGTCTCGTGCATTCCAGGTCCGAAAGGTTCATACTTCTGAAACAGCAAGGCCCGGTTAACGTGGCGGAGACCACCCATGGGCATACGGCAGATATTGGCCCCTTTGACCGGGGCGGATTCGGACCAGCGGACGCTGACCCTGGCGTTGGGGGTGGCGCGCGATCTCCAAGCTCATGTCGAGGCGCTGTTCGTGCGGCCCGACCCGACCGAGACGCTCCCCTATCTCGGCGAAGGCCTCTCCGGCCCCGTGGTCGAAAACATCATCCAGGCGACGACGGCAGCTGCGAACGAGGCGGCGCAGGCGGCACGCGGTCACTTCGATCAGGCAACCCTCGCGGCCAACATCGCCCCTGTCGCGGCATCGCCCAAACCGGGTCAGGCTTCGGCACGGTTCAGCGCCCGCACCGGGCGATTGGCTGAGGTTGTGGCACTCGCGGGGCGGCTGTCCGATCTTGTGGTCTTCCCTGAAGGTGCGTGGGATGCAGCACCGAGCCTGGTGACGGCCGTGGAAGCGGCGTTGATGACCGCCGTGCGTCCAATCCTGCTTGCGCCGCGCGGTGGTCCACTTCCGGAAGTCGGTCGAAACGCACTCGTCGGCTGGGACGGCAGCGCAGAGGCAGCACACGCCGTGAGCGCCGCGCTGCCTCTTCTCGTGCGTGCCGCCAAGATCGACATCGTGACGGTAATCGGTCCAAGCCCGCCGGTATCGATCGAAGAGCTTCTGAGCTATCTCGCGCTTCACGGTCTATCGGCGGAAACTCATCTCATCGACGCGCACAATGCGCCCGTCGGCATGGTTCTGCTCGAAGCCGCGACGGACATGGGGTCAGGGCTTCTTGTCATGGGCGGCTATGGCCACAGCCGCATTCGCGAGTTCATCCTGGGCGGAACGACACGGCGCATTCTTTCCAATGCGCGTATCCCGGTCTTCATCGCACACTGAGCTTGACTACTCCGCGGCCTCGTACGCGCGCGGAGCGCGTCCGTGACGACGAGCGATCGCGGTGACGCGCTCGTCCAGCGCCGGCTGGTACCAGACGCTGAATTCGCTCAAGCCGCGCTGCCAGTCTGTCAGCTTCGCCGTATCCTTGACTTCGATGGTGTCGAAGCCGCAACGGATCAAGAAGAGCGCCTGATCCGGGATGAGATGTCCGACCGCGCGCAGCTCGCCCTTGAAGCGAAGCTGGCCGCGCAGGCGGCGGGCATGGGAGAAGCCACGTCCGTCACGAAAAGAGGGAAACTCCACCGCGACGAGCGAGAGACGGTCGAGACTCTCAGCAAGATCGAGCGGAGATTCGCTGCTCTTCAAACGCACGCCGACAGGGGCGTTGCGCCCGCTCAGCGCTTCACGCTCGGCCTTGAAGCGGGCAAGGCTTACGATGACAGGCTGGCCCTCGGGCAGGGGCGCATCATCAGCGAGCGTCAGCCAGGTATCGGCTGCAAGATGCCCGTTCCTAATGAGCGGCATAAAGCTTCTCCTTGAAGGGATCAACGCCGACACGGCGATACGTCTCGAGAAACGTTTCTTCGGGGGCGGCGCGCAAGGCGAGATAGATGTCGACGATGGTCTCTACCGCGTCGACGATCCGCTCTTCCGTGAAGGCGGGACCGATGATGTCGCCGACGGCAGCATCTTCATCTGCGGAGCCGCCGAGTGTCACCTGGTAGAACTCGGTGCCTTTCTTGTCGACACCCAGAATGCCGATATGGCCGACATGATGATGGCCGCAGGCATTGATGCAGCCGGAAATCTTGATCTTGAGCTCGCCGATATTGTGCGCCCGTTCCATATCGGCAAAGCGCCGCGAGATGTCCTGCGCGAGCGGGATCGAGCGGGCATTGGCAAGGTTGCAATAGTCGAGGCCGGGGCACGCGATGATGTCCGACACCAGACCGAGATTGGGGGTGGCAAGATCGTGCCGCACCAGGACGTCCCACACGGCCTTCAGATCGGTGCGCTCCACCGACGGCAGAACGAGGTTCTGCTCGTGGGTCACGCGAATCTCGTCGAAGCTGTAGCGCTCGCCGAGATCGGCGACGACATCCATCTGCTCGGCCGACGCGTCGCCCGGGATGCCGCCGGTCGGCTTGAGCGAGATGTTCACGATGGCATAGCCCGGTACTTTGTGATCTCGGACATTCGTCCGAACCCATGCGGCGAACACGGCATCGCTTTCGAGGTCGCGCGCGAAGCTTTCGCTCTGTGCCGGCAACGTTTTGTAGGGCGGCGGCGCGAAATAAGCCTTGATGCGTGCGATCTCGTCCTCGGCCACTTCGACAAGGGCGGTCTTGTCGAGACCGGCATACTCGATGTCGACCAGCTCACGGAATTTATCGATGCCAAGCTGATGAACCAGGATTTTGATACGCGCCTTGAACAAATTGTCGCGCCGGCCAAGCTCGTTGTAGGTGCGCAGGATTGCTTCGAGATACGCAAGCAGCTCGCGCTTGGGCACGCCGGCGCGGATCAGGTGAGCGATCATGGGCGTGCGACCCTGGCCGCCGCCGACATAGACGTCGAAACCGGTCTCGCCATTGGGCAGGCGGCTCAGAATGATCCCGATGTCGTGAAGCTTGATCGCCGCGCGATCGTTCGGCGCGCCCGTGACCGCGATCTTGAACTTGCGCGGCAGGAATGAAAATTCCGGATGCAACGTCGACCATTGGCGAATGATCTCACAATAGACGCGTGGATCCTCGATCTCATCGGCCGCAACGCCGGCAAATTGATCCGAGGTCACGTTGCGGATGCAGTTGCCGCTCGTCTGCAGGCAATGCATTTCGACCGAGGCGAGCTCGCCCAGAATATTCGGCACGTCGCCGAGCGCCGGCCAGTTGTATTGAAGGTTCTGGCGGGTCGTGAAATGGCCGTAGCCTTTGTCATAGACGCGTGCGATATGCGCGAGCGCCCGCATCTGACGCGACGACAGCGTGCCGTAGGGCACTGCGACGCGCAGCATGTAGGCGTGGAGCTGCAGATAGAGGCCGTTCATCAGCCGCAGCGGACGGAATTCCTCTTCGGTGAGCTCGCCCGCCAGCCGACGCTCCACCTGGTGGCGGAACTGCTCGACGCGTTCCGCAACGAAGATGCGATCGAATTCATCGTAGCGGTACATGTGCGGTCCTAAAGATCGGCTTGCTTGCCGAGGTCGCGCCGCACCGTGGGGCCGGCGGCGCGGATGACCTCGCGCACCCTCAACGGACGCAGTCCCTCAGGGGTCCGCTCCGCATCGAACAGGTAGGGTTCGACCACCTTGCGCGCAACCACGTCCTCGGCCGCCGCGGCAAGACGCGCCTCGGCCTCGGCCGCGCCGCCAAAGAAAGCGGCTTCGCTCAGCCGCTCGACCCAGCGGCCCTCGGACCCGCCATAGACGACGGCGCCATCGATCAAGCGGTTGGCTGTCAGGATTTTCACGGTCTCACTCATGGCTCCAGCCCGCCCAATAATAAGACCGGATAATCTCCCGTCAATAGATGTGTAAATTATAAAAATACATCACATAGGTGTATTTATCAGTGACCGAACCAGTTCCAGGGCAGCCATTTCGGCCCTGGCCGTCGCGGCGGTGGGGGCGGCTCATAGGCCGGCGCCGGCGGTGGTGCAGCTTCAGGGGCGAATTCCGGGTTCGCTTCGCCTGCGAACGCCACAATCTCCTGGCCGGCAAGCGCCCGGTCCATGAAGTTGCGCCAGAGATGGGCCGGCAGGGCGCCGCCCACGACCTTCTCCATCGGCCGCGCGTCATCGTTGCCGACCCAGACGCCCGTCAAGAGCTGGGGCGTGTAGCCGATGAACCAGGCGTCCTTGTAGTCCGACGTGGTGCCGGTCTTGCCGGCCGCAGGCTGGCCGCTCGACAGTCGCGCACCCTGGCCGGTGCCGGCTTGCACGACATCTTCCAGCATCGAGGTCATCATCTGCGCGTAGCGCCCGGCGATGGCCCGCGACGGTGCCGGATCCTCCCGCCGGTAAAGCACCGCGCCCTGGTCGGTTGTGACCTGACGGATGAAGAAGGGCGGGTGCGGATACCCATCGTCGAAGAACGGCTCATAAGCGGACGTGAGCTCGATCAACGACACTTCGGCAGTGCCAAGCGCGAGGGAGGGCACCGGGGCAATCGGCGAAACGATGCCGGCTCGGCGGGCGGTGTCGATCACCTGCTGTCGTCCTACGCTCTCCGAAATGCGAATGGCGGCGGTGTTGAGCGAGCGCCGCAGGGCCTCGTCATAGGTCACGAGACCGGCATAGCCGCCTTCGTAATTCTTGGGCGTCCAGCCGTCGACCACGAGCGGCGCATCCTCCACGGTAGAGTAGGGTGTTTCGCCGCGCTCCAGCGCTGCCAGATACACGAACGGCTTGAACGCGGATCCCGGCTGCCGGCGCGCCCGAGTCGCGCGGTTGTACTGGCTTTCGGTGTACGATTTGCCGCCGACCAGCGCACGCACCGCGCCCATGCGGTCGAGGCAAACGAGCGCGGCCTGGCTTGCGTTCTTGGTGCTGGCCTTGTCGTCGAGAACCTCGAGAACGGCGAGCTCGGCCTTGAGCTGGAGCTTGGGATCGAAGGTGGTGTGCACGATGAGGTTCTGATCGCGCCAGCCTGCCGCGTCCTGTTGCCCGGCGATCTCCCAGAGATTGTCGAGCACCGAGTCGACGAAATAATTGGCCGTGTCCTTCGCTTCGGCCGCGTTCAGAACGGCGGGCGTCTTGAGCGCCCCCGCGATGTCGTCCTGGGACACGAAGCCGGCCGACACCATTGCCCGCAACACGGTCCGTGCGCGTTCTTGTGCGCGCGGCAGGTCGCTGGTCGGCGCGAGCCGGGACGGCGCCTTGGGCAGGCCCGCAAGCATGGCCGCTTCCGCGAGCGTCACGTCGCGCGCCGATTTGTTGAAATAGAAGCGGCTTGCCGATTCAACGCCGTAATTACCCGCGCCGAGATAAACGCGGTTGAGATAGAGCGCGAGGATCGCGTCCTTCGACAAATGCTTCTCGAGCCAGCTGGCGATGAACGCCTCCTGGATCTTGCGCACCAGTGTACGCTCCGGCGTCAGAAACAGATTTTTCGCAAGCTGCTGGGTGATCGTCGAGCCGCCCTGCACGACGTCCTTCTGCTGCATGTTGACGGAGATCGCGCGCAGGATCCCAATCGGGTCGACGGGGCCATGCTCGTAGAAGCGCCGATCCTCGATCGACAAGAAGGCCTGCCAGAGATGGGGTGGCATTTCGGCCAGCGGGACGATCGGTGCCTGGCGGGCGCCCCGGGTCATGACGAGCTGATCGTCCTGGTCGAGGATGGTGATGCTGGGCTCGCCCTGGCGTTCCCAGATGGCTGTCAGATCCGGCGGAGCTGGACGGATGGCGAGGAGCGCCACGAGAAGCGCAACCACCCCGGCTGCCGCAAAGGCCGCCAGGCCGATCGCAATCTTGCGGATGAGCGGCCAAGGAATGAACCGCCCTGACGAGGGCTCTGTAGGCGGACGGTCGGTCATCTGCGCTCAATCACACGTATTCGCCAAACGCGTCCGGCGGAAGTCCAGCGGTCGGCAACCCCAATCGCCGTGTCAACCGCGCCAGTTTTCTACGCAACGGCCTTGCTCGAGGCAAAGGCAACTTGGCGGCATGCTGAACGCATTTTGTCACGGTCGCCGGACGCTCGCCCGGCAATCCGGCAATTCTGTGGCACCTCGCGAGACCTCCACAGATTTTCACCTATTGGGGGATTTTCACATCGTCGGTATTCGCAATTTCAACGTGTTATGAGCGATGGAGGTGAGGATAAGAAAATCGGTGTACGAATTTAGTGATTTTTGCATTGACCAGCGTGACGCTCCTTGGTACGTGTTTTGCCATCGTCGGCAACGTGTCGCTGAACGGCAGCACCGGCACTCCAGAGAAATCGAAGGCCTTTCGGCATGGCGGAAAAGCGAGGGCTCGCTTGCCGACGTGGACGAACCCGCGCGCTGACCGACGAGATGCTCGACTGTCTGGCCGGCCTTGTCGAAGACATCGCCGCCCGGAGGACCACGCCCTCCGAAGACCCCGAACGCGACGTCAAACTCGTGGCTCAAGTTCTCAAAGCTATCGAGCAGCTCGAGGTCTTGAACGCGGGTGAGCCGGCCCCGGAGATGACCCCGCGTGACCACAGTGACGGGGGAGTCTCGGGAGGACCGTCTGGAGATGCCGAGCTCCGCGCGGCGCTGGAGCGCCGTTTCGGTGAGTTGCGCGCCGCCGGCGACGGTGACGGCGTTTCTTCAGAGCCTGTCGTCGGAGGAGCTTGAGTTTCTCGCTCAGGACTGGCGCTTCTGGGGACGCGACGAACAGCTCGCGCCCGAGTCCGATGACCAGCCGGGCGTTCGGCCCTGGACGACGTGGCTGTTTCTCGGTGGCCGCGGCGCAGGAAAGACGCGCGCGGGCGCCGAATGGGTGCGCGAGGCCATCGAAACCGGTGAAGCGAAGCGAGTGGCGCTGGTCGCCGAGACCCAGGCCGACGCGCGGGCGGTGATGGTCGAGGGCCCGTCGGGGCTTCTCTCGCTCCCCTGGCGCGCAGGCCGGCCGAAATTTCTGTCGTCGCGGCGGCTACTGATTTGGCCGAACGGCGCAACGGGACATCTGTTCTCCGCCGAGGACCCCGACGGCCTGCGCGGCCATCAGTTCGACCTCGGCTGGAGTGATGAGCTGGCCAAATGGCCGAATGCTCAGGAGACATGGGACATGTTGCAGTTGGGAATGCGGCTCGGCCGCAGGCCGCGCCAAGTCGTGACGACGACGCCGAAGCCGGTGCCGCTGGTGAAGGCGCTCGTCGCCGACCGCGACACTGTCGTCACGCGCGCCAGCACCTTCGCCAATCGCGCGCATCTTGCACCTAGCTTCTTCTCGCAAATCATCGCGCGGTTTGAAGGCACGCGTCTCGGCCGGCAAGAGATAGATGCCGAAATCGTCGAGAACCGCGACGGCGCGCTGTGGCGATGGGAGATGATTGAGGCGACACGCGTGCATGACGCGCCGCCGCTCAAGCGCATCATTGTCGCCGTCGACCCCCCGGCGGGCGCAGGCGAAAGCTCCGATGCCTGCGGTATCGTGGTGGCGGGCCTCGACGGCGCCGGACGCGCTTACGTCTTGGCTGACAGAACGGTGCAGGGCCTCTCACCTCTCGGGTGGGCGAGCGCCGTCGTCGCGGCCTATCGAGAGTTCAAGGCCGACCGCATCGTGGCCGAAGTCAATCAGGGCGGCGCGTTGGTCGAGACGGTGTTGCGTCAGATTGATGCCGCCATTCCCTACCGTGCCGTGCGCGCGATGCGCGCCAAGGAAGCGCGCGCCGAACCCGTGGCCGCTCTTTATGAGCAGGGGCGCGTGCATCACGTCGGCGCGTTTCCCAAGCTCGAGGATGAGTTGTTGAGCTTCGAGCCGGGGCAGGGCGCACACGGCAAAAGTCCCGACCGCCTCGATGCGCTCGTCTGGGCGCTCACCGACCTCGTGCTTGCAGCCTCCTTCGGCGAGCCGCGCGTGCGCACGCTTTAGGTCTCATTTCTTGTCCACGGTTCGAGTGCGTAAGCGCTCGAACCTTTGGCCGGCGCTCCCACTGGCGTCCTCCCCGCCCCGGCGGTCGAGCGCCGGCCACCCCTTTTTGAAATTCGGAGCCCCTGATGAAGCGAGCCGGAACGACACGGAGCGTCTGGCGAACGCTTGCGCGCCTCTTTGCTCGCCGCATCGAGGCGAAAGCAAGTCGGACCGGTCCGCTGATTGCGCTCCAGACCGTCGGCCGGCCTTCATGGACGCCGCGAAATTATGAAGCGCTCTCGCGCGAAGGATTCACGCAGAACCCCATCGCCTATCGCGCCGTGCGATTGATTGCCGACGCCGTCGCTTCAATCCCGTTTCTTCTCTATGAAGGCGAAGCCGAGATTGCCGAGCATCCGTTGCTCGATGTTCTCGCGCGGCCCAATCCGATGCAGTCCGGGCCCGAGCTGGTCGAGGCGTTTCTGTCCTTCCTGCAGGTGTCGGGCAACAGTTATCTCGAGCTTGTGTCCGTGCAAGGCGAGCCGCGTGAGCTTTACGCGCTTCGTCCGGACCGGATGAAGGTTGTGACGGGCGCCGATGGCTGGCCGGAGGCGTATGAATATGCGGTTCCCGGCAGGAGGACCATGTTCGACCAGGCGGGGCAGGCGCCCATTCTGCATCTGCGGCTGTTTCATCCGCTCGACGACCACTATGGCATGAGCCCGCTCGAAGTCGCGGCGGGCGCCATCGACGTGCACAATGCCGGCAACGCCTGGACCAAGGCGCTGCTCGACAATTCCGCGCGGCCTTCCGGCGCGCTTGTCTACAAGGGTCCGGACGGTGCGCCGAATTTGTCGGAAGAGCAGTTCCAGCGCCTCAAGGACGAGCTCGATACGAACATTCAAGGCGTGTCGAATGCGGGCCGGCCGCTCCTGCTCGATGGCGGATTGAGCTGGGTGAGCATGAGCCTGTCGCCCCAGGACATGAGCTTCATCGAGGCGCGTCACGTGGCGGCCCGTGAAATCGCGCTCGCGTTCGGCGTACCGCCGATGTTGCTCGGCATCCCCGGCGACAACACCTACGCAAATTTTCGGGAGGCCAACCTGGCGCTCTGGCGTCAGACCGTCATTCCGCTTGCGCGCAAGTATGTCGCTTCGCTCAATGCCTGGCTCGTGCCGCGCTTCGGCAGCGGTCTCCGGCTGGCTTACGATTTCGACGATGTGTCCGCGCTGGCCAGCGAGCGCGACGGACTCTGGCAGCGCCTCACGGCGGCGTCCTTTCTGACCGACGACGAGAAGCGCGCGGCGCTGGGCTATGAGCCTCTGCACATCGAGGGCCGCCATGACCTCTGACGACGACACGCGCCATAAAAGCTGGCACCTCGACAGGCGCGTTCCCATCGCCTTCATTCTCGCGCTTCTTCTTCAGACCAGCGCCGCGCTGGTCTGGGCCGGCAGCGCGCGGGAGCGCATGGCACGCATCGATGTGGATGTGCTCCGCGTCCAGGAGCTGGCCGAGCGCTCGGCGCGCTTGGAAGAGCAGGTGAGTGCGATGCGCGCGACGCTCGAGCGCATCGAAGCGAAGCTCGACCGGCTGAGTTCGCCCGCAGCGCGCTGATTGATTTCTCTAAGCACGGAAATTCGATGGAACGCCCTTTGCCGGTGCGGACGCAATTTGTCGCGCGCGAACAGAAAGCGCTTGCGGCTGCGCTTGAGACGGATGCCGACACCGGCGAGTTCGAAGGCTATGCCTCGCTCTTTGGCGTCGAGGACCAGGTGCATGACGTCGTGCGGCCCGGCGCCTTCCGGCGCACGCTGCGCCAGCGCGGCATCGGCAACGTCAAGCTGCTCTATCAGCACGACGCGCGCGAGCCCATCGGCGTGTGGCGCGAAATCCGCGAGGATGACAAGGGTCTCTTCGTGCGCGGTCGCCTGTTGCCCGAGGTTCAGCGCGCCCGCGAGGTGCTCGCGCTGATGCGCGCGGGCGCGCTCGACGGCTTGTCCATCGGCTATCAGGTCGTCGGTGCGAGGAAGGACCGGCGCGCCGGCACGCGGGACCTCATCGATATCGACCTGTGGGAAATCTCGCTGGTGACCTTTCCCCTTCTTCCCGAGGCGCGGGTCACGCGCGTCAAGCGGGCGCGGTCCGTGACGTTCGCCGAAGTCACGGCGCGCGCACGGAAGCTCTCTCGCGGCTCTAACCGCACCGTGGCGCGGGTCGAGGCGGCAAAGGCCGCCCGCGCTCTTTTCAAAGCCTGACGAAAGGACGTACAGCACGTGTTCAATCCTTCCACTGAAACCAATCCCGCCGAGCGCGAGATGAAGACCGCGGCGGCGCCGTCGTCGGACATGGTCGTCGCTTACGACGCGCTTGTCGGGACGTTCGAAGCGTTCAAAAGCGAGAACGACCGCCGCCTCGCCGACATCGAGAAGAAGCTCTCTGCGGATGTCGTGACGACCGAGAAGGTCGACCGCATCAACGCCGCACTCGAGGAGCAGAAGCGCACGCTGAGCGAGCTCTCGCTACGCCGCGGTCGTCCGGAGCTTCCGCGCACCTCCGCGAAGGAGCGCAACGATGCCCGTAGCGTGGAGCACAAAGCCGCCTGGGAGCATTATGTCCGGCGCGGCGATCTCACGAGCCTTTCAGCCTTCGAGCGCAAAGCACTCTCGGTCGGAGCCGACCCCGATGGTGGTTTCCTGGTTCCCCAAGAGACGGAGCAGCTCATCGACAGCGTGCTGCGTCAGATGTCGCCCATTCGCGATATCGCGACCGTGCGGCAGATTGGGACGGCAAGCTTCAGGAAGCCCGTCGCCATCACGGGCGCCGAGTCGGGCTGGGTTGGCGAAGCCGCCGATCGTCCGCAGACGGACACGCCCAGCCTGAGCCTCATCGAGTTTCCGACGATGGAGCTTTACGCCATGCCGGCGGCGACCCAGTCCCTCCTGGACGACGCGCTCGTCAACGTCGAGGACTGGCTCGCCAACGAAGTGCAAATCGAGTTCGCGGCGCAAGAGGGTGCAGCTTTCGTCAATGGCGACGGCGTGAACAAGCCGAAGGGCTTCCTGCAATACACCAAGGTCGCGGATGCGAGCTGGGCCTGGAACAAGATGGGCTACGTCGTGTCCGGCGCCGACGGCGCGTTTGCGGCGAGCAATCCGTCGGACAAGCTCATTGACCTCGCCTATGCGCCGAAGCAGGCCTATCGCGCCAATGCGCGCTGGGTCATGAACCGAAAAGTCGAGAGCGAAATTCGGAAACTGAAGGACGGGCAGGGCAACTACATTTGGCAGCCGGGCGCGCAAGCCGGCGCGCCGGCCTCGTTGCTCGGTTACCCCATCACCGAGGCAGAAGACATGCCGAACATTTCGTCCGGCTCGTTCTCGATTGCTTTCGGCGATTTCCGCCGTGGCTATCTCGTCGTCGACCGCGCGGGCGTGCGCGTTCTGCGCGATCCCTTCACCGCGAAGCCCTACGTTCTCTTTTACACGACGAAGCGCGTGGGCGGCGGCGTGCAGAACTTCGAAGCCATCAAGCTCATGAAGTTCGCGACGTCCTAGTCCTTCTCGATCGGAGACATCCCATGAAATTCGACCTCATGAACTCGGTCCACCCCGTGCGGGCGATCTCGCCCGTTTCGGTGGCGGACAACACGGCGCAGGTCTCGCAAATCATCGATATGCAGAGCCATGCGAGCCTTACCTTCGTCATCCTCACCGGCTCGATCGCCGATGCGGACGCGGCGTTCACCGCGCTTGTCGAGCACGGCGATCAGGCGAACCTGTCGGACGCCGCGGCGGTGCCCGATGCGGAGCTTCTGGGCACGGAAGCGCTCGCAAGCTTCACGTTCAGCGATGACGACGAGACACGTAAGATTGGCTATGTCGGTTCGAAGCGGTATGTGCGCCTGACGGTCACTCCGGCCAGCAATGCGTCGGCCGCGCTCATCGCCGCCGTGGCGCTGCTCGGTCACCCGCATGTGGCACCCACGGCCAACCCGCCGGTCTGACAAAATGAGCACAGCTCTAGTGAGATTGAGCGGCCCGGCGAGCGAGCCGGTGACGCTCGCCGAGGCGAAGGCGCATCTGCGCGTCGTCACGACGGACGAAGACAGCTACATCCAAGGTCTCATTGCGCTCGCGCGCACGGCGGCCGAGGAAGCGACGGGCCGCGCCTTTCTCACCCAGAGCTGGCGCCTGCGTCTCGACGCTTGGCCGAACGCGCAGCGTGTGCCGGCCGTGGCGCTGCCACGCCCGCCGCTGCGCGACATCTCCGCAGTGCGCATCTACGACTCGGCCGGCGCCGCAGAGGTGTGGGACGCCGCCAATTACGACGTCGACACCATCGCATCGCCTGGACGGCTCCTGCGAAAGCCTGGCGCCGTCTGGCCGGTCCCGGGTCGCTTCGGTGCCGGCATCGAAATCGACTTCGAGGCCGGCTACGGAGCGACCAGCGCGGATGTTCCCGCGCCGCTCCGCCACGCCATCCTGCTTCATATCGCACATCTCTATGAGAACCGCGAACCGGTGTTCGCGGGCGGCTCCGTGGTTCCGATTCCGATGGCGTCCGCGGCACTGCTCGCGCCCTATCAGATGGTGCGCCTGTGATTGGCACGCTGCGCACGCTCGCGACCCTCGAGGCGAAGACGCAAGTCGACGATGGGGGCGGCGGATTCAGCGAAAGCTGGTCCACTCTTGCAACTGTCTGGTGCGCGGTCGAGCTACTGACGGGCGCAGAAACCGTGAGCGGCGACCAGGTGACGGCGTTCAAGCGCGTACGCATCCGCCTGCGCTTCCGTGACGACGTGACCGAAACGCTCAGGCTTCGTGTCGACCAAAGACTGTTCAACATCGAGGCCGTGAATGACCCCGATTCCAGACGTCGATGGCTCGACCTCGTTTGCGTCGAGAACGCACCTTCATGACGCGCGTGGACGTGACAAAGCTTTCGCCAGAAGCTCTCGAGAATATAGGAGCTGCCGCAGGAGAGGCCGCGCGCGAGGCTGCCGAAGCTGTGCAAATTGAAGCCAGGCAGATGCTGGCCCGATATGGTCTCGAGGACAGTGTGCTGGCAGAACGTCTGACGGTCGAGACCGGCAACGCAGGCGCTACGTTCGTCGTCGCCGACGCCGACTCCTCGCGGTTCGTCGAGTTTGGCACGCGAACGCAGCCGGCAAGGCCTTTTCTGGGCTCGGCGTTGGAAAGTCTGCGCGCGGCCCTCACGACCCAAATTGCCGGACGCATCGCGGACGCTTTTGACGCCTTGAGACCGAAATCGTGACGACCGACCCGAGCTTTGCGCTTCAAGCAGCGATCGTGGGGGCGCTGAGCGTCAATGCGCCGCTGCGCGCGCTCATCAGCACGCCGGCGCGCGTCTACGACGACGTGCCGAGCAGCGCGCCTTTTCCCTATGTCACACTAGGGCATGGCACGCTCGGGGCCTGGGACACATCGAGCGACCAAGGGCACGCGCACACCTTGCTCATCAACGCGTGGTCGCGGCAAGGCGGACGCAAGGAAGCCAAAGCGATATTGTCGGCAATCTATGATGTTCTGCACAATGCTCCGCTGACCCTGAGCGGCAATCGCCTGGTGCTCCTCCGCTTCGAGTTCGCCGACATCTTTCGCGATGCCGATGGCGAGACCATGCATGGCGTCGCCCGCTATCGCGCCCTCACTGAGTTGACATAGGAGATTCACATGGCTGCACAGCAGGGCCGCGCGCTGCTCTTGAAGGTGGATTCGACCGGCAGCGGCTCGTTCGTCTCGGTCGCCGGACTCCGCAGCAAGACATTGTCGTTCAACGCCGCGCTCATCGACGTGACCAATGCCGACTCCACGAATGCCTGGCGCGAGGCGCTTGCGGGCGGTGTCAAGTCGGCGCGCGTGCAGGGCTCCGGTGTGTTCAAGGATGCGGCAGCCGACGAGACGGTCCGCGGGCTCTTTTTCAACGGGACCGTTCGCGACTGGCAAATCGTCATTCCGGATTTCGGTACGGTCCAGGGCGCCTTTCAGATTTCGTCCCTCGACTATGCCGGCGAGCATGACGGTGAAGCGACTTGGTCTCTCGCGCTGGAGTCGGCCGGCGCGCTCACCTTCACAGCCGCATGACCGGGCCGCTCGTCAATGCGCCACGCGGCGAGGTGGCGCTTTCGCTCGGCGGTGCTCCACATCGCTTGTGCCTCACCCTTGGGGCACTGGCAGAAATCGAGACCGCGCTCGGTCTTGGCAGCCTTGCGGAGCTCGAAGCGCGGCTCAGGCGTCTGAGTGCCGCTGATATTCTCGCCGTGCTGGCGGCTCTGCTCCGGGGCGGCGGCAATCCGGTGACCCAAGAACGCCTCGCGGCGTTGCCGCTCGACCTCGGTGTCGTCACACGCGCGCTCGCCGATGCCTTTGCGGCGGCGGGCCTCGGGCCTGCGGAGGGGAGGGCCGCGCCGGGGGAAGCACGCGCGCCGCGGGCGGAACCGCCTGGCGGCGCTGGCTTGCGCTCGGGCTTGGACGTTTCGGTTTGACGCCTGACGTCTTCTGGCGCTTGAGCGTGGTGGAGTGGCGCGCGCTCCTTGACGGACGTGTTGGTCCCGCACTCGCAGCGCCGCTGCGGCGAACTGAGTTGCACACCCTGATAGACACCTATCCCGATGAAGGAGAGCCCTGATGGCGACGGAAATCGGCGCGCTCCAGGTGCGCGTCGGCGCGGATGTGTCCGGCCTCACGGCCGGCCTTGCGCAGGCTGGCGACGGCTTGTCGTCGCTCGGCCAAACGGCGACGAGTGCTTTGAACGGCCTCGACATCGCGACCTCATCGGTGTTCAACGGATTGGAGACGACCATCAGCCGCGCGGCGCGGGGCGGTGAAACCACGATCGACGGCATGGTCAACGCGATGCTGAGAAGTCTCGAGCGGCTGACAACGCGCAATTTCATCACGGGTCCGCTCAATCAGCTGTTCAACGGTCTGTTCCAAGGATTGAGCTTCGGCGGCGCGCGCGCCGGCGGCGGGCCGGTGTCGGCAGGCGAGGCTTATCTCGTGGGCGAGCGAGGGCCCGAGCTCTTCGTGCCGGGCGCGCAAGGCACGATCGTGCCCAGCGGCGCTCAGCGTCCGTCAATCGTGTTGAACGTGCAGACGCCGGATGCGCGGAGTTTCCTCATGTCCGAAACGCAGATTGGCGCGATGCTGGTGCGCGCCAGCGCGCGCGGCCAGAGAAACCTTTAAGCCATGGCCTTTCACGAGGTTCTCTTTCCGACCGCGGTGGCGCTCGGCGCCAGCGGCGGGCCCGAGCGCAAGACGGAAATCGTCGTGCTGGGGTCGGGTTATGAAGAGCGCAACGCGGTCTGGGCGCAATCGCGTCGGCGCTGGAATGCGGGCTATGGGGTCAAGACGCTCGACGACGTCCACGCCGTCATCGCGTTCTTCGAGGCGCGCAACGGCTGCCTGCATGGCTTCCGCTGGCGCGATCGCGCGGATTGGAAATCCTGTGCGCCGCTGCAGTCCCATGCGCCAACCGACCAGACGCTGGGCACCGGCGACGGTATCACCACGGTCTTCCCATTGAAGAAGACCTATGCCTCAGGCGGGGCCAGTGCCGTGCGCGACGTCACGAAGCCCGTCGCCGGCTCCGTGCGCTGCGCACTGAACGGGGTCGAGACTTCATCGTTCACTGTCGACTCCGTGACCGGCCGCGTCTCCTTCGCGGCGGCGCCCGGAAGCGGCGTTGCCGTCACGGCGGGCTTTCAGTTCGATTGCCCCGCGCGGTTCGACGCCGACAAGCTCGAAATCAATCTGTCGCATTTCCAGGCCGGCGAGATTCCCAGCATTCCCATCATCGAGATTCGCGTATGAAGACGCTCGCACCGGGCCTGCAGGCGCATCTCGACAGCGGCACCACAACGTTGTGCTGGTGCTGGACGCTGACGCGCGCTGACGGCGTTAGGATGGGGTTCACCGACCACGATCGCGATGTCACCTTCGGCGGCACGACCTACGCCGCCGCCACTGGGTTCACCGCGTCCGAAGTCCAGTCGACGCTTGGTCTCGCGGTCGACAATCTCACGGTTGCCGGAGCGCTGTCGGCCGATGCACTCGCCGAGGACGACCTCGCGGCGGGTCGCTACGACAACGCGAGCATCGCCATCTGGCGGGTGAACTGGAGCGACCCCGCCCAGCGCGTGCTGATGCGCACGGGACATCTGGGCGAAGTGAGCCGCGGCCGCACCGCGTTTCAGGCCGAGATGCGCGGGCTCGCGCATGCGCTCAACCAGCCGACCGGCCGCGCTTACCTCCGCAATTGCGATGCCGATTTGGGCGATGCGCGGTGCGGGGTCGATATGACCGCGCCGGCCAATCGGGGCATGGGCGCCGTTGCGGCCGTGCTCGGCACCGCACGTGTATTCACCGCGTCGGGTCTTGGCGTGTTCGCTACCGGCCGGTTCA
>Ga0081455_10002018_pt1 | contig 24282 bp, 21 predicted proteins | sample TabmetS3T2R1_FD_70207 | JGI IMG/M metagenome (GOLD analysis project Ga0081455, IMG submission 70207) | Tabebuia heterophylla rhizosphere microbial communities from the University of Puerto Rico - S3T2R1 | ecosystem: Host-associated > Plants > Roots > Rhizosphere ...
GGTGGGCCGCTGCCGCCGTCCGGGTTGGCCCGCTAGCTCGCGACGAGATCGTTGAGATGAGCCGCAGGCTTGGCCATCGAGCCCACCTGGATGCGCTTGGCGAACGCCGCCGCGCGGTCGATAACGATGTCGCGCTGACGGTCGACCGTGATGACGTGATAGCTGTCATCGAGCACGCAGGTTTCAACCCGGCCCGGCAGCGCGCGCTGCAGATAGGCGGCATTGCCGAGGCTCGCCCGGTCGTCGTGACGCGGGTGCACAATCAAGGCGGGCTGAGAAATGCGCCGCAGTTCACCGCGCACGACCGCGACCAGGCGGCGCATCTCAAGCATGACGCGGCCCGGGTTCGTCAATTGCCCAGCCTTGGAGCTGTCGCCACTTTGGATCGCGGCCGTGACGAGGGCACGCACGCGCGGGTCCTTGATGCCATAGGGCTCGCGCTCGGCGAAACGGACAAAATTGGCGCTCCACTCCGACCGCACCAGATGGAAAAAGATGCTGTACCAAGGCACGCCCCAGCCATCGAGCTTCAGGGTGGGCGCGAACAGCGTGGTTGCGTGCACGTCGTTGGGAAACTCGGCCGCCAGGTGCAGCGCCAGGATCGCGCCCATCGAGAGGCCGCCGACGATGACTTTTTTGCAGGTCTTGGCGAGCTCGCGATGCGCCGCCGTGACCGTCGCATACCAATCCTTCCAGCCGGTCGCACGCAGATCCTCGAAGCTGCCGCAGTGGCCGGCGAGCTGGGGGCAGTGCACCGTATGACCCGCGCGCGCGAGGCCGCGGGCGACAAAGCGCAGTTCGACCGGCGTGCCGCCAAGGCCATGGATCAGAAGAAAGCCGTCGGGGCCGCCCCGAAATCGTTCGCTGTAGTCTTGCATGGCCATCGGGATTTGAGCTCGCTCAGAAGGATTTGTGCTTGGACGTGGGCGGTGCTTTAAGCGGATTTGCGCACGTTCTGTGCCAGCCAGCGCCCCAGTGCGACGGTGGCATCGGCAAAATCCGCAATGGGCAGATGCGGCAGGTTGCGCACCTGGCAGTGCGCCGCCAGCTGTCCTTTTGCCAGCACCAGGTGCGCGCGCTCAGCGATGCAGAAATCCGAGCGGCCGTCCCCTACGACGACGGCCAACGATCCCAGCGTTGCTTGGCGTTGGTGGCCGCATTTGCAATTGCCGAGCGCGGCCGCGCACGCCAGCTGGGCGTAGGGAAACTCGAGCCGCCAGCGATCGCCACCGGCCCACTTCAGGCGGTTGGCGAAGACCGGTAACTGTAATCCGGCGGCCCGGAGCACGTGCTCAACGACGCGATCAAGGCCGTCGGAGACCACCACGACCCTGAAATCCCAGCGCTGACACGAGGCGACGAAGCTCACAAATGCCGGGTCGATGGTGATGCTGTTGAGCAGCTGCACGAGCTGCGACGGCGTGGCGCGCAAGAGAGCGACCTGTTGGGCCATGGCCGCGCGGGGGCTGAGCCGACCTTGCTGGCACTCCCGTTCGAGGCCGCGCCAACTTGGTGGGCAAAAGCGCGCAAACACGCGATCGGTCGGATCGCACGGCGCGATCGTGCCATCGAAGTCGACGTAGACGTGTCCCATTGCGGCCCTTTCAACCCACACACCTCCCTGATGTTTTGTTGATTTTGTCTTTATGTGTTTTTGTGCAGCGCAAAAGCCTTATGGCCCTTCGCCATGAGGCAAAAAAGTGTCAAAGACCGCAGGCGGTTATCACACTATTTTGACTTGGCCGCTTAACCCGCAGTTTTCGCGGCGCCTGCGGCAATCCGCGCACGCGGCGTTGGCTTGGGGCGCGCGCAGCGCGCTCAGGCGCGATCGTTGTTTGGTCGTGCCAGGCGTTGGGCCATGGCCTCGAGCTGGTCGAGCCGCTCCAGCATGTGTTTGACGTCGCTCGACAGGTCCTCGGGCGGCAGGCCTGCAGCGGCCCAGCGCAGCGAGGAGCCGATGCGGGAAAGAAAATAGATATTGTTGATGCGCGCGGTAAACTTTGGTTTTTGCATGTTTCAATGAGGGTGAAACGAGGCGGCGGGTGGTCTTGGGTGCCGGCGCTGCCGACGGGGGAGCCAAACAAGGAGATTGCGGCAAGCCAAGGACGAGCACGGGGTTTGCCGAACGCTTCGCTCGCCCGCGCCGCGTGGCGCCTCGGTTTGCCTGATCGCAAAGGGGCAAACGCGCCCGGCCCGGGGGCGCGCTTGCCGCAAGCCTCAGATGCTCACCCGTGGGCTTGTCCCACAACCCCCCTTTAGGGGAGATTTGGCGCGCGCTGCGGCCCGCCCGCCCTCTTGTCCCCAGGTCCGGGCAGGGCTTGGCGCGGGTTGGCCGGCTTTTTTAACGTCCCAAGGCCCGTTTGGCCGGCACGTCGACGGGCAGGAACTCCACGCCCGAGCGCTGTACGGGCTGCGGGTAAAGCTTCATCAACTCTAAAACCTCAACGGGCATGCCGACGGTGACGGGCAGCCCCAACTCGGAGGCTTCCTGGGCGGTCAAAGCGTAGTCGTGCGTCCAATGTCCGCCTGCGAGTTTCTCCGCAAGCTTCTCGGCCGCGGCCTGGTCCAGGCGAGGCGTCAGCAATTCGACCGCGCCGCGCTTGACCTGTGCGAGGGCTTTTTCGCTCATGTCGGCCAGGACGAGGGTCAAATCGAAAATATGCTCGATGGGTTTCGATTGGCGTACGCGCACGATGCTGGCCGCGGGAAAGCCGGCGATTTGCGGATCGATCGGGCCTAGCACAGAAAATTCCCCGAGCACGATCTCGTCGGCCGCGAGCGCAATCAGCGTCCCGCCGGACATGGCGTAGACAGGCACGAACACGGTGACCTTGCCGGGATGCGCTTCGATGGCACGGGCGATTTGCATGGCCGCCAGCACCAGGCCGCCGGGCGTATGCACGATGAGATCGATCGGGCGCTCCGGCGGCGTCTCCTTGATGGCGGAAATGATGGTTTGGGCGTCTTCGAGGTCGATATGGCGGGCGACGTTGAAGCCGAACAGGCTGCGCTTCTCCTGGCGATGGATCATGGTGATGACACGGCTGCCGCGCGCCCGCTCGAAGGCCTGGATGGCTTTCAGACGGTTGAAGGCGAACCATCTGCCCATCAGCAAGGGCTGCAGGGCCATGAGGGCCAGAAAGATCCAGATCAGCGTCGAGAAATCGAACGACATGGCCGGCTCCGAAAAATGTTTCCTGGGAGCTAAAGTAGGCCTAACCGACCATAACGGGGCTCCGCAACGCGATTTTTTCCCCGGACCCAGCTTTAGGCGCACGCGCAGCCTCATTTTGTGCGCGCGAATCACTTAGGCCCGGTGCCCACTTGGCACGGTGAGGACATGCACAGCGCGTACGTGGCGTCGGACTTAATGCCGGCAGTGGCCTTTTGGCTCGTTGCCGTGCTGGCCGCCGTGCCGGCCTTCTGCATCGTGCGGCAAGCCAGGCGCGGACGGGCGCGCAGTGCCATCGCCTATTTGGCCGGCTTTTTTTTGGGCCTCGCCGCGAGCGTGGCGCTGGCGCTGGCGGCCACCCTGATCACGCCCGACGCCTCGCTCTTTAACGCCGGGGTCACCGCCGCCTTCCTGGGGCCCTTTACCGGCATTGTGCATGCAAAACTGCGCAGGAGCGCGCGCCGGCGAACAAAATTGGTGGCGGCTTGAGCCGACAGAAAGGCATTCCCAGCGCCCAGGGCCTCCGATAGGCTGACCCGTTCGGCCAAGTGCCCGCGCGCGGCACACTGTGCTGGGACGTCGAGGAGACGGGACGGCATGGGCGCCAGGCGAGAGGTTGAGACCCAGTCCGAGAGCAGGCTGCAAGTGGTGCCGGGGAGAGTATGAAGCCGTCATACGGTTGGGTCGTCGTCGGTGCGGGCATGTTGATGACCTGCATCGCCATGGGGTCGATGCTTTCGCTTGCCGTGTTCCTGGCACCGTTAGCGGCTGATACGGGCTGGTCGCGCACGGGCATTTCGACGGCGGCGACGCTCAACTTCTTATTCATGGGCGCGGCGGCCTTCTTGTGGGGGATGCTCTCCGACCGGTTCGGAACGCGCATCGTCGTCGGGTTGGGTAGCGCGCTGTTAGGCGCCGGCCTGGTCGGGGCCAGCCGCGCCGATACCCTGATCGAGTTCCAGCTGCTGTTCGGCGCCGTGGTGGGGATCGCAGCGGGCAGCTTCTACGCGCCGCTGATGGCGGCGGCAACCGGCTGGCTGGAGGAGCGTCGCAATCTCGCCGCTGCCCTCGTTTCCGCCGGCATGGGCATGGGCTCGATGACGGTGTCGCCGCTGGCGGCCTGGCTGACCGACGCCATCGGCTGGCGCAGCGCCATGCTGAGCCTGGGCTGCCTGGCCTTGGTCCTGCTGCTACCGGCGGCTCTGCTCGTGCGCAGTCCGCCTGGCGCGCTCGGCGCAAGCGCGACCCCAACGTCAGCCGAGCCCTACCCGCTGAGCAGCGGCGAGGCCGTTATGACACCGCAGTTTTGGGCCATCGCGCTGGCGCACTTTGCCTGCTGTGCGGCGCATTCAGGCCCGATCTTTCACATGGTCTCCTACGCCGCGCTGTGCGGTCTGCCGGCGATGCTGGCCGTCAGCGTGTTTGGCGTGGCGGGCTTGGCGGGACTTGGGGGACGTATCGGTCTGGGGCTGGCCGGGGATCGATGGGGCGCCAAGCCCGTGTTGGTGGCGGGTCTTTTGGTGCAGGCCCTCGCCGTCGGGGCCTATCTCTTTGTCAGTGGCCTGAAAGAATTCTACGCCCTGTCGGTGATCTTCGGGCTCGCCTATGGTGGCGTCATGCCGCTCTATGCGGTCCTCGTGCGCGACTTTTTCGGTCCGCGCATCATGGGCACCCTGTTTGGCGCCGTCTCCATGTTCGCGAGCCTCGGCATGGCGCTTGGCCCCTGGGCCGGCGGATGGGTGTTCGACAGCTATGGCAGCTACGCCTGGCTCTATTTTGGTTCGTTCGGCATCGGGCTTGCGGCCGTTGCCATCGCACAAACGTTCCGGCCGCGGGACCAACTCGTCTTGGGGCACGCCTGATCGAGCCGGCGCCTGGTTGCTACCCATCAGCCCATGGGCGCGCGCTTGTGAGGTTCGGCACCCTCATCGTCGCCGCGCCAGCGTCGTCTCGGCGCTACACTTTTCCATCGGCATTGCCGTCGTCAGCCAACGATCCTTGACCACCGTCACCACGTAGCGGCGGCAGCCGGGTGCGGCGCCAGCGACGAAACGCACACTGAAAAGCGCGAGCTCAGGCTTGCGCTGACGCGGCCAGACGAAGACACCCGTATCGGGCGTTTCGCGCACCGCCGTCTCGATGGCATAGCCCGCATTGCGGTAGTCCGTTGCCGACAGCCGCGCCAGCAGCACAGGCGACAGCTCGGGGTGAAGGCCGGCAGCGGCCGCGCGCACTTGGTCGGGCTTGGAGGGATCGACCTTCGGTGGTCCGAGCGGCTCACCCGGCGGGCTGGGCGTGGCTGGGGCGGGCGGCAGCGCGCCGGTGGTGAGGGGCGCGGGCTCCGGCGCGGGCGCCGCCGGTGGCAGGGGTCTGGCGGCCGCGACGGCGACGGGGCTCAGCGGTGGGGGGTCGAGAGGCGCCGGCTTGGCCTCGACGTCCCGTCGGCTTCGCCCGGCCACCACGACGGGGGCGGGCTCGGCGGGCGCGTCGACGGCGAGCCGAATGCGCTCGATCAAGCGCGCGAGGGTGGCCACCTCGTTGGGCAGCCAGGAGCGCCAGGGCGCTTGGTCGCCGGCAAAGGCCCAGGCGACAGCCCCGATCAGCAACAGGAAGAGGCTCGCCTTGAAGAGGGTTTTGCCGGCGGTACCGGCCAGCGGAGGGCCAATTCTCTCGCCCGGAATGACGTCATCGTGCGCGAAGCGAAAATGGCGGGCTGACATGGCTGACCCCTGATCGTGCCCCGCGGTTGTATAGGCGCCAGCAAATTCCTGGCGAAATGAGGGCGATGCTCAGAAAAAAGGGGCGTGCACCGGCGATCTGCCGGGTGCCGCGGCCCCCAAGTCGGACGCGGGGCTATCGCGGCCGGGGAGAGCGGTGATATATCACCGCGTCTTGTCCGGAGGGGGCAATGAGCACGTTTGAAGGCAAGCGAACGATCGATGGTTTGGTCGTCACCGTCGACGGTCGACGGCTCGATGAGCACTATGATGTCAAACGCTTCACGTCATGGGGTTTCGAGTGGACCTACGAGGGGGATAGCCCGCAGCAGCTCGCGCTCGCCGTTCTCATCGAACATCTGGGCGACAAGGCGCGCGCGCTCAATCTCAGCGAACCGTTTATGCGTAAAGTCATTGCCAATCTCGATAACGATTGGGTCTTGTCCGCCGCCGATATCGATCAAGCGATTAAAGAGATCGAAGCCACATGAGAGCGCTCGGCAACGTTGCCGCCGCCGCCGATGCAGGCGAGGGGACGTGAGGCAAAGCCGGCCTGGGACGGGGGCGGCGCGCCTCGTGAGCGTGGCCGGCGGCCGGCGTCACGCCGCTGGGCTTGCCGCTGCGAGCACCGATCAAAGTGAGATTGGGGCCTGCGCAGGATGAGTGTGCTCGTCGACAAGGCCGGGCCGAGGCTCGCGCTGGCGAGGACGGAAACCCTGACCGAGCAGGCCTACAATCGGCTGGAGGAGATGATCGTCACGCTGAGCCTGGCGCCGGGCGCCGTGCTCTCCGAACAGACGCTGTCGGCCAGCCTTGGCATTGGCCGCACACCCATTCGCGAAGCCTTACAGCGCTTGGGGCACGAGGGGCTCGTGCGGGTGCTTCCCCGCAAGGCCATCATTGTCACGGACACCGATCCCAAGCGTCAGCTCTTGGTGTTGGAAGTGCGCCGCGAGCTCGAGCGTTTGCTTGCGCGCGCCAGCGCGGAACGCGCCACCGAGGCCGAGCGCCTGCGCTTCCAGGGGATTGCCGACGGCATGGAGGCGGCCGCGCGCACGCGTGATGACATTGCCTTCTTGCGCTTGGACCGGGAGTTGAATGCGCTGTTGGCCCATGCCGCCCACAACGAGTATGCCGCGCGTTCCATGCGCAACTTGAATGGCCATTCGCGGCGGTTCTGGTACCTGCACTATAAGCAGGCGGCCGACCTGCCGAAGTGTGCGCGCCTGCATGCCGACGAAGCGCGCGCCATTGCCAGAGCCAATCCGGTTCGCGCCATGGCGGCCTCCGACAAGTTGATCGACTATGTGGAAGCCTTTACGCGCACGACGGTGACCGGGCGCCGCTAGCCGCGCCGGGCTTGGGCGCCCCTTGCGCGCCAGAGCCGCGCGCAGGCGCTGCTCGCGGCTCAAGCCCCGGTCGCCTTGCGGCGGTGGCTTGTGTCTTTTTGAGCGTTGCGGCTTTAAGCGTTGAGGCCCAGCAATTTGGCGGCGTTGCCGCCGAGGATGGCGACTTTGTCGTCATCACTCAGGCCCGGCGTCTCCAGGATGAGGTCGACGGCGGTTTTGGTCCAGGGATAGGGGAAATCCGTTCCCACCATGAGCTGGCTTGCTCCGACCTCCGCCACCAGGTGGCGAACGCCTTCGCGCCGAAACACCATGGTGTCGTAATAGAGCGCCTTGAGGTACTCGGACGGCGCCTTTTTGATGCTGCCGTGCGTGCCGCCCTGACACAGGTCGGGCCGCGTTGGACAGCCTTGATCGAAACGGCCGGCATAAGACGGCAGATATCCGCCACCGTGCGCGGCACAAATCTTCAGCCGGGGATAGCGGTCGAGCGTGCCCTCAAAAATGAGGTGCGACAGGGCAATCGTGGTCTCCAGAGGGTTACCGATCACGTTGCCCAGGTAGCCATTGCCCTTGAAGCGGCCCTGCAGCTGTGAGGGTGCGCCATCGCCCTGCGGATGGATAAAGACGAGCACGCCCAGCTCTTCGGCTTTGGCCCAAAACGGGTTGAACTTGGGGTCGCTGAGCTCCGTGCCCGCGACGTTACCGCCGGTGCCGACCCCGCGCAGACCAAACTTCTTGACGCCCTCCTCGAGCTGCTCGGCGGCGAGATCGGGGAACTGTAGGGCAACGGTGGCAAAGGCGACGAAGCGTTCGGGATGTTTGCCGCACACCTCGGCGAGCCGCTCATTTTGCAGCCTGATCACCTGCTGGGCCAGGTCGCGATCAACCTTGTACCAGTTCGGGTTGATGCTGAGCGCCTCCATGTCGATGCCCTGCTCGTCCATGGCCTGCAGCCGCACGGCGAGCTCGTTCTCGGTGTCGAGGTCCGGACGCAGGCTCGGTCCGCCGAGTTTCAGGTTCATCAAGGCGAGCGCTTCGGGCACCGCGCAATGCGCGTGAATGTCCACCGTCTTGACGCGCTTGCCATTGACGACGACCTCGCGTCGGCGGGTCTGGGCCTCGGCGGGCGGGGCGATACGCAGGGGACAATCGGTAAAGACGAGACCGGTGATCGCTGCGGCTGTCGCTTGCAGAAAATCCCTGCGGCTGGCCATGGTGCGGGCTCCTTGGTTGATCGCCTGCTTGGCTTTACGCGTTGGCAGCAAAGTTCACCGCCACGCTGAAAACCGGATCCTTCGCCCGCACACACGCTAGCTCTTGGCGTCGAGGCAGGATAGCAACATTGCCGAGGTCCCTGAAGAGAGCGAGAACGCAATTGCAGCAAAGGGCCGCCCGCCGATGGTCTGGCGGTCTGCTGAATCGCGGCCCCTTGAGCTTTGCGCTTAACTAGCGGCGGCAGACGATGCTGCCGCGTGCGGCAGCCTCTATTTCGCTGCGCGTGAGCCCGATATCCTTGAGCTGCCGGTCGCTCATGGCGCGGAGCTGCTCGATCGCCACGCGCTCGATGCGCCAGCTCATGTAGGCAACCCAGGCGCGCCTGGCGAAGGCCAGGATCCCATTGCCGCGCCCTGGTAGGGCCCCGCCGCGGGCGAGGGCCGCCGTACCAATTATCGTGCTCATGATCATCTCCTTAATCGACGTGCTCTGGTTCGTTTGCGGCCCCGCAGTCGAGCGACCGCGAACGCCGCCGCCGTTGGGCACCGTGGGTTAAGTCTCTAGCGCGGCGGCACGGGAGCGAGCGTTGGAACGGGCGTGGAAACGCGCGAGGAAACGCGTTTTCACCCAGCCAAAGCAGGCGCGCGGGCCTGCCCGGGGGTAGCGAACAGCAACGGTCCAGCCGACTTGGCGCCAGCTGCTTTCAGGGTCTGGGGCCGGCCGCCGCGGCAAAACGCTCCGCCGGAAGAGGGATCAAGCACGGCAGGCGCGCGCCAGGGCGCCCAAGCGTCTGGTGCCCAGTTGCGTGCGCCTGCGCCGGGCGCCTGCCCAGGCTCGGGTCTGCGGTGTCCCGGGGCGCGGCCGGGATTAGCAGCACGGGGCACGCGCGGGCATGGTGCATGCCGTCGACACACGGGGGATGGCCCGAGGGGTCAGGTGCCGATTTTGCCGCCGCCTTTGCGGGTGACGGCGACGACGGCGGGGCGCGGCGGGATCTCCTCCTTGAAATCCGGCCAGCGCGTGGCGGGGGCCTCGAAACTGGCCGCTCCGGCCGCGGGATCGCTTTCATCCGTCTCGCCCGGGTGCTGCACGGCCAAGAAGAGCGTGGTGTCATCGGGCGTAAATTCGGGGCCGCAGAGTTCGGCACCCCGCGGACCGCGAAAAAACAGCTTCGAGGTTGCGCGCGCTTGGCCCTCGGTCTCCATGGCCCACAGGCCGTCCGCCCGTCCCGTGCGCTTGAGCTCATTGCCGTCGGTGGCGATCCACAGCCGGCCCATGGCATCGACCGCACAGTTATCGGGCATGCCGAACCAGCCATTCTTGGAGGTGTTAGGATTGAAGGTTGCCCCGACCGCCGCACTTGCCGGGTCGCCGCACCTGACCAGCATCTCCCAGCGAAAGCGCGAGCTAGCGTGGTCCTGGGCCTCGGGGATGATTTCGATAATGTGGCCGAAGCGATTGTTGGCGCGCGGGTTGGCCGCATCAACCTGTTCGGGCTTGCGTTGGGAATTGTTGGTCAACATCACGTAGACCTTGTTGGTCTTGGCATTGGCCTCGATGTCCTCGGGCCGATCCATCTTGGTGGCGCCCAGGAGATCAGCAGCCGTGCGCGCTTCGATCAGCACGTCGGCTTGGCTGGAGAACCCGTTCGCCTGCGTCAAGGGGCCTTGACCCTGAACAAGCGGCAACCACTCGCCCGTGCCGTCGGCGTTGAAGCGGGCCACGGAAGAGATGCCGCGGTCGAGCAGATCGGCATTGGCGGCGGGATTGTTGGGATCGAAGCGGTCCGCGGTGACGAACCGATAGATGTAGTCGAAGCGCTGATCGTCGCCGGAATAGATGACATAGCGCGCATCCTTGTTGAGGATGCCCGCGGCACCCTCGTGCTTGAAGCGCCCGAGCGCTGTGCGCTTCACCGGCACGGAGGTCGGATCGAAGGGATTGATCTCCACCACCCAACCGAAGCGGTTCGGTTCATTGGGCTCCTTGGCGATGTTAAAGCGATCGAAGTAATCGCCCCAATTGAACCAGCGCGCAGGAATGCCCATCCGCTTATGATTGCGCTGTTCCGGGTGATTGGCGCTCAGCTCGCCGCTGAAGTAGCCGTTGATGTTTTCCTCGCAGGACAACCATGTGCCCCAAGGCGTGCGGCCGCCGGCGCAATTGTTCAGCATGCCAAGCACGCGCGTACCGGTCGGATCGGCGGTCGTCTGCATGCGAGCGTGACCCGCCGCGGGACCAGCAATGCGCATCTCGGTCTCCGCGGTGATGCGCCGGGCATAGCGGGAGTTCGGCACGACCTCCCATTTGCCCTCGCGCTTTCTGAGCTCGAGAACCGATCCGCCGTGCGCCATCATTTCGACGGCGGCAATCTCCTCAGTCATTTTGGCAAAGGGTGCCGTGCCGCCGCCCAATGCGTCCTGCCGGCCGAGGCCCGGAAACATCAATTCCTCGTTGGTATATTCATGGTTGACGCAGAGAAGGCCGTGCTCGGCGGGGACGGCGGCGCCGGGGAGAGGAAAGTAGCCAAGATAGTCGTTGTTGTAGCCGAACTGCTTGGCCTGTCCCTCCTTCGTCTGGTGGTGAGGATCAAATGGGGGGGCTCCGGGCAGCACGGGGTCACCCCAACGAATGAGGATGTCCGCCGCGTGACCTTCTGCAACATAGTGCCTGTCGTCGACGCCTGCGGTCACCTCCTCGAACGGGAAGGAGGGCGTGCTACTGGCGCTTTCGGCCAACGCGGCGCCGGGGTGCAGGCCGGCGAGAGGCGCAAGGGCCGTGCTGATGGCAGAAACGGCGAGTACGCCCTGGACGAGGTCGCGCCGGGACAGGCGCGCGGCAATGATGTCGCCGAGGGTCGGATTGGCGCTGAGATTTGTGCTGTTGTTTTCCGCTGCCTCGAATTGAACCGAAAGCGGCGGGTTGGATGGCCTTTGCATGCCTTACGTCCCCAGGGCTTTGCCGCATGAGGGCAGCGGCAAGGGCTAGAAGCAATGAAAGAGCTAGCTTGGATATGCACCAAGCCATTGATGTCACAGCGGCATACCTGTGTACACCGCTAATGCCTTCGAAACCGCCATCAGGCGGCGCAGGCTGCTTTCTCAGAGGAAACCGCGCTGATTGCGGGTCGGGCCAGACCTTTCGCTCGGCTAGCGGTGCAATGCAGCGCCATCACATTCGAGGCGACGGACGGCGCAGCAGACCCCAAGACTTGCCGCCGCTTGTTGGCCATTCTCGCAGCCGATAGCGCCGGCTACAGCGCGCTCATGGGCGGCGAGGAGGAAGCAACGCTGTCTGGTAGGCCGTGATCAACATTTGGTGGCCTCCTAGCTCGTGTCTATCTTGCGAGAAACGAGCTAGGCATTCGTTGGTTGCTCCTTGGTGCTAAGCATTAGCGGCACCGTTGCGAAGCTGCCCAGTGGTTGCGAGACACCTAGCGTGGATTTTTACGCCCTCTTCGAGAGAGCCAGCATTGCTGTGCGCGCCGCTATCCGCACTGTCGCGAGATGGCGTGGAAATGGCGGGCAAAACGGCGCTGGGCGCATGTTTGGATCGGCAACTTAAAGCGCATTGCGGTCATTGGGCCGGAGCCAGTTGAGATTTTGGTTTGCAGCGAAACATAATTGTCGACATGCGGAGTCGACTTTAGATCGGTCAGCTTGCGGATTGCGATTGGGCAGGCCCAAAAGGGGCAATTGTGGGATCGCCGTTGCACGACACGGCCGAGAACCTCTCGCCGCCTCAGCCGACGTGTGGGGCCCGCCAGGGGCAGCTCCGGCCGGTCCTGGCCTCAACCCGAACTTGCGGTTTGCATTGTGCGCGGGTCGCCCTCGGGCAGGATCTCCGGTGAGGTGAAGGTGACGCCGTCGCGGCTCGGGTTGGGGGTGAGCGTCACGGCCGCCTGCGGCGTGCCCGCCTTGCCCAGCAGCTGGATGCGCATCAGCATGGCGAAGTCTTCGTGCACCGTGTTGTGGCAGTGGTTGACGTAGGAGCCGCCGTACTCGCCGAACTGCACCTGGAACTGCACCTGGCCCGACGGTCGCAAGCGCCAGACGTCCTTGCGCACGAGCTTTTCGGTGTCTGGAATGGCCGCGCTGCCGCGGTTCATGGTGACGCCTTCCTCGAAGTGCAGGTGGATCGGGTGATCCCAACCGCCGCCTTCATTGATGTAAGTCCAGTGCTCAATTTCACCCGCCTTGGGATAGACCATCGAAACGCGATTGGCGTTCATGGAGTGCGAGGTCTGGCCGTTGACGCTGATGGTCCAGGGGAAGTTGAACACCACCTCGGAGCAGTCCGGCGTGCACTGGCCCGTCGCCGGATCGCGCGAATCACCGGTCTGACTGCGGCCAAAACGCACCACGCGCGTCCTGACCGGCGTCACGATCGGAATCTGATCCGTGAGTTTGAGAGGCACCTCGCTCCTATCGTAGCTGCCACAGCTGTTCGCCGTCGTGAGTGGGTAGCCGGGCACGTCGACGCTCGGTAGCGAGCCCACGACACGGAACTGCAGCATGGGACCCAGCACCGGGTCGGCCACATCACCTTGCATGGCCTGGGCAAGGGTCACGGCCCCGTCCGGCTTGTTGCCGCTCGTCTGCTTCAAGATGTTGACCAGGTGGAGCTTGTCGCCGACGCGGAAGCGGGAGAAATCGACGACGATGTCGTAGCGCTCGGCAATCCCTTGCTCGTCGAGGCTGGTCAAAAGGATGGGATTGACGACGAGGTTGCCATCGTTGGCGATGAACTGGAACGGGACCGCAGCGCCGGCGGGACCGGCGATGGCAAACTTGAAGAAGCGCGACATGGAGGCATTGAGAATCCGGAAGCGGTACTTTCTGGGCAACACCTCCATGAACGGGGCAAAGCTGAAGTTGCAGAGCGGCACGTCGCCGATCATGCCGTCGGTTGTGAAGATGTCGAAGAAGTATTGCCCCTCCTGATCGAGGGTGCCGTCCGACATGATCAGATTGACGTCAAAATCCGTGTTGCCCCAGTCCAACAGCTTGCCGCTCGGCAGGCGCAGATTGGTGCCATCCGCGAGCGCCTCGTTGCCACGATCCTTGGCGCCGTAAAAGTTGATCATCATGAGCATGCCTTTGTAGACATTCTCGGCCGTGAAGAAGAACCGGTGATCGTGTGCCCACATGGTGCCCTGGTACTCACGGTAGTCACCGGCCACCCGGATGATGCCGCCGTTGCCATCGGGGCCGCCGGTGGTCAGGATCGAGGCGTCGGCGTTGATCTTGTCGCGCCGAGCGAGCGTGGTGCTCCAGCGGTAGTCGTAGAAGGTGCCGGGAAAGTGGTGCACGTTGGCGGCGCCATCGCTTTCCGCGCCGTTGTGTGCGTTGTGGAAATGCAGTTGGTGCTCATTGCGTCCGAAGCCACCGTTCTGCGTGCGGTCGGTCGGCAAGTTGTTATAGACGCGCGTGATCATTGGCACGCCGTAACGGGCCTTAATGAGCGGCGGTGGCAGCAGTCCCGAGGGAGTATTGTAGTCACAGTGGCCGCTGGCGTAGGTCCAGCTGCTGTTGGGGTTCAGGTTGGGGAAGACGCCGGGGTAGAAGCATTGACTGGCCGCGACCTGGCCCAGAGTGAAGACGTAGCCTTCCTTGGGAAAGAACTCCTCCCAGCGCTGATGCGCAAAGATCTCGCCGGGGGGACGTCCTTCCATCGGGCCCCTCCCCGTGATCGGATTGCTGAAGTCGGCCTTGGTTTTGCCCGCAGGTGGGTTTGAGAAATCGGTGTGATAGGAAAGCCGCCGGGCGTGGGGCTCGCCGGCATAGGAACCACCGAACACAGCATCAGTCTCGGATCCCCGTTGGTAACGCGTGATCGGCACGGGGTGCTGCAGGTTGAGGCGGTTCAGGGGCTGGGCGAACTTCTTGCCTCCAAACAGCGGGCTGCGCGGGGTTCCCGTTGGTACGGTGGCAAAAGCGCTGGGGGCCAAGGGGCTGAGCCCGTTCTTGCAGGCAAGTACACCGCTCGCCGTGAAGATGCCCCAGCGGATGAGATCGCGTCGAGTGACTTGGCCGAGCGAGCGGGCCTTGACAATTTCGGCCCGGTTGTCGCGCGCCCGCTGGGCCTCCCGTTGCCGGATCCGCGATGCGTTCGGTGAAATGTACATGCGCTATCTCCTGAGCCAGACTGGTGACTGCCCCAAGTGGACCGGACCCACAGAACGAACCTGCTGCCGATGCCGGCGGGCCTCACGCACGTGCTGGAAACTGCCCGGCGGGCAGCGTGCAAATCGAATTTGAAAGAAACGCCTAGGCTTCGTCAGGCACGAAAGAGGAGGCTTGTTCAGGGCCGATGTCCCAGGCCATGGGTCAGATGGCGATCTGGACTAGGCCACCAATAGGGGCAGAGGGTCCTAAGGCAGGAGCTCACTTTGGTCTGATAACGTGCACTGTCCTTCGACGTATGAGCTCAAGGACCCGTCCCGATTCTCATTGTGGCCAAGTTTGTCGCGGGGCCTGCGCATGCTCCTGAAAGGGGTGACAGGGGGCGAATTGATCGCGGCCCGCAAGAAGATCCATGCCGGTCAACCCTTTGTTACGGCCGAGCTCGCCTCCCGCTTGCTCAGGCACGCAAAAGGCGGTCCATTGCTGCCCTGGCGTGGCCGTGCGCGGCAGGCCGCACTCAGCGGTCACGAGCAGCAAGTGTTGGCTCACATCTCCAAGGGCCGAAGCAATAGGGAAATTGCCCGAAGAGTTGGGCGTGACGATAAAGACGATCAAATATTATGCGAGGCAAGTGTTCAAAAAATTGCAAGTCACTAACCGGGTGCAAGCCATCCAGGTCTCTCAAAAATTGAATTGTCGGTAGCCGAACGCGCTGGATCACATCGCGGCGCAGACCTTAGGGCTAAACGTTGCTTTGGCCCAGGTGCGGGCTACCGCCAAGCCCGCGCGGTGCCGTGATCCGGTCCGAGTGAGGGACCCGGTGGGTCGCTCTGCCCCCGCCGAAGCAAAATCGCCACAGTTCGGGATGCCAGATTGCAGATTTTATGGGGGACAAAGCTGTTTTGCAGCTGGGACACCAATGCTTTCCGCAGGCCGGTAGTTGTTGTGGCAAAAACAATCCATATAATGCACCGAGATACGGGGAAGGCGCTTTTTTCTCTCGCGCCTAGTCGGCGCTGACCTCTAGGACTGTTAGCGAGGTGGCCGCGGCGACGCGACTTGTGCCGTCTTGCAAGGCGATGCGACGCAGGCCATCAGCACCTTGTTACCCGATACCTTTGGCTAGCATCGCAGGGCATGTGATTGCGAACGACCCTTTCCGCTGCGGATAGGACTTTGTGGGCTCGGGCTGCTGGTCGAGACCGGGCTCGCCCCGCATCGGCCCCGCGCAGCTCTTGGCGTCACCTCGCCGCCGTTTGTCTGTTGGTCCTGGCTTCTCTGGCGCTTTCCCTGGCCGATGTGGCATGGGCCTGCCAAACGCCGGATCAAGTGCATCTTCCAAGCCAAGCCAACATGCTGGTGGACGAGGCGTCGGACGCGCGCAATGGCCTCGCCCCGCACGGGAATGCCACGCCTTGCTGCAGTATCGAGGCGGTGAGAGCGCTTTGTGTGCGTGGACGTTCGGCCGCGCTCGCCGGCATTCTTCGCGACCGAAGTGAAACGCTCGCCGATCGCGCAAATCTGGCACGAGCGCCCCCGCGCGCCTGACCAGCATTGCTCCAGCGCTTCCATCGCTCGGCCGCGTGAGGCGGCATGAGGAACGGCAGGTGGCAAATTCATTTTCAGGACTGCGCCGGCGGCCTAATGCACCGAGGAGGCTCGTGCCTCCGCGCCGGGCTCAGCTCCCTGTATTCAACTCACTGGACCAGGCCAAGATCGTGGCGCCGGTCGCTCTCAGATTTGGGAGGCACAATGATTGAGACTAGGAAAGACGCCCTCGTGTCAACGCTGCTCGAGAGTATCGAAACCGCCAAACAATCCGAATGGCCTTACCGTTCGTGGATTGTGCAGAAGTGTCTGCCTTCGCCTACCGTCCAGGAGCTCCTGGCGCTTCCATTCGAGGCTCCGGCTTTGCACGGGATCTCTGGTAAACGCGAACTGCACAACGCCACGCGCAAGTATTTCGACACGGAAAACCAAGAGAGGTTTCCAGTGTGCGCGGCGTTTTGCGCAGCCTTCCAGGACCGGCAATTGACAGATCGAATTGCCAGCCGATTCGGTGCACGCTTGAGCGGCTCTTATCTGCGCGTTGAATACGCGCAAGACATTGATGGCTTCTGGCTCGAGCCGCACACCGATCTCGGCGTCAAAACCTTCACGATGCTGCTTTACCTGTCGACGGAGCCACAGCACCAAGGGCTCGGCACGGACATCTACGATGCCACCAAGTCGCCTGTGGGTTGTTCGCCCTTCGCCAGCAACAGCGCCTTCGTGTTTGTCCCCTCGTCCATCACCTATCATGGCTTTGAACGGCGACCGATCGAGGGTGTGCGCAAATCCATCATCATCAACTACGTTACCAATGAGTGGCGCGCGCGCGAGCAGCTGGCATTCCCGAGCCGGCCGATCACCCATTAACCGCGGAGGCGGCCGTCGACACGGGGTTGGCAGCACGCTCGCCACAACTTGCCTGGCAAGCGGCCTTGAAAAACGGCCCCCTTAGCGCATCCGCTTGATGCCTGAGTTTCAGGGTTGCTCGCTGCCGGCTGCAGCACCGCGGGTCTTTGACATTGGCGCTGTGGGTCGCGCTTGCAGCGGGAGGGGTTGCTCCCCGAGCATGGCGTTGACCACCACGGTCCGGGCCAGCTTGACGTCGAGCTCATGCTCGACGATCAGGTCTTGGCAATCGGCCACAATGAGGTCTGCATCCTGCATGAGCTTCAGCTCCTTGAACCGGTCGTGTTGGTGAAGTCCCATGCTTTGACCGAGCAACTCCAACAGGTTCACGATGCGAAACGGCCAGTCGCGTTCGTGGGCACATAGTTCGCGATGGTCCGAGTGATAGACAGCCACCAGCGCGTCGATGCCTGCCTGACGTGCGGCCTCGAGCTCGTTGCGCTGGAGTTCGCGTTTATAGGCTGGGAGTACGCCGAGGTTGACGCTCTGCAGACCCACCGCAGGTTGCTGCAAGTCGACGAGCTCCACACCCGGAATGGCTAGCAGAATTTCGGTGGCAGCTTCCACAACTCCAGCGACGCCCGGATGCCTGTGCAGGGCGACCCGCAACGCGACGCTCTCGACAAAGTGCGGTTTGAGGTGGTCGAGCTGCGACCTCAGGAACCGGATAAAAGGTATCATCTCGAACGGCTTGGAACCGCGTAGCCGCTCGATGATCGGCAAGGTCGTCTCGGTAAACTGGACCTGACAGCTGGGGCACCAAGACAGGACCTGACCGGATTTGCTGTGCGACATCTTCTCGATGGAATTTGCACCGAGCCGGCCCGACATCTCCATATCACCCGTGCGCATTTGCTGGATGCCGCAACAATGGCTGGGACCGCCCATGACTTGGTAGGTAATTCCGAGCCTGTCCATGATGTCGAGTGCGAGCAGCGCGATATGTGGGGTCTTGAGAACATTGCAGCCCGTATAGAATACGAATTGCGGTGCCTCGCCGGGCTTGGCAACGGATTGCGCGCGTTGCCCGAGGCGGTCCAAGACCGTCCCCTCGAGCTGTAGGCGTGAGAGCACGGCCACGTCACGGCTGGTGTCGCGGTACCTCGCCACGCCATCGCGGCGCCGCTCGGGAAGCGCTTTCTGCGTCGTCAACAGCGACAGCCGCGCCATGGCCAGCAGAAAGCGCGGATTGACGCCATAGGTGCAGGCTTTGAGGCACTCACCGCTGAGCGTGCAAGATTGAGCCCATAGGCGGGAGGCCTCGGGTCCTTCACCGCTTCGCAAGATGTCGAGCACACCGGCGATGACGGCCGTGGTGGGGACGTGCGCGATGCCGGCTGGCGCAACGCTTGGACAGCTCTCCACGCACTTGCCGCACACGGTGCAGCTATCGACCATCGCGTTGATGCGATCGCTAAGGGCCGCTTCGAAGTTAGCCTCACCCATCGACGCAAGACTCCCAGTTCCGTCCCCGACAGTATCACCCCTTGCCAGCAATACCAGCCTCAGCGTCGCGGTGGCTTAGCGTTAAGATCACGCCCCTGGCGACCAGCCCTGTTCGCAGCACGCTCTCGGCGAGCTGGCGGCTAAGGCGCGGCCTTGGCGAACACACCCAACATCGGTCCCAAAGGCAACAGATTGCCCCCGACCCCGCGTGTGGGCAGATAAAGGCTCGAGGCACTTCCACCATCGAGGAAGAGCGCATCGCTGCATTTTAACCTGTCGCGGAAGAGTCGAGCAAAGGCAGCAAACGACACCTCGCCCTCGGAAATGGCGAAAACGACCGTATTTGGCGCACGAACACCGACGCCGTTACGCGGTTTGAGGGATGAGCTGGCCCGGTCGAACTTGGGATGCAAGCGGCCGTTGATCACCAGCATCGGACCAGATTGCGTGGCAAGATCAACCGAGGGGCGCAGCTTGAGATAGGCGTTGGTCTCAAGCACGCCCGCGGTGTCGCCGCGCACGAAGAACACGCCGTTAGGCTTCATGTGGAAATTGCCGTAGCCCGATTTGGTATTCGCGCGCACCAGTTCCTCGCCCTGCTCGACATAGAGCCCAACAGGCCGGTAACTCGGGTCGAACATGCCGGCGTTGGTGGCAAAAAGCAGCTCCTGCGCTTTGCCACCGAGCGATCGGGGCAATGACTGCAGATAGCCGTAAGGCGCACCATCCGGCCGGCGCCAGTAGAGCCGCACCGCAGTTTTGCGCAAATCTACTTCGCACACCTGATAGGTACTGTGATCGTGACTTACCCGCTTGCAGGGAGCATCTTGCGCAATCGCAGCATGGCACAGCAGCGTGCTCGTAATGGTAATGGCTATCAAGCGTTTGATTACTCGCATTCGGGACCTTTCAAAGGACGGCGCTAGGTAGAGCCCAGTCGCCGGCGTGCTTCCTCACGCAGTTTGACTTTTTGCACCTTGCCCGATCCGGTCATGGGAAACTCGTCAACGAGGAAGACGTGACGCGGAATTTTGTAGCTTGCAATGCGCCCGCGGCAGTGCTCGGCAACCTCCGTTGCGGTGATGTGCTGACCAACGACCGGTCGCACGAAGGCCACGGCAACCTCGCTGAGGCGCGCGTCGGGCAACCCCACGACAGCGGCGGCCTCGATGGCGGGATGGCCGAGGAGATAGGCCTCGACCTCTAACGGGTCGACATTTTCGCCGCCGATCTTCAGCATGTCCTTGTAGCGACCCATGAAACGCAGGTGCCCGTCCGGCCGGATGAGCCCCATATCGCCTGAGTGCATCCAGCCCTCCCGATCGATCGCTTTCGCCGTTTCCTCGGGTTTGCGGTAGTAGCCCTGCATGACCATATAGCCGCGCACGACAATCTCGCCGGCTACGCCGATGGGCTGCTCATGCCCAGTCTCCGGGTCGATGATCTTGATCTCGTAACCGGGCGCCGGGTAGCCGGAAGCCTCGACGCATTGCTCCTCTGAGGAGTCGAGGGCGCTCAGGCTGGCACCAACGCCGATCTCGCTCATCCCGTAGCCGGACAGGAAGTTGCCGAAGAGCCGGCGCGCTTCCCGGGCGATCGTGGTTGAACTCAGCATGCCGGCGGCGAGAATACCGGTGCGGATGCTCGAGGTATCGCGCGGCCGCCGCCGATGAGCGTCGAGCAGGTCTTTGAAATGCGTGTCGAAACCGTCGACGATCGTGGCTCTTTCTGCTTCAAGCAGGCCTAGGCTCTCGTCTGCATCAAAGGTCTGAGTCAGAAGTTGGCGGGCACCAGTCACCATCGACACCAAGAGCCCCTCTGAGAAACCATACAAGTGGTAAAGGGGCAGGTACATGAGAATGGTGTCTGCGGGCGTAATGGCCATCCGGTTGGCACGATCAATCACATTGCGAACAATGTTATGACAGTGCATCACGCCCTTCGGAAAGCCAGTCGTTCCCGACGTGTAGATGATGAAGGCCGTCTGATCCGGGTTCACTGCATCAACTCGCTCGCGCAGCACCTGATCCGAGACGCTTGCACCTGCGTTGAGGAGCGCCGACCAATTGTGCGTTCCCGCTACCGGATCATCGCCGAGCACGATGACGTGTCGCAATTGCGGTAGCCTTGCTGCGTGCAAGCAATCGCCGCCGCCACCCAGCGACGGCAGCAATTCGCAAACCATGCCAAGGTAGTCGATCGGCCCCGAGCGTGCCGCGATGATGAGCGCGGTCGACTCCGATTGAGCTAGCACGTAGGCCGCATCCTCGGTGCGTAATCGCGTGTTGATTGGCACCAGCACCGCGCCGATCCGGATCACCGCAAGGGCAGCGCAGATCCACTCGGGGCAGTTCAGCATCCACAGCGCGACCTTGTCGGCGGGTTTAATTCCCAGGGCAAGGAGCCCACGCGCAACGGCATCGATGTCGCGCGCGAGCTCGGCGAAGGTGAAGCGCCGGGCCTCGAAGAGGAGCGCCTCTCGCGCACCATCCTGGGATGAGCGCGCATCGACGAGTGAGCCAATCGTGCGTTTCGAAAACCAATCACGCTGCATAACAACGCCTCCCGTGCGCCGCGGTGGGCGGTGCACTGCCCGACTGCGACCGCAAGTTTTCGCACGATAGGGCGATACCCAGCAAAGCATGAGGGTAGCGTCGCCGCGGCGCCCGTTTGGCGCGGAGGGGAGTTGGCCGCAAAGCTGAATTGCGCCGCTTCGTGCCCGAGGCTGGCGACACCTCTCCTATCGGACAGAGAGGCCTGTGCGTGCCGTGGGGGGCCCTTTCGGGTCAGGCCGCTATGCTCGGTGGGACGAGGCCCTGGCAAAATAATGGCGGGCTCGCACATGCGACTTGGCTCCACGGTGGCAAGGAGCCGCCGGTGCTGTCCCCTGGGGGCTCTGAAACGCCGGCTGCTTAAGGCCGTTGGTTGGCGCAACGGGCTTTTCGCGATCGAGTCGCGGTGATGTCAACGGCGTCGACAATGGCGATAGCCCCACTCGTCGCGCCAACACGAGCGGTAGCGTCTGCCCACGATGTTCGGTCCGCCAACTTTATAGCCGACCACCCCGCCGACGACGGCGCCAACTGGTCCGGCGACGATGGCGCCCACACCGGCGCCAATACCCACCCCTTCCACCTTGCCAGCACTGGCAGCAAGCGGCGCAGCGCAGAGCACTGCGGTGGCCGTTGCAACTTTCCAAGCGATGCGCATGGCTAGCCCTTTGCGTGTGAGATGATGAAACAACGCACGGCGACTAAACGGCGTTCCGGCTGACCGTCTTGCCAACGGCAGTAAGCACGGCCGCCCGCCCTGCAGCGTGGCCCGGCGGTCTGCGCCTTGCCGGGTCATCCGCGTGCGGGGCGGCACGCCGCCCGCGTGCTTTTGTGGCGCTGAGACTCCACGCGGCAGCGATTGTCCATAGCAAAATGGGCGCCAGCCCTTGCGGGTGCTGGCACCAAGTTAGCCACCCAGCCCTTGGCACGGGCCCAGAGCTGGAGTGCGAACAGAACGCCTGTGGGGGCCATCTATTCCCGAGCCTGGCGGTGTTATGCCCTACCAAGTGGACGAGCGGGCCGGCGCCGTCCTGGGAAAAGGCGATGAGGGATCGACCCCGCGCGGACGACAGCTCGGTTTGCACCGCGATAATGCCTGCGCCGGCGAGTCGGGCAGTGCCGCGTCTTCGCCGCCCTAAGGTCAAGGGCGGGGGCCCAGCGCCGGCAGCCCGGCAGCGCAGGCGCTGGGTCCAGTTCTGCTGCGCAAAGCGAGGGGCCGCCCGCATGTGGCCGAGCCAGGCGCCCTCAAGGGCGCCAATCGCTCGCTCGGCACCGCCGTCCGCTTTGTGTCGGGCTCGGAAAATCTGCCTCGTCCGGGCGAAGGGCTTGAGGGATTTGAGGCCTGCGGCCGCTGGCGTCGGCCTCGCGGGACCGATCCGTCGACCGCGCTCGCCGTGCCTCCAGAAAGTGACTAACGACCAATTCCGCTCCCGCACCGCGCTATGCTATCCATAATGGATAGGACTGACTGGGGGAGAACGGTATGTTGCGTACTATTTTGGCTGCGAGCCTAGGGCTCGTCGCGACGGCCGCGTTAGCCGATAGCAAGAGCGATTGCCTCAACAGCAAGGATCACGATCTGCGTATCAAGAGCTGTTCGCTGCTACTGCAACGCAATCCTAAAGACGTCATCGCCTATCATAACCGTGGCGAGGCTTATGGATTGAACGGAAACCTCGACCGCGCCATCTCGGACTACACAAAGGCGATCGAACTCAATCCGAGCTATGCGCCGGCCTACAATGGTCGCGGCCGTGCTTACACCAGCAAAGGGGACTACACGCACGCGGTCGCCGATGTGACCAGAGCGAGCGAGCTCACGCCCAAACTGCGACCTTGGCCGGCCATTGTTAAGGCGGCTCCGGCCAAAGCCAAGGAGGTCACCAAGCCTGCGGGTCCAACGCCGGGCAAGGTTCCCGTCACCGAGAAGGCGGCGGCCGTGCCGAGCAAGCCTCCCGCCACCGATACGCCATCCGACGATGCCTGGCCGGCCTGGGCACGAAGCAAGCTTGCAAACTAGGCTGGGACGCGACCTGGCGATTCGCGAGACGGCACTGGGCCCGACCGCCCCGATGTTGGCCAATCGCACGACACCTGGCCGTGCTGTATGAAAGGCAGCGCCGCTACGCCGAGGTGACGCTGTGCTTAAAGCGCAGCCTGGCGATCGGCCCTCGATGGGCCGGAAACATAAGTCCGATCAACGCGCTTGCTGACGATGCCTTCCAATGCCGTGGTGATTCGCAGTGATCGAGCAGCATGGCGTCGCCAGGAAAGCTTTCACGCGCGTCCGAAGCAGCTTCCGTGTCCAAAGTTTTAATCAGGCCAGCATCGACGAGCGCCGAAATCTTTGTGGCTCGGGACGCAACGCTGGCCCGCAAGGGCCCCTGGCGGACGCACGGAAATGTGGAAAACGCAAGTGGCTGCCAATTTCTCGGCCAATCGGTCGCTGATTGCGGACCCGCCGGCGATCGACGCGGCATCGGCAAGGTGCCAGGTTGATCAACCTTTCACCAGGAGCAAGTCATTATGAAAAACCCCTTTGCGCTCGCATGGAACGCAGTGAAGGCAATGGAAGGAAAGGATTGGGCAACCGCTATCATTACTGCGGTTGTGACGGCAGGAGCGACTTTTGGCGGGAGCTACCTCGTCTTTATTCTGAAGTCCCGAGAAGTAAACACTAAGGTACTCGAAACGGCGCTGAGCGTTCTCAGCCAAGACTCTGAAAAACTTGAGCCACTGCGGGGTTGGGCTGTCGATGTCGTCAACAAGGCTGCTCCTGTGGAGATCCCGTCAAAAGCCCGCGAGCAATTGATGCAGGCGTCTTTGCCTAGACCAAAAGAGCAGAACATCAACAAGGCTACTCCGGTGATGATGCCGCCAGAAGCTCGCGAGGTGATGCGGGCGCCTTTGCCTGGACCCAAAGAGCAGAAGAAGCAGCCCTAGCTTTCCACTTGCTTGAGTTGGAGACGTTGCGTTCGGGGCGCCGGTGCTATCCGTCTGGGGCTGACGATCGGCGCAGGCCTTGCGCTCGTCAGCGGTTGCATGACGCGCCTGTTACGTGGTCAAGGACGGTTGGCTCACCAACCCTTCACGAGGGGGCATCCTCTTGCCGAAACAGGCAAATATATCTCAGCAATGGCCAATCTCGCACGCACCATCGTGCACTGAGCGATAGTCAGCTCGAGCGCCGATTGGCACAGCTACAACAGCGGGCCGCGCCTGCCGATCGCGGTGAAGATCGGGTCCGCC
>Ga0081455_10002019_pt1 | contig 24270 bp, 26 predicted proteins | sample TabmetS3T2R1_FD_70207 | JGI IMG/M metagenome (GOLD analysis project Ga0081455, IMG submission 70207) | Tabebuia heterophylla rhizosphere microbial communities from the University of Puerto Rico - S3T2R1 | ecosystem: Host-associated > Plants > Roots > Rhizosphere ...
GGCCACGGCCTGGAGGGCGGGCAGGACCTCGCTGACCAGCGTCCGCGACCAGGCCGGGGAGGCCGAGTAGTGCTCGTTGCGGTCGACGGGGGCGAGCAGGGCGGCCCGCATCGGCGGCAGGCGGCCGTCGCCGGTGGCCACGGTGAGGAAGTCGAGCAGGGCGGCGTAGCGGGCGTATTCGGGGCCGTCGTGGACGACCAGCATGGGCAGCGGGTCGCCGGGCCGGCGGCGCCGCCCGCCGGGGCTGCGCCACACCTCGACCGGGACCGGGGTGCCGAGGACCCGGCTGGGGACGGCCAGGCCGGTGGTGGCCGGGGGGGTCCGGGGGACCGCCGGGGTGGTCTCCCGGTCGATCGGGGGGGTCCCCCGGCGCATCGGGGCCGGGCGGCCGGCGGCGGCCAGCCAGGCCGGCACCGATCGACCCGGAGCCGGTTCCTCGGCTGGCTCGACAGCTCGTGCGGCTGGCGCGAGGGCTGGCTCGTCGGCTGGCGGGGCTGGCTCGACGATGGGCGGTGTCTGCTCCTCGGTTGGCTCGGCGGCCGGCGCGGTTGCTATGGCAGCGGGCTCGGTTGATTCCGCCGCCGGATCCGCGGCCGGCTCTGCCACTGGCTCGGCCGTCGGGGTCGGGGCCGGGGCGCGGACGGGGACGGTGCGCGGACGGCGGGACCGGCGGGGGCCGGGGTCGTTGGCGACCCAGCCGACGAGTCGATCCCGGACGTGCCCGAGGTACGACAGCGCCGCGGTCGCCTCGGAGCGTTTGCCGTGCCGTACGTCGGCGACGAGGAGCACCAGATCCACGTCTTGGGCCAGCAAGACCGTCTCGAGGTCGCCGAGGACCGGTGGAGCATCGATCACGATCAGGTCGACCTGCTTGGTCAGCCGATCCAGCAGCCGGGCCAGCTGGTCGATTCGCTGGCCGAGGTCCTCGTTCGACGACCCACCGGAGGTGAGAACGCTCAACCGTTTGACGCCACCCGGTTGGAGAGCGGCGCTGAGCGAACTCGACCCGTCCAGCACTTCGGCGAGTCCGGGCTGTTGCTCGAGATCGAGGACCTCGTCGACGCCCGCGCCGTTCGAGTCAGCCGACACCAGCGCGACCCGCAGGCCCTCCTCGGCCACCTGGGTCGCCAGGTTGACCGCCGTGGTGGTCCGTCCGGTCCCCCGGGTGGCACTGGTGATGAGAAGGCAGTTCGGGCCGTGCTTACGCAACGCGTCCGCGAGTTCGGCGGCCAGGATGCCGTACGCCTGGGGCGCCTCGACCGGATGACTCGCCTGCGCCGCGACCCGATCGGCACCCTTCAGGTGCATCGCCGGGACCACGCCGAGCACCGGCAGCCCGGTCGCTTCCTCGATGTCCTGGGGTCGCTTCAGCCGCCCGGCGTGGCGATCCCACAAGTACGCGATGAGCAGGCCCAGCCCCAAGCCGCCGAGCAGGCCGAGGCCGATGACCAGCGGATAGTTGGGCGAGGCCTCGTCATTGCTCAGCCACACCGCATCCAGCACGGCCGCCACCGTCAGCACCGTGACCCATGCGATGAGTCCGGCCCGTCGCTGCAGCAGCCCTTTGGAGTTCCCCGTCACCCGCGTGGAACCATCCATCGTCCACCTCCCGAGACCGCATCTGCCTAGACGCTTCGCCGGACCCCGTTCCGAGACGGCGAATCGCCGATATGACAAAAGGCCGTGATCGAGAAACCCCCTGTTCAGCACACCTGTTCAGGAGCGCCTCTTACCCACGGCGGATGCGGCCTTTTTACGTTCGGTGAGATGGGATGCACAAGGCCAAAGGTCCCAATCGGGGCGGAGAACTCGCCGAGCGGTCGGCCGCCCTACTTGCGGTGCTTCCCGAACCCGTCTTTGGCCTTGTCGCCCGCCTGCTTCAGGTCGGCCTTGGTCTGCTCCCACCGGCCCTCGGTCTCGCGATTGCGGTCGCCGGTCTTGTCGCCGAGCTTCTCCTTGGCCTTGCCGATGACCTCTTCGGCCTTGTGCTGAAGCTTGTCCTTATTACTCATTGCGCTCTCCTCTCCTTTGTCCGGTTTGTTTCCAGGAGAGGGCGGACGATGCGTGTGCGCTGGATCACGTCGCCGGTCAGGCGCCCGCGAGCGGGGTTGGTCAGTGCCGCGCTTCCAGCCCGACGGCCTCCCGCAGTCGTTGAACGGACGCCTGGAGGCTCGCGTCCTCGCTCGCGCGCGACTCCATCAGGTCGCTCAACGCTTCGGCGATGACGTTGAGCTTCTCCTGCGCGGCCTCGTCGGCTCGCCGTCCGGAGTTCTCCAGCAGGGCGAGCAGCAAGAGCGCGATCACGCTGGCGACGGTGTGGATCGCGACCTGCCACGACTTGAGATCGGCCCAGAGAGGCACGCTCACCAGCCAGGCTGCGACGATCGCCAGACAGATGAAGAAGAACGGCGCCCGGCTGACCCATTGGTACGCCGTTTCCACGAATCGCTCGAACCAGGACCGCCGGTCCTCGTCGGACTGCCGGGTCCTTGCCGCTTCGGTGCGCTCCATCCGCCGACTGTAGGGGACCTCCCGGCGATCGGGGGGCGAATCACGCGGCAGAATCGGGCTCATGACGGATGGGGATGCGACGATCTCGGTCGTGCCCGCCAACGAGGCGAGCTGCGACGACCTGCAGACCATCTTCGGCGTACGCGGTTCGGCGAGCCGGTGTCGGTGCCAGCGCTACAAGCTGCACCCGACGGAGTCCTTCGGTTCGTTTCCAGCCGAGGAGCGTGCCTTCCGGCTGCACCAGCAGACCGACTGCGGCCACCCCGAGTCGGACACGACAAGCGGCCTGGTCGCCTACCTCGGCGACGAGCCGGTCGGCTGGTGTGCGGTCGAGCCGCGGCCGGCATACCCCGGCCTGGTGCGGGTCTTCCGCGTCCCGTGGGACGGGCGCGACGAGGACAAGACCGACGAGAGCGTCTGGGCAGTGACCTGCCTCTTCACCCGCGCCGGCTTCCGTAAGCGTGGCATCAGCCGGGCTCTCGTGAGGGCGGCGGTGGACTTCGCCCGCGAGCGTGGCGCCCGGGCGCTCGAGGCGTACCCGATGACCAGCGAGAACGCGATGCTCGAGGAACGCCATGTCGGCACCGAGAGTGTGTACGCCGACGCCGGATTCACCGAGGTGATCCGTCCGACGCTGCGCCGCGCCGTCGTCCGGATCGACTTCTGACCGCCGAAGAGCTTTGGTCTGACCTGCGGGCTACGCTCGATTCCGGACGTTCCACTTCCGGATCGGTTGGACGATGTGAATCCTGACGCGAGTCCCACAGCACGCGCGCTGCTGACGCTCGAGCTGATCCAGGGCAGCCCAGGCATCACCGCGGACCGGCTCGCCGACAAGCTCGCTGTCTCGGAGCGGGCCGCTCGGCGCTACGTAGGAATCCTTCGCGAGGCCGGCATCCCTATTGAATCCGTACGGGGGCGCTACGGGGGCTATCGCGTCGGCCGCGGCGTCCGGCTGCCACCGTTGATGTTCGACACCGCTGAGGCGCTCGGCCTCGTCATGGCCGTGCTGGACGGCCACCATGACGCCGCGGACGCCGCCGATCCGGTGGGCAGCGCGCTCGGCAAGCTCCTCCGTGCGCTGCCCGAACCGATCGCGCGGCAGGCCGAGGCGATCCGCCTGACCACCGCGCCCGCGCCCGATCACTCCGCCGTCCGGCCCGATCCCGAGACCGCCACCACCTTGGTCCAAGCCTGCGCCGACCATTACCAGGTGCGACTCGACTACCGATCCGAGGCGGGTTCGGAGTGGTCGATGGTGGTTGACCCGTGGGCGGCGGTCGTACGCCACGGCCGGTGGTACTTGCTGTGCTGGTCGCATCACGCCGGGGCCAAGCGGGCCTATCGCATCGACCGGGTCCGCGCCGTGGACGTCCTCGACGACACCTTCCGCCCTCCGACCGGCCTCGATCCGGTCGCGGAGCTCGAGACCCACCTCGCCGCCGGGTGGGAGTACGACGTCGAGGTCGTCATCGACGCCGGATTGGACTCCGTCGCCCGGTGCATCCCACGTACTCTCGGGCGGCTGGACGCGATCGACTCGGACACCACCCGCCTGGTCGGCAGCACGAGCAATCCCTGGTGGTACGCCGAGCAGCTCACCCGGATCCCCGCGTCCTACCGCATCGTCTCCGGACCAGAGGTGCAGGAGGCGGCCCGCGTCGTCGGGCGGCGGCTGCTCAGCGCCGCCGGCCATCAGGGCAGCTAGGTGGCCTGCGGTTCGGCAGCCGGGTGGCCGGTCGGCTCGGTGTCCTTGGGAGTCACCGCCATCCTGGTCAGCCACGCGGCCGTGACGGCGAGTACGGCGGCCGGCAGGGCATCGAGTCCCGGTCCGCCGACGAGGAGCATGCTGAACAGCAGGGCACTGAAGACCAGGCCGGTTCCCGCTCCCATGCCGGCTGCGGCGCCGACGGCGATCGCCCAGGTCGGAGAACAGTCGAACCAGATGATGCCGAGGGTCGCCACGCCGACCCCGAGGAAGATCGCCGGGAACACCGGTCCGCCCCGGAACCCGCAGCCGAGCGAGATGGCATAGCCGAGGCCCTTGCCGACCAGGATGACGAGCAGGACCCCGACCGAGCTCTCGGCCACCACGTCGGGCACGGCAGCCTGACCGGAGAAGAGGACGTCGTTGTAGTCCGCGCCCATCACGTCGGCGAGTTGGGCGATCACGCCGACGGCCAGGCCGCCGACGAGCAGGACCGGCAGCAGGTGGACCCGGCCCGCGAAGCGGTCGATCAGAAGGGCCAGCCGTCGGACCTGACTGATCAGGAGCGCCGTCACGATCCCGACGGCGACGGCCAGCAGCAGATCGACCAGTCGAGTGCCGTCGTACTGCGGCAGGTGGGGGACCTGGAGTCCGGCCTCGTTGATCCCGCCCCAGTCGCCGAACCCGATGATGAGGATATAGCCGAACGCGGCGGCGACCAGTCCGGGGATCAGCGCCGGGACGAGCTGCACCCCCATCGCGAGACCACTCTCGAGCAGCAGCAGGCTGGCTACGAGCGGACCGCCGAAGACCGCCGAGACGGCCGAGAACGAGCCCGCCGTCGCGATGACTGTCATCGCCCGGCGATCCAGGTTGAAGAACTTGCCGATCAGCGCACCGACCGCCGACCCCAGGGCGATCAGCGGTGCTTCGGGACCGAGGACCGCACCGAACGTCAGGGTCCCGAGCGCGGCGAGCGCGATGCCGGGCGCGTACTTCCACGGGGTGATGCCGCCCCCGATCCCGTCCAGCGGGCGATGCCCACCGTCGCCGGGGAGGAAGCGGCGGGCGAACCACACGATCACCCCGCCGACGGCCGGTAGGCCGATGACCAGATACCACGGCGGCCCGTTGTGTCCGAGGCTGTCCGGCAGGTCGGTCCAGAGCCAGTCCTGGATCTCGTGAACCAGAGCGAGGAACAGCGCGGCGACGAACGCTGCGGGTATGCCGATCACTGCCCCGATGAGGATCAGCATCAGGTAGGCGCGGCTGCTCTCGGGCCGGGTCTGCGTCTCGCTCATGTGTCGAATGGCGGTGCAGAGATCGTCATCGGCCAACCCTCGTCATCCGTGCCGAAACGACCGTGGTGTCAGCCGCTACGGCAGGTCCGCTCCGGTGTGTGCAGCATCGACACCGTACGAAGGCGGAAGCAGCCGACGACTCACCCCAGGCGGGTGAAGGTGTGGCGCTAAGCGGATCGCCGGCCCGTGTCGTCCTCGTGATCGGGGTCGATCCGGCGGGCGTGCTCGCGTCGCTCGTAGGCGATCTGCCGGTCCTCGTCCAGCTTCGCGGCCTGCTCCCGCGCGGTCGCCTGTTCTCGATCCGCCCTCGGCTGGCGCTCGGCGATCTCCGCCTCTCGGCGCGCGGCGCGGGCGGCGGCCACCTCGGCGGCGCGCCGATGCTCGACAGCCTTCTCGCGGCGCCGTACGACGTTTCGGTTGCGCACCCGCACAGCCAGCAGTCCGATCAGAACGATGACGATGATCGCCACGGCGATGATCGTCACGATGGTCGCAGTACTCATCCAGGGTCCTCCTTGATCTACGGAGGTACCCAGGCCTGGACGGCCCTAACGCGACCGGGTCAGGCGCCGGCGAGCAGCAGGGCGACGGCAGCCATCGGGATCGCCCACGACAGGGCCTGGAGCGCCTTCTCGAGTGGGGCGAGCAACGTCGCCGAGTCCAACCGGATCGACTCGCCGTCCATGGTGGTGAGGGTTCCACTGACCGACGCGGTGCGCCGGCGTAGTCGTCGGGCGGGAGTGCTGAGGTATCGCTGCGCGTACGACGTGCCGACGCCGGCGAGGGTCGCCGCGGTCGCCGCAAGCAGCAGGCTCGGTGTCTGGTCAGGAGACTGCGCCACGTAGCCGACGACGACCGGGAAGCCGCCCCATCCCCAGGCGAACGCATGGTCGGTATGCAGGGTCCCGCCGAACAGCTCCTGGTTGTAGCCGACGACGAGCGCCATGCCGACGGGGATGGCCACGGCCAGCGCCCAGTTGGTGCCGTCCCAGAAGAAGGACCCGATGACGCCCAGCCCGACTGCTCCGCCCAGAGCCAGCGCGGACACCGTCCACAGCGTCGACTCGCTGAGGCCGGTCTTCAGCGGCCGGCCGTGCAGCTCGTCGAGCGCGTGCGCCGCGAGGCCGACGGCCAGGAAGAACGCGAGGACGCTGAACCCGAGAGCCGTCCAGTCGCGAGTGGGTGCGATCGCGGCGCCGAGGACCACGTAGCTCAGGTGCCAGACCGTGTACGGCGGGTGCAAGAGCGTCCACCAGTCCGACGCGGCCGTACCCTGCCGAGCGTAGAAGGCCGGTGCGGCCGGCTCAGCCATCGCGCTTCCGTCCCCACATCACCAAGCCGCCACCCAGGCTCATCGGCTTGACCCGCACCTCGTCCAGCCCGGCCGCCTGCCAACTGGCGACGTGCGTCGAGACGGGATAGCGGCGGTAGTGCTGCTCGATGGACGGCCCGAGGAACCAGCCCACCCGTGCCCAGGCCCGCCCACCAGAGACGAGTCCGGCGGTCGGCAGAACGAGCCGGGTGTAGAGCCGCCAGGCGGTACGCCAGAAGGCCGAGCTCGGCACGCCGAACTCGAGGCTGGCGATGACGCCTCCCGGTCGGACCACCCGGGCCAACTCGGTGAGCGTGGCAGCCGGATCGGTGACATAGCGGAGCAGATAGGTGAACGTCAGGGCGTCGAACGACTCGTCCTCGAAGGGCAGGTCCTCGGCGCGGCCGGCCGTCAGCGTGATCCGATCGTCGAGCCCACGGTCGGCGACCCGACGCCGGCCCTGTCGCAGCATCTCCTCGGTGAGATCGACGCCGACGACATCTGCTCTCGTCATATCGGCCAGCATGAGGGCGACACCGGCGGTCCCGGTCGCCACGTCTAGCACTCTGCCCGGCTCGGACGCGGCGACGGCATCGACCATCGCCGTACGCCATCGACGGTTCTGGCCGAAGGACAGCACCTCTTCCAGGACGTCGTACCGCTTCGGCAGTCCTCCGAACAGCTCCCGGGCGAACCGGTTCGGCTCCACCCGTGACCGCTCAACCGCGCGCATCGTCAATCTCCGCCATCGTCGCCTCCCTCGAGTGACTTTGGACCTGAGACTCCACCTTTGCATTACGCCCCCTGACGGTCCGGGGTTCAGCCAGACCGAGACGGGTCGCCCACGGTGGAGATACCGTTGGGGTGCGGTCCTGGCGGAGGGAGATGCGCATGTCCTTCGTGTCACGTGGGTTCGAGGGCCGACGCCGCAGCGGACCGCCTGGTCGGCTGCCACCCGGCCAGCACGACGTGGGCGACGACTTCCCGGTCCTGTCGGCCGGCCCGGTGCCGTACACCAAGCAGGACGACTGGGACTTCAGCATCCAGGGTCAGGTCGACGGGGTGCAGCGATGGACCTGGGACGAGTTCCGGCAACTGCCGCGGGAGCCGATCACGGTCGACATCCACTGCGTCACGAGCTGGTCGAAGTTCGACACCCGGTGGGAGGGCGTGTCCGTGGATACGCTGCTCGACAACGTCGAGACCGCGGCCGAGTACGTTCTGGCGTTCAGCGACGGCGGTTACACGACGAACCTCCCCTTGGCCGACGTCCTCGACAACCAGGCGTGGATCGTGGACACCTACGACGGCGAGCCGCTGGCAGCCGAACACGGTGGGCCAGCGCGGTTGCTCGTCCCGCATCTGTACTTCTGGAAGTCCGCGAAGTGGGTGCGGGGACTGACACTGAACCTGTTCGACGAGCCCGGGTTCTGGGAGAACTTCGGCTATCACAACTACGGGGACCCGTGGAAAGAACAGCGGTACGCCGGCGACTGACCTGGCGGCGCGCGGAGGTGCTGGCGACGACGTGGGAGACGCCCACGGCGCGCCGGATCCGAATGCGCCTGCCGGACTGGCCCGGCCACGTCGCCGGCCAGCATGTCGACGTACGGCTCACGGCCCCCGACGGCTACACCGCCCAGCGCAGCTACTCGATCGCGTCGGCGCCGTCGGAGCCCGAGGTGGATCTCGTCGTGGAGCGACTGGACGACGGAGAGGTCTCGCCGTACCTGACCGACGAGCTGCGCTCCGGCGACCTGCTCGAGGTGCGCGGGCCGATCGGCGGCTTCTTCGTGTGGCCGGAGCACTCCGACACGTCAGTGCAGTTGGTCGCCGGCGGCTCGGGAGTCGTGCCGTTCGTCGCGATGCTTGCGCACCATCGGACGACCGGCAGCAGCGTTCCGGTCGGGCTGATGTATTCGGTGCGGACGCCGGCTGACGTCATCGGACCGGACGAGTTGCAGCCGCGGCCCGGCGTCGGGGTGGTGCTGACCTACACGCGGGAGGCGCCCGGCGACTGGAGCGGACTGCGGGGACGGATCGACCAGGAGAAGCTCGCTCAGCACGTCGTTCCACCGGATCAGGGCCCGGCCATCATGATCTGTGGCTCCACTCCGTTCGTGGAGGCGGTGTCTCGCGACCTCCTTGCGCTCGGTCACGCCGCGGATCGGATCAAGACCGAAAGATACGGCGGGATGGGAGAAGGATCGTGAACACCGGCGACAGCATCGAGGCCCGGCGGCTGGACGGCAACGTCCTCGGCGGCCCGCTCGCGGACCTGTTCGCAGTCGACGTCACCATGGCGGCTGTCACCTGTGCGCACTGCGGCCGCGTGACGCCATTGGCCGCCCATCAGGTCTACGCGGACGCGCCGGCGCTCGTGGTCCGCTGTCCCGGATGCACCGACGTCGTGATGCGCTGCGCCTCCGACCAGCGAGGGGTTCGGTTCGAGATGAGCGGCGTACGGATGCTCGTCATCGCGAAGCAGGCCGAGGAGTCGGGTTAGCTCACGAAGATGTCCTCCGGCAGGAACGCGGACACCAGCAGGTTGGGCACGTCGACGAGCTGACTCACCTTGAGATCGACCGCGACGCTGCACAGCGCGTACGCCTGCTGGCGGCTCCAGCCACGCTCGCCGAGGTGATCGATCATGTTCAGCAGCGCGTTGCGAGCCGAGAGCGTGGCGTCCTCAGCCCGGTTCTCGCCGTCCCGAGTGACCGAGATGCCCGTGGTGGCGTAGAACCGGCGCGGCGCTGCGTACTCCGGCGGCAGGTAGTAGTCGCTGCGGGTGAATCGCAGGTCGCGGATGCCCTTCTCGGCCGCCTCGCCCTTGCGCAGCCCGAATCGGACCCGGAGCGTTGACCGCATCTCGATCGCCGTCCCGCAAGTCTCACAGTCGCCCTGGGCGAAGTGGGCGTCTCCGGCGGAGAACAAGGCACCAGGCGTGTCGACCGGGATCAGCAGGGTGGCGCCGGCGCCGAGCTGCTTGATGTCGACGTTGCCGGCCTGCTCCCGTGGCGGGATCGTCCGAAGCGCCTCGGCGGCGATCCGAGGATCGCTGGGCACCGCTGACGCCGGCGAGGGCGGCAGGGCCATGCCACCCTGATCGATCGCCGACTGCTCCCGGGCAGTCGTCGCCGCCAGCAGCTCGGGTCCCGGAGTGAGTCCGATCGTGCCCATGAACGGCGAGCCCGGAATGCGTACGCCGGGCAGATCCGGCGACGTCGCCCAGCCGTCGGCGATCTCCCAGTTGACCTTGAACGGGTCGGGGAACACGTCGCGGAGGAATCCGAAACCCGGCACCTGCACGGTGTAGCCGTAGCTGTCCGGCTCCACCTCGACGATCTCGACCTCGAGCAGATCTCCCGGCTCGGCGCCCTCGACGTACACGGGTCCGGTCAGCGGATGCACGACATCCAGATTGGGTGCGCCGACGACGTCCAGTGTCGCGTCCGGGGCCATCTGCCCGTCGAACGCGTCCCGGGTCTCGAGTACGACCTCGTCGCCGGGCTCACATCGCACCACCGGCGGAATGTCGGGATGCCACCTGTTGTGGCCGGTGTCCGGCTCCTCCAGCAAGGTCTTGGCCCGGTCGATCCGGATCTCGTGAACGGTCATGGGCCCTCCTTCAGCCGTTCCTGCGATCGTGGCAGCCAAGCGCGACGAACGCCATAGGACCTATCCACACGACAGAATGGTGCGCGTGCGATCGCAGTCTCCTCGGCGAGCTCGCGACCTCGGCATCGCGCCCGGCCAGCTCGCGCCGGGCACGCTCAATGCCATCACCGATGTGTCGGGAGTACGGGTCGGCCACTCGACGGTGATCGACGGCGAGGACGTTCGTACCGGCGTCACCGCTGTTGTGCCCACCGCACTCGGTCCCGATCGGCGTACGCTGCCGGCCGCGATCGCCGTCGGCAACGGTTACGGCAAGCTCGTCGGAGCGACCCAGGTCGACGAGCTCGGCGTGCTGGAGACGCCGATCCTCCTGACGTCGACGCTGTCGACCTATCGGGTGGCGGATGCCTTGCTGGACTACGTTCTGACCCGGCCCGGCAACGAAGATCTGACATCGGTCAACGTCGTCGTGGGCGAAACCAACGACGGCTATCTGTCCGACATCCGACGCCGCGCCGTCACTGAGACCCACGTCGCTGAGGGGTTGGCCGCGGCGTCGACGGAGCGGCCCGACGAGGGCTGCGTCGGCGCCGGCACCGGGACGATGGCCCTGGGCTACAAGGGCGGCATCGGGACCTCGTCGAGAACGGCGCGGGTCGGCGATGCCGACGCGACATTGGGCGCCCTCGTCCAGAGCAACTTCGGCGGTCGGCTCTCGGTGCTCGGCGTGGCCGCGTCGCCCGAGCATCTCCTCGAGCCGAGTGCCGGGACCGCCGATCCACCCGGCGGGTCCTGCATGATCGTGCTCGCGACCGACGCCGTCCTGGATGCCCGCCAGCTGGGTCGGCTGGCCCGACGCGGGATCTACGCGCTGGCGCGAGTCGGGTCCGACTACTCCCATGGCAGCGGGGATTACGCCATCGCATTCTCGACTGCCGGGCGGGCCATGCCGATCGCGGACGCCGATCTCAGTCCGCTCTTCTCGGCCGCGTTGGAGTCGGTCGAGGAGGCCGTACTCAACTCGCTGCTGACGGCCACCACGACGGTCGGCTTCCGCGGCCGTCGCGCCGAGGCACTGCCACACGACGCCTTGCTGCGTCGGTTGGCCGCGGCCGGAGTCGTCGAGCGGCGCCCATGAGCCGTCAGGAGGCGGTCTTGCTCCACTCGGCCGGCTGCACCGCGACGACGGTCATGCCGGCCCGCTGAGTGGGTTCGCCGCAGGTCTCCCAGCCGCGCATGCTCATGAGCACGACCGGATCCTGTCCTGGCGCGAGGCGAAGCCGGGTGACCGGCTTGGCGATCGCTCCGTCGTTCATCTCGGAGTCTCGATAGATCGCGATCGAACCCATCCGGTTGGGTCCGTGCCCGATGGACTGGCGGCGAATGATCGCATGAAAGAACACAGCCACGCTTCGTCTCCCTCTTGTCGACCTGACGGCGCCGGTCAAACGGCGTCTCGTCAGTGACCCAGCTCGCGGGCATACTTCTACACCCGGCGCCCCGAGGAGTCCATAGCTGATTGTGGCTGTCTCGCCAGCCGATCGTCAGCCGGCCGTCAGGGGTGCAGGACTGCCAGCACCCGGTCGCCCGCGTGGACCTCCATGCGGTCGATCGACCCCAGATTGATCGACGTGCTGGCGGGTACCTCGGCCGACGTCGAGTAGCCGGTGGTCCACCAACCGGCTGTCTCGACGCGGCCGTCGTCGGACCAGACGACGAGGCGGCAACGCTGCCCCGCCGGCAGGTCGTCCATCGCGAGCTCCACGTTGGTGCCCCAACCACGGGCCGAGAGGGTCGCGGTCGCGTCGATGCCGGTTGACGATGGTGTGGTCGACCAGGTCGTGGCAGCGGTCTCGGTGGGAGAGTCCTGGCCGACCACCACGCCGGCGATGCCGACCGCGGTGAGGATCGCGACGACTGCCGCTGCTGCGGCGAGTACGCGGGTCCGACGCCACCAGGGCTGAGTGTCCGACGGCGGCGTCCAGGCCGGGACCGGCTCGCGGAGCAGATCACCCTCGGGCTCGCCGAGCTCGTCCAGCGACACCTGGGCCAGCAGGCCGGGCAAGGGGGCCAGCCGTACCAGCTCCTCGCGGCAGTAGGCGCACTCGCGCAGGTGTTCCTCGGTCGCCAGACGTTCGGGACCGTCCAGGGCTCCGAGCACGTACGCGCCGAGGGCGGTCGTCTGCACGCAGGTCATGAGCTCATCACCCCTTGCTCCTCGAGCGCGACCCGGAGGGCGCGAAGTGCGTAGTAGGACCGGGACTTGACGGTCCCGGCCGGAATACCGAGCACCGCGGCGGCTTCCGACACGGTACGACGGCGATAGAACAGCTCGATGATCACGTGGCGGTGGTCGTCGCTGAGTCCGCGCAACACCGAGGCGATCTGCCAGGACTGGAGTACGCGGTCTATGTCGTCACCCACCGTCGGGAAGTCGCGCTCGCCGATCGGTACCTCGGTCGGGCGGGCGGACCGGCGCCGAAAGCCCGAAACGACGAGATTGTGTGCCACTGTGAACAGCCAGGGTCCGGCGTCGTCCGGAGTCAGCGAGTCGGAGCGCTGCCAGGCTCGCGTCATCGTCTCTTGCACGATGTCCTCGGCCTGCTGGTAGTCCCCGCCAACCGAGCGCAGGACATACCCCAGCAACGGTGCGCGATACCGGTCATACATCGCGCGTACCGCAGCTTCGCTTCGGCTGTGGGCGGCTTCATCCACACCTGCATTACGCGCCAGAACGCCGAATGGTTCATCGTTGAACCACGCGGGTCCTCCTTGCGTATGCGGGGCATGAGGAATTCATCGAAACTCACCCGATGGGCGGCTCCGGCCGGGGCAGCGATGCTCGCTGCCGCGCTGGTCGCCTGTGGGTCCAGCAACAGTTCGGACGGCTCCAGCACGTCCAGCACGGGCTCCGGCTCAGGAATGGTCGGCGTCAGCGACGTCTCCGGCGTAGGGGATGTGCTCGTCGACGGTTCCGGCATGACGCTCTACTTCGCCAACCAGGAATCGCACGGCACCATCAAGTGCACCGACGCCTGCCTCGGCTTCTGGACGCCGGCTCAGGCCAGCGGCAGTCTGCCGAACGACATCAAGGGCCTCAGTGTCATCACGCGGTCCGACGATGGCGAGAAGCAGCTGACCTTCGACGGCGCACCGCTCTACACCTTCTCGCTCGACCACGGACCGGGACAGACCAACGGCAACGACGTCTCCGACAGCTTCGGAGGCACGTCGTTCACCTGGCACGCGGCGGTGACCAAGCAGAGCGACACCAGTGACATGAACGGTGGCAACGGCGGCGGCTACGGCAGCGGCTACGGCGGCAGCAGCGACAACAGCGGCAACGGATCGGGCTACAGCTACTGAGGTCAGGCCGGCCACGCGGACGAGGCCGCGTGGCCGGCTTCCCCCGAGCGAGGCCTGGAGGAACCGTCGAGCAACGACAGATCACATATCATGCATGATGATTCATGTATGAGAGGTGATCACGACGGGCCGACCGCGAACCTGGGTTCGACGTCCGGCTCCCTGGTTCCTCCGCCTCCTGATCGTCGTACTTCTCGTCCATACGTCGGTGAACCTGATCCGGCCGATGGTGTCCTACCGGGTGCTCGAGCTCGGTGTTTCGGCCCGCTACCTCGGGCTGATCTCGGCGTCGTTCGCGCTGGTTCCGCTCGTGGTCGGGATCGCGGTCGGACGGCGGGTCGATCGGTTCGGCCCGCGTCGGTTTCAGATCGCCGGTGCCGGGCTGCTCGCGGTGTCCGGCCTCGGGCTCGGGCTGTTCGGTGGCCTGTCGGGTCTGGTGGCGATGTTCGTGCTCTTCGGGCTGGGTCACCTGCTCGTCATGGTCGCCGTGCAGACGACGGTCGCCAACGAGAGCAGTGAGGACAACCTCGACCGCCGGTTCGGTCAGTTCACCTTCTTCGCCTCGGTCGGCCAGCTCGCCGGGCCGATGCTCGGCGGCCTGATCGCCAGCCGAATGGCAACCGACGGGACCCGGTGGGCGCTGCTGCTCGGAGGAGTCATCGCGGTGCTGTCGGTGATCCCGGCGATCGCGGCGCCGGCCGACGCCGGTCGGGTCCGCCCGGTCGATCCGGTGGCGGATCCAGACGGCCCGCCGCCGGCGACCGGTCTCCGCTCGCTTCTGGCGACTCCAGGGCTGGTCGTCTCGCTGCTCGTGAGCCTCGTCGTGATCGCGGCAGTCGACATTCTCGTGGTCTATCTCCCTGCGCTGGGCGAGGAGCGCGGGCTGTCGGTCGCCGCGGTGTCGGCGTTGCTCGCCGCCCGAGCAGCGGCGTCGATGGTGTCGAGGCTCGGGATCGGCTGGATGGTCGGCCGGATCGGCCGGATCCCGCTGCTGTTCACCGGCGTTGTGACCGCAGGACTCGGCGTCGCCGCCCTGCCGTTCACGTCCTCGCTGGCGGCGGCCATGGTGGCGATGGCGATCGCAGGCTTCGCACTGGGTCTGTGTCAGCCCCTCACGATGGCATGGATCGCGACTCAGACGAGCGCCGAGACGCGCGGCACCGCGATGTCGGTACGGCTGTCGGCCAACCGGCTCGGCCAGGTCACACTCCCGGCCGCGGCCGGTCTGATGGCGGGATTCGCGGGTACGGCCGGCGTCTTGTGGGTCGTCGGCGGCTCGGTCGTGGCCACCGGAGTGGCGGTCCGCCGGGCTTGGCATCGGCCCTGACCACCCCCGAACCGCGAGGAGCCTGCACCGATCCGACCGCGGTCCTCGACCCCGAGATGTCAATCAGACATGTTGTAAAGTATCTCATGTGCGACCGGTAGACGAGCTCGTCATCGTGTCCGAGCGCCTCGGGCCGCTCACCGAGGCCGAAGCCGCGATCGAGCGAGCCGGCGCCCAAGTCCGCAGCGCACCGCTCTGGTCGGTCGAGGACATCGCGAAGCAGGCCGCTGAGTCGACGGTGGTGATCGTCGGATCGGTGGAGTGGTTCGGTGTCGCCGAGCTGGCCGCGATGCCTCGCTGCCACGGCCTCGTCCGCCGCGGAGTGGGCTACGACAACGTCGACGTCGCGGCCGCCACGCGAAGCGGAGTGGTCGTCGCCAACGTGCCGGACGCGTCCGTCGAGGAGGTGTCCGACCACGCACTCGGCCTGCTGCTCGCGGTCGAACGCCGGGTCTGCGAGCTGGACAGCGCCGTCCGCCTTGGCGAGTGGGAACGTGATCCGTCGGCCGTCCACACGATCCGACGTGACATCCGTCGGCTCGGCGAACTGAGTCTCGGCATCGTCGGACTCGGCCGGATCGGTCAGGCCCTGGCGCGCAAGACCGGCGCTCTGTACGCCAACGTCATCGCGACCGACCCGTACGTCGAACCGGACATCGCCGCGAACGCGGGAGTCGATCTGGTCGACCTGCCGACGCTGCTCGCCACGGCCGACCATGTGAGTCTGCACGCGCCGATGTCTCCGGACAATCGGCATCTCATCGGAGCCGACGAGATCGCTGCCATGCGCCCGGACTCCGTCATCGTCAACACGGCGCGAGGCGGCCTCGTCGATGAAGTCGCGCTGCTCGCGGCGATCCGTCGAGGGGCGGTCGCCGGCGCCGGTCTCGACACGACCGAGCGCGAGCCACTGCCGCGCAACGATCCGATGCTTCGGTCCGGCCGCATCGTCCTGACCGCTCACTCGGCGGCGTGGAGTCGTACGGCCGAGGCCGAGCTGGCGACCCGAAGTGTCGACGCCGCGGTCCGGCTCGTACGAGGAGAGCTCCCCGAGTCGGTCGTCAACCCGGCCGTCCTGGAGTCGGCCACCTTGCGCAACCCGGCCCTCCGTCAGCAGCGATCGCCGGAGCTGACGGCGACGTCGAGGAGGAACCCATGACGACCGACCGAGGGGTCATGCCGGTCGACTGGGAGGCGCGGTTCGACCCGGGCCGGATGCTTCGCGAGCGGCTGCAGCGGGGCAAGGACGCGGTGGCCGCCTCCGACGTCGACTTGCTCTTCGTGTTCCGGCCCGAGGACTGCCGCTATCTGACCGGCTACCGGCATCACCTCGGACCGGCGTTCATCCTCGGCAACGCCGTCGTCGTCCTCGCCAAGGACAGCGATCCGATCCTGTGGACGATGGACTACGTCCACTGCCGCGAGCGGATGACCTGGATGAGCGAGGACCAGATCCAGCCGCGGGCCAACTTCCGCGAGCCGATCGGCATGAAGCGCTGGGCCGCTCAGGTCGAGGCCCAGGTCGGCTCGTTGGCCGGCAAGGTCGTCGGCGTCGACCTGTGGAGTCCGACGCTCGAGAAGGAACTGCGCGAGGCGTTTCCGACGACGGAGTTCGTCGACGGCTACGACGGCGTCCTGATGCGGGCCAAGGAGGTCAAGACCGAGGACGAGAAGGAGTGCCTGCGGATCGCGAACGTCATCACCGAGGCGGCGTTCGACGCGGCACTGCGATTCATGAAGCCGGGCGTCAAGGAGTGCGAGGTGCTCGCCGTCGCGTGGCACACGATGACCGCGCTCGGCAGTGAGTGGTCGCAATGCCAGAACATCGTGGCGTCCGGGCCGTACACCGCGCCGTATCGGCGGTTCACCTCCGACCGCATCATGCGCAACGGCGACCTGGTGATCATCGACATCGGTGCCTGCTTCAACGGCTACTACGGCGACATGACGCGGGTCTACGTCTGCGGCAACGTCAAGCCGACGAATGAGCAGCGGGAGATCCATCAGAAGGTCTACGACGCGCTGTTCGAGGCGGCCGCCGTCACCCGTCCAGGCGCGACCAACGCCGACGTGTTCGCCGCGGCCGATCCGTACGTGCTCGACAACCTCGGCCACGGCGCAGGCACGAACCCGTGGGAGCCGCCGTTCTTCAGTCCGGCGTCCAAAGACGCGCCGGTCACCTTGAAGGAGGGCATGGTCTTCAACCTGGAGCCCTATTACGGCACTCCCGACGTCGGCGGCGTACGGCTCGAGAACGACCACATCGTGACCGCCGACGGCGTCGAGATCTACACCACGTACCCGTTCGACGAGCGGCTGGTCATCGACGCCCACCCACTCGACGTGTCGACCGGCCGCACGCGTTGCACCCAGCCGATCGTGGGCATCGCATGACCGAACGTCGCGCCTCTTGAGTCCCCGGCGAGGTGCCGATCCGGGCGACGTCGCCGCCCCGGCGCGTACGAAGTCCTCGGTCGTCCTCGTCGTCGGCACCGCTGTCCAGGTGAGCAACGCGACCGGGGTCGCGTCGTTCGCTGTCTTGGCACCGACCCTGGTGGCCGAGACCAGCCTGACGGCGACCGACATCGGACTGCTCGTGGGCGCGGCGAACGTGGGCGGCGTCCCGGGTCTGGCAGCCGCGACCCGAGTCACCAAGGCGTTGGGGGCCGGCCGGGTGATCGCGTTGAGCGCGGTCTTCTCCGCGTTGAGTCTCGCCGCGGTCGCCGCGTTCACTCCCCGATGGGGCATCGTCGCGGCGGTCGCCTCAGTAGGCGTGTTCGGCGTGGCATGGGGAGTCAACACGGTGAGCGCCGGCGGCCTGGTGATCGAGAGTGCGCCGGTTCGCCGGCGGGCGTTGTGGAGCAGCCTGAACCAACTCGGGCTGCCGGCCGGCGGCCTGGTCGCCGGGATCCTGGTGGCGTTGCTGTCCTGGTGGGGATGGCAGGGAATCTTTTACGTGGAGGCGCTGACTTTCGCCGTGCTCGCGGTTCTTGCGGCCCTCCTGTTGCCGAACGGATCCTCCGAGGTCGAGCCACGCGTCCGGCCGCGCAACCGGCCGATGATCGCCGCGCGCATCGGCGGCTTCTGCATCGGACTGAGCACGGCGCAGTGGGCATTCGTCACCTACCTGGCGATCGAGCTGACCGATCGCTTCGACATGGGCTTCAAGGCTGCGGCGACGGTCTTCTTCTTCTCCCAGCTGGTCGGGCTGAGCGCCCGTCCGGTGATCGGGATCTACAGCGACTGGCGCGGCCCGCCGCGGATCCCCGTCCTGGTGCTCGCCGCCCTGGGGTCGAGCGTCGTGCTTGTGATCTTCGGTCTGTTGCCGAGCGACCTGGACCCGAGGCTCCTCGTCGCCTTCATCCTGGCGGGGTCGTTCGTCGTGATCGGATGGAACGGCGTGATGATGGTGGCCTGCGCCGAGGCCGGACCGCCGCGTCAGATGAACACGAACATCGCCACCGGGCTCACTCTCATGCGGTTCGGCAACATCGTCGGTCCACCCGTGCTTGGTGCGTTGCTGGCGTGGGCCGGCGCAGCGTGGGGATGGTCCGTCGTCGCCGTGCTGTTGGTGGTCGCCGGTGTCGGGTTGTGGCTCACCGGCCGGGCGCAGTCGCGGCCGCAGCCGGCCCCATCTCGTTGAGGTCGAGTCCGATCAGGTGTTGCCACCGAGTACGGCGCGCTTCTCCGCGTCGGTGAACGCGGTCGAGTCGAGCACCGGCCGTACCGGATCGCGGGGACCCATGTCGGCGGGGTAGTCGGTGCCGAGGACGACCTGGCCGAGGCCGACCGTGTCGATGAGGTAGCGCGTCGCAGCGTCGCTGTGCAGCAGGTTGTCGAAGTAGAGGCGGTCCAGATAGTGCGATGGGACGGCGCCCTCGGTGTTCGCGCGTACGTCGGGGCGCTCCCGATGTCCGTGGTCGAACCGTCCGGCGGCGAAGGCCGCATAGCCGCCGCCATGGGCGAACACCGCCTTGAGTTCCGGCAGCCGATCCAGGACGCCGCCGAACAGCAGACTGCCGATCGTCACGGTCGTCTCGGTCGGGTTTCCGATCAGGTTGCGCAGGTGATACTCGGGCATGTCCGGGATGAACCGCACTGCGGCTGGGTGGAAGAAGACCAAGGCACCAAGGCGCTCGGCGGCCTCGAGGACCGGGAACAGCCCCGGATCGTCCCAGTTGCGGCCGGCCACGTGGGTGCCGACAGCGGCGCCGACGACGAGGTCATGGCCCATCGCCCGGTCGAGCTCGGCGGTCGCGGCGTCGACGTCGTCGAGCGGCAGATGGGCGAAGACCCGGAACCGCCTCGGATGCGCGGTCGCGATGTCGATCAGCTCGCGATTGTTCTGGGCGGCCGCCCACACTGCGTCGTGGCCGTCGAGGGCGTAGTCCCATAGCGCCGGGCTCAAGGAGAGCACCTGCAGGTCGACGCCGACCGAGTCCATGTAGTCCAGGCGCGCCTCGACATTCTCGCCGTCTTGCGGCCAGGGCAGCGGCCGTCGGTCGGCGTTCGAGCCGACTTCGAGGGAGCCGTCGGACTGCCGCCGTACTGGCTTGCCCTGCCACTCCCAGACGGTTCCGGTGCCGACGCAGCGCGGAGCGATGTGGGCGTGGACGTCGATCGCGGTCACCTGGTCGTGGGCAGAAACGCTCATCGGGACCGGCTCCTGACGTGGATTCGGGCAGATCTAGCGGTACGATATCCTACATGATGCAGGACACGCGTCGTGCTCTGCGCGGCTCTCTGGCCGTCGTGGTCGGCGGCAGTCAGGGCATCGGTGCCGCGATCGCTGAAGGGCTGGCGGCGGCCAGGTCCCGGGTCGTGCTCGCCGCGCGAGATGCCGGCCGTCTGGAGGCGAGCCGACAGCGATGCGTTGCGGCCGGAGCCGACGATGTCGACGTCCATACCGTCGACGTGCGATCGCCGGACAGCGTCGCCGGACTGGCCGAGGCGGTCCGCGAGCGTCACGGGCCGACCACCGTCCTCGTCAACAGTGCCGGGGTGATGGTCACCAAGCCGGCGTTGGACGTGACCGTCGAGGACTGGGACCAGATCCAGACCGTGCACCTGCGCGGGCCGTTCCTAACTGCCCGGACGTTCGCACCCGCGATGATCGCCGAGGGCTACGGCAAGATCGTGAACCTGAGCTCGACGTGGGCCACGACCGTGGCGCCGGGGCGAACCGTCTACGGCGCCGCGAAGGCCGGTCTCAGTCACCTCACCGCGGGCCTTGCCGTCGAGTGGGCTCCGCTCGGGATCCGGGTGAACGCGGTGGCGCCGGGCGCCACTCGGACGCCGTCCCGTGAGGAGCGCTTCGCCGCTGATCCCGGGCTGGAAGAGTCGTTTCGCGATCGGATCCCGTTGGGTCGCTTGGCGATGCCGACGGATATCGTCGGCGCCGCGCTGTTTCTCGCCGGTCCGGACTCCGATTTCGTTACCGGTCACACCCTTTACGTCGATGGTGGTTGGCGATATGCCCGATAGCACGCGGGCCGTCCCATGAATTGGGAGGAGAAACGATGTCAGATATAGTACGAACTGCATATCTCATAACCGATCTGGAATAGGACTAAGGATGAGTCTTGCTATTAGCCCGGGCGAACGCCGTACGGCGCACGAGCTCGTAAGAGACACACTTCGTCGGGCGATCCTTACCGGCCAGATCGCCGGCGGCGAACGGCTGGTCCAGGCTGACCTGGCCAAGCAACTCGAAGTCAGCACGACGCCGGTTCGCGAGGCGCTTCGGGACCTCTCGGCAGAGGGTCTGATCCAACTGGACGCCCATCGCGGTGCAATCGTTCGCAGTCTCAGCAAGGACGAGGTCGAGGAGATCTACTGGCTGCGCCAGCTTCTCGAGCCCGAGATGATGGGGCGGGCCGTCGAGAACATCACCGAGGAGCAGCTCGAGCAGGCCGAAAGCATCCAAAAGAAGGCCGACAAGGAGCGGGACCCGGCAGCTTGGGTCGAGCTCAACAAGGCGTTCCACCGTGTTTTCAACGTGGCCTCCAACTCGCCTAGACTGGCCGCCATCGTCGAGAATCTCCAAGACAGCGGCACTCCTTATGTGGTGGCCTCTCTGGTGGCGGGATCCCGCAGTCCCAAGGAGGCCAACGTGCAGCACCGGGAGATTTTGAAGGCGGTTCGCGCGCGTGACGTCAAGGCGGCCAAAAAGCTGATGTACGACCATGTCCACAAGACATTGGTCGGCGTGCCGGATCTTTCCGGCACCGGCAACTGATCGGGTCGGGTCAGGTTCGAGCCCGGATGGCGTCGACGTCGACGACGCCACCGTCCCGGGCGCTTTCGACGATGCCTTCGAGCACCGCGACGACCTCGAGCGCCGCGAGGCCGTCGACCTCGGGCCGGGCGCCGCTACGGACGCAGGTCGCGAACTCGGCGAGCTCGTCCCGGACCGTGTCGAGGGTGTCGATCGGCTCTTCGGTGCGCTGCTTCTCGCCGACGTTCTGACGATAGAAACGCTCACCGTCCAAGTCGTTCCAGGCCGCCGCCTTGGTGCCGAACGCTGCGGTGCTCGCCACGTCCGGGATGACGGTCGTCGTGCCGACGAATCCGAGCGGGCCGGACTCGAACTCCAGCATCACGGTGGTGGCCTCGTCCAACGTGCCGAGGGCCGCGATCTGCTTGCTGAACGCGGCGAGTCGCTTGGGCCGTCCGACCAGGTAGATGAGGTTGTCGACCATGTGCACCCCGAGGCCGGTCATGCCGCCGGCCGGACTCTCGGTCGGTTTGCCGCGCCATCCGGTGCGCGGCGTCAGGCCCTTGGGGTGCGAGAGATTGGCCTCGACATGGTGGATCGTCCCGAGCGCGTCGGCATCGACCAGCTCCTTGAGCCGGCGCACTCCGGGCTGGCGGCGGCGGTTGTGACCGACCTGCAGCACGATGCGGGCGGCGTCCGCCGCCGCGATCGCACGCTTCGCGTCCGCGACACTGAGAGCCAGCGGCTTCTCGACGAAGACGTGCTTGCCGGCCGCCGCCGCGTCGACGACCTGGTCGGCGTGGGTCGAGTGCGGCGTGGCCAGCAGGATGGCCTCGACCTCCGGATCCTGCAGTACGTCGTCCCACGACGCGGCGGCGCGACAGCCGTACTTCTGGGCGAACTCGAGCCGCCGATCGCTCGGCGAGAAGCAGCTGACGATCGTCAGGCCCTCGTCGGTCGCGGCGTCGGCGAGCCTGGCACCCCACCATCCGACGCCGACGGAGGCGACTCGAACCGGATCACTGGTCATGGCGCCTCCCAGCCGTCGAACCACTGCCGCCGGCGGGCGACCTGCGGGTCATTCGGACTCAGGCTCGCCGGCGCGATGTAGAGCGTCTCGCCCGGGGCGTCGATCGGCTTGCCGGACAGCCGCTCCTTGAGCCAGTCCGCCGTCGTCGAGTGGTGATCGGCGTACCACTGGTTGGCGTCGGAGCCCCGGATGTTCGAGCCGTGATGCTGGTCGGCGAAGACCCACAACTGCGCCGGCGCCTCGATCAGGTCGTAGAGTTCGTAGACCTCCTCGACCGGGCTGCGCGGGTCGTACTCGCCGACGGTGAGCAAGGTCGGCGCCGAGATCTGCGGCAGTAGGTCGTCGAGTGCCATGCCGGCGATGAACTCGTCGAGCTCGGCCTCGGTGTCGAGTCCGGTGAGGAAGGCGAACAGCTGCTTGTAACGCGGCGACTCCTCCTCGAACAGGTGGTACTTGTCGCAGATCGACGCCCACACGAATGCATTGGCAGCGAGCCGGTCGTCCGTGGCGGCGAAGCGAGCGCCCCAGTAGGAGCCGAAGCTGAGCGAGTACAAGGCGACCCGATCGCCGTCGACGTCGGGCCGGGCGATCAGCTCGGTGAGGGCCGTACTCGCCGCGTCCTCGTAGTTGTCCTGGGTGATCTTGATGCCGCGGAGATTGGACTCGCCCTGGCCGGGGCCGTCGAACACGAACAGGTGCATGCCGCGCTGGGTCGCGAAGTTGTAGAGCGGGTGCGGGACCATCTCCTTGGTCATGTCGCATCCCGGGATGAAGAAGATCAGCGGTGCCGGCTCGTCGCCCGGTGCGAGGTGAAGGTTGCCGGACACGACGGTGCCGCGCCACGGGATGTCCAGATGCTCGATCCGGGTCGGGCTCAGCCGGCGGATCTCGTCGTAGCACCGCAGCACGCTGCCATGGAGGTACTTCTTCTCGTCGTTGACGGCGAAGACGGTGTGCTGCGCGTTGGCGTACGCCACGGCCGCGTCGAAGTAGAACTCGACGGCGGTCAGATCATGTCCCGCGTCGGCTTCGGCCTTCGCGATCCGCTCGTAGGCCTGGCCACGCTTGCCGACGTGCTTGCTGATCATCGCGTGCATCCTGACGCTGGGCGGCAGCTTGCCGCGGCCGGGATGCTGGAAGTGGAAGACCCGTCCGGTGTCCTTGACGGCACGGTCGAAGTTCCACTGCTGGCCGTCGCGGCGAAGCCGGGTCCGGCCTCGGCCTGCGCCCTGGTCCGACATGCTGGGCCTCCTCGGCTGCTGAAGCACTCTATACTATATATAACATCGGAAGGAGTGGCACGAGGATGTGGGCATATCGACTGGAGGGGCCGCTGCACCTCGTTCGCCACGACATCGCGCCGCCGCAGGAGGCGGAGCTGTCCGACGGCGAGGTCATCGTCCGGTTCCTGACCGGCGGGATCTGCGGCAGTGACATCCCGCGCTGTCGCAACGGATCCGGCCGACCGGGTCCGGAGCCGTTCGGCCTGTCCTTGCACGAGATCGTCGGCGAGGTCGTCGCTACTCGATCGGACCTCGAGGTCGGCCAGCGCGTCGTGGGCTGGGTGTCTCGGTCGCGCGGGCTCTGCGAGTACGTCCGGACGTCGGCCGACGAGCTGCTCGCGATCGATCTCGACCTGGACGACGTCCACACGGTCGCGCTGCAGCCGCTGGCCTGTGTGCTCTTCGCGCTGACCCGAGTGCCGCCGATCGAGGGTGTCCGGGCCGCCGTCATCGGGCTCGGGCCGATCGGACTGCTGTTCGCCCATGCGCTCCGGGACGCCGGCGCTGCCACGGTGGTCGGCGTCGATCGGGTCGACCGGCGCCCGGTCGCCTCGGCCTTCGGCCTCGATCGCGTCGAGGGGCTCGGCGATGCCGACG
>Ga0081455_10002020_pt1 | contig 24263 bp, 23 predicted proteins | sample TabmetS3T2R1_FD_70207 | JGI IMG/M metagenome (GOLD analysis project Ga0081455, IMG submission 70207) | Tabebuia heterophylla rhizosphere microbial communities from the University of Puerto Rico - S3T2R1 | ecosystem: Host-associated > Plants > Roots > Rhizosphere ...
GATGTGGTCGCTCATCGACCGCACCACGGCGAGGTCGTGGGAGATGAAGAGGTACGTGAGGCCGAAGTCGCGCTGGAGGTCCTTCAGCAGGTTGAGGATCTGGGCCTGGATCGAGACGTCGAGCGCCGAGACCGGCTCGTCGCAGACGATCAGCGACGGATTCAGGGCCAGCGCCCGTGCCACCCCGACGCGCTGCCGCTGACCTCCGGAGAACTCGTGCGGGTACCGGTTCTCGTAGTCGGGATTGAACCCGACGACGTCGAGGAGCTCCCGAACACGCGAGCGCCGGTTGCGCCGCGTGCCGACTCCGTGCACCTCGAGCGGCTCCGCGACGATGTCGCCGACCGTCATCCGCGGGTCGAGCGACGAGTACGGGTCCTGGAAGACGATCTGCATTTCCCGCCGCATCCTGCGCATCTCTCCGCGACCGAGCCCCGTGAGCTCCTTGCCCTGGTACCGGATCGAGCCGGCGGTCGGCTTGAGCAGCTGAAGGATGCAATAGCCGGTCGTCGACTTCCCCGAGCCGGACTCGCCCACGAGGCCGAGCGTCTCCCCCTCCTCGATCTTGAAGCTGACCCCGTCGACGGCGTTGACGGTGTGGCTCACCCGCTCGATCAGGAAGCCGGACTTGACCGGGAACTCCTTGCGCAGGTCCGTGACTTGCAGGAGCGCGCCGTTCCCACGCGCGCTCATACCGGCACCGCCTGCCGCTCACTCGCCGGATGCCTGGAGCGCACGAGGTGGTTCGGCCGGATCCGCCGGAGCTCGGGCAAGGTCTCGGCGCAGCCGTCCCCGGCGTTCGCGTAGGGACAGCGCGGCGCGAAGCGGCAGCCTTCGGGCGGGGCGATCAGGTCCGGCGGGCGGCCCGGGATCGAGCGGAGCCGGCCGTGCCGGACGTCCTCGCCCTCGAGCTGCGGCAGGGCGCCGAGCAGCGCTTCGGTGTACGGATGCTCCGGATGGTCGAAGAGCTCCTGGGTCGGCGCCTGCTCGACGATCTGGCCGGCGTACATGACGGCGACGTCGTCCGCCGTCTCGGCGACCACGCCCATGTCGTGGGTGATGATGATCATCGCCATCTCGTGCTCCCGCCTGAGGTCCTCGAGGAGATCGAGGATCTCGGCCTGGACGGTCACGTCGAGCGCCGTCGTGGGCTCGTCGGCGATCAGGAGCCTCGGATTGCAGGCGATCGCGATCGCGATCATCACGCGTTGCCGCATCCCACCGGAGAACCGGTGCGGATAGTCGTCGAGGCGCTCGGCGGCCCTCGGGATCTGCACTTCCTCGAGAAGCTCGATCGCGCGCCTTCGCGCGTCGTCCTTCGAGTACCCGAAGTGCCGGTCGAGCACCTCCGTGATCTGCGTCCTGATCCTCAGCGTCGGGTTCAGGGACGTCATCGGGTCCTGGAAGATCATCGCCATCTCGCGGCCTCGGACGTCCTCGAGCTGGCGCTCGGAGAGGGTCGTCAGGTCCTGGCCCTGGAACATCACCGAGCCCTCGACGATCCGCGCCGGCGGCTTCGGGATGAGCCCCATCAGGGAGAGCGCCGTCACCGACTTGCCGCAGCCGGACTCGCCGACGATCCCGAGCGTCTGACCCGCCTCGACCGAGAAGCTGATGCCGTCGACTGCGCGCACGACTCCCTCCCGGGTGAAGAACTGCGTGTGGAGGTTGTCGACCTCGAGGAGTGCCATAGGCGGCTAGTGCTCTTTGGTTTCCCGAGTTCGCGGGTCGAGCGCGTCGCGCATGCCGTCGGCGATGAAGTTCGCGCAGAGGACGAGCAGTGCGACCGCAACGCTCGGGATGACGATCATGTTCGGGTGGACGCGGTAGACCGCGCGACCCTCCTGTGCCATCGAGCCGAGCGACGCGTCGGGTGGGCTGATCCCGAGGCCGATGAACGACAGGAACGCCTCGCCGAGGATGACGCCCGGCAGCTCGAGGAAGATCGCGATGATCAGGATTCCGAGCGTGTTCGGAAGCAGGTGGCGGCTGAGGATCCGGTACCAGCGCGCGCCGACCGCCTTCGCAGCTCGCACGTAGTCGTTCTCCTTGAGCGTGATGACCTGGCCGCGGACGATGCGCGCGGCCGTGAACCAGCTGGCGATCGAGAGCGCGATCACCATCGTCCACAGGTTGTTCGTGCCGATGATCGCCAGCACGATGATCGCGAACGGCAGGTAGGGCAGCCCGTAGAGGGCGTCGAGCAGGCGCATCTGGATGTTGTCCAGGCGTCCGCCCACGAAGCCGGCGATCGAGCCGTAGACCACGCCGATCAGGAGGATCGCGAGCGTGGCGCCGATGCCGATCGCGATCGAGATCCGCCCGCCGAGCGCGAGCTTAGTCAGCAGGTCCTTGCCGAGCTGGTCCGTCCCGAGCGGATGCTGCAGCGACGGCCCCTCGTACGCCTCGGAGAAGTTGACCGGATCCTCCTTGATGTCGTAGGGCGACATGATCGGCCAGAGCAGGCAGAACGCGGCGAAGGCGAGAAAAGCGGCGCCCGCGACGACAGCGCCCTTGTTCTGGAGGTAGCGCCGCCAGGCGTCGCGCCAGAGGTTCGCCTGGCGCATCGGGGCACCGGCCTGCTCGGTCGCGGCCGGGACGAGCTCGCCCACGCCGCCGGTCGCAACTGCATCACGAGGGTCGAGCGTCATGACCTCGCGTCCCTCGTCCGCGGGTCGAGGATGCCGTACATGATGTCGACGACCAGGTTCGCGAGCACGATCACGACCGAGGTCAGCACGGTGATGCCCATCACGACCGAGTAGTCGCGCGACGACACCGACTGGACGAAGTAGCGGCCGATGCCCGGGATCGAGAAGATGATCTCGATCACGAACGTCCCGGTGATGATGAAGCCGAGCAGCGGCGCCATCGCGGTGATCGCCGGGATCAGCGAGTTCCGGAGGACGTGGACGACGACGATGCGCCGATAGCGAAGTCCCTTCGCCTTCGCCGTCCGGACGTAGTCCTGCTGGAGCGTCTCCAGCATCGAGCCGCGCACGAGGCGCGCGAAGTAGGCCATCGGAGCCAGCCCGAGGGCGAACGACGGAAGGATCTTGTACTTCCAGTTCTCCCAGCCGTTCGTGGGTAGGAGCCCGGCCTTGAGCGAGACGTAGTAGATGAGCAGCGTCGCGATCAGGAAGCTGGGGATCGCGTAGCCCACGTTGGATAAGAACATCAGCGTGTAGTCGTAGGCGCTGTTCTGTCGTAATGCGGCGATGACGCCCATCGGAATCCCGATGAGGATCGCCCAGATGAAGGCGAGCAGGCCGAGCTCGAGCGACTTCGGGAAGTGCTCCTTGATGATGTCGTTGACGGTCCGGTCTCGATTGACGAGCGACGGCCCGAGATCGAAGGTGAACACGCCCTTGACGTAGAGGGCGTACTGGACGTACCAGGGCTCGTCGAGGTTGAACTTCCGCTCGAGGTTCCGCTGGATCGCAGGCGGCACCGCGCGGCTCGTCTGCCGGAACGGGTTCCCCTCGATCTGCCGCATGAGGATGAACGTCAGGAAGATGACGAGCAGCAGAACCGGGATCGTCCAGAGCAGCCGGCGGATGATGAACGCCGTCATGGAGCCTTTCTACCCCAATTCCGGCCAGAAAACGCAGGCGGGGCGCTTCCGCGCCCCGCCTGAATTGCGTCCGACGTCCTCAGGACGCTACTCCTTGATCTCCACCTTGGTCAGATCGACCTGATCGAGCAGGTTGATGCTGAAGGTGTCCTTGACCGTCTCCCGCTCGAGGTTCGGGTACGTGGTGTACCAGAGCGGGATGATCGGCAAGGCGCCGTCCTGGCCGGTGAGCTTCTGCTCGAGCTGCTTGTAGATCTCGTAGCGAGCAGCGTTGTCCGGCGTGTTCCTGGCCTTCGCGACGAGGGCGTCGAAGTCCTTGTCGCAGTAGCCCGTGTTGTTGTTCCCCGAGTCGCACGTCCAGAGCTCGAGGAAGTTGATGTCGTCGACGAAGTCGCCGACCCAACCGAGCCGGAAGATGTCAACCGCCTTGGGCGGCGGCGGCCCGAGGAACTCGAGGTACTGCTGCCACTCGAGGATCTTGATCGTCGAGTTGATGCCGATCTGCTTCCACATGCTCTGCAGTGCCTCGGCGACTTCCTTGTTCGGCGACGACTCGTTCGAGTAGATCGTGATGTTCGTCTTCGGGTTCTTCGCCTTGGCCATGTACTCCTTGGCCTGGTCGATGTCGCCGCTCGCAGGTGTCCACGGCGAGGGATCGGGGACGATCGAGTCCTTCCCCGGCATCCCGTCCGGCGTGAAGGCGTTGGCCGGCTTCTCGTTCGCCTGGGTGATGTTGTCGATGATCGACTGGCGATCGACGGCCAGCGACATCGCCCGACGCTGGTTGATGTCGGTGATGTTGTCCTTGACGTTGAACCCGTAGTAGGACGTGCCGAGCCCCGGATAGAGCTCGTACTCCGGCGTTTCCTTCAGCCGCGGGGTCTCGGCGGCAGGCAGCTGCTCGTCGAGGACGTCGACTTCGCCGGCCTCGAACGACTGCACCGCCGTCGTGCCGTCCACGATGATCCGACCCTCGACGCGCTCGAGCTTGACGCTGTCGGCGTCACGCCAGTCCTGGTTCTTGACGAGCGTGATCGACGCGCTCGGCTCCGCGGCCTCGACCTTGAACGGGCCGTTCGTGACGATGTTCTCCGGCCGCGTCCAGCGCTCGGGCGCCGCCTCGACCGTGGCCTGGTGCACCGGCAGGAACACCGAGTGCGCCGACTGCTGGATGAACCACGGCTGCGGCGAGGTGAGCGTGACCTCGAGCGTCTGGTCGTCGGTCGCCTTCACCGCCACCTTGTCCCTGAGTGCGTTGCAGTTCGACTCGCACGAGTTGTATTCGGTCGCGCCCTGGATGCCGAACAGCTGGTACGCGTAGTCGCTGGCGAGCTCCGGAGAGGCCGCTCGCTTCCAGGCGTACTCGTAGTCCTTCGCGGTCACCGGGTCGCCGTTCGACCACTTGGAACCGGTGCGGAGGTGGTAGGTGACGTTCTTGCCGTTCACGTCCCAGCTCTCCGCCATCGCCGGCGCCGCATTGAGCTTGTCGTCGAGCTTGACCAGCGGGTCGTAGATGTTCAGCACGATCTTCGCGGACGTTGTGTCCGTCGCGAGACCCGGATCGAGGACCACCTCGGACCCGAGCCCCCATTTCAGCGTCTGGTCGGCTGCGGCCGCTCCCCCGCCCGTGTCACTGCCTTCGTCGCCGCCACCACAGCCGACGACGAGGAGGCCGGTGACAATCGCGAGTAGGAGCGCCGACAGCCGGGGATTCCGACTCAGCATTCGCACCTCACTTTTCCTTTCCTGACCTTCCCTTGGACGATCGTTCGTTGTACCCACTCTGACGAATACCCATGATTAACGGTTGTTTAAGCGCCGTAAGACTTCCGGTGAATGGCCGAAAGCGGCTTGCGGCAGCAAACCGCTTCGTTAGGCGACTCCTTCGGCCCGAGCCTTCGTCAGGACCGCCTGGAGAAAAGGACGCTTGGCATTGCGGTAGCCGGCGATGTCCTCGTCGAAGACGAGGGCAAGTCCCTGCTTCAGGTCCGCGTATGCGCGCGCGATCTCCGGGTGACGACGGAGGTAGTCCCGCAGCAAGACGTACTCGTCCCAACGTGGGCTCGAGCGCTCCAGCACATGGGCGTGATGGGTCCAGGGACCAGGAGACCCCTTCCGAAACAACATCTCACCGGGTAGCCAGGACTCGTATTGAGCCATGTAGATGTACGCCAAGCCCCGAAGCGCCTCGATGCAGCGCGACCGGGCTTCGGCGAGGCTGTGGACTCCGACAGCAACATCGATGATCGGTTTGGCAGCCAGCCCGGGGACAGCCGTACTTCCCACGTGTTCGATCGCGACCGCCGTCGAACCGAGCACGTCCTGGAGGTGCGCTCGTTCCTCGTCGAACGCGGCCGGCCACGTCGGGTCGTAGGGGCGGACGACGATCCGTCCGCCACCATATCTCTCGAAGTTCGTCATGACGCACGAAGCCGGGCCGCACGCCGTGGTGGTCCGGTCGTTTTGCGCGACGAAGTATGCGCAACGACGGCTCGAAGTCTCGCCGAATCCGGACTCGAACCGTCTTGGGGCACGCGGACGGTGCTGCGTTCACCCGGACGAGGGATTCCTGCTTCGCGGGAGCGCACCTACTGTCCGATCGTGAACGTGCGGAAAGCGCTCCTCGTCCTCGGCCGGCTCGCCGGTGCGGTCTTCGTGGTCGCCGGGATTCTCGGCCTCCTCTTGCCGAGGCACACCGAGGGAATGAGCATCGGTGAAGAGGTCATGTGGTTCGGGTTGCTCGTCGGTGGCGGCGCGCTCGTTCTCGCGGGGCTCCGGCTCGTCCCGCGCGCGCCGTGGGTTGCCGCCGCGCTCGTCTCGGTCGGCGCCGTCGCGGGGTCGCTCCCGCTCTTCTGGACCTTGATCCTGCCCCTCGTGGCCATCGCTCTCTTCGTGCTCAGCATCGTCAACGCACGACGCGTGGCGGCGACGGCGTAGGGCAGCCTCCCGATTAGGGGCCGTACGGCCCCGGTGTTACGCTCAATCCGTGCTGTTTCGCCAGTTCGTCGACGACGACCTGGGCTGCGCGTCTTACCTGATCGGCGACGAGGATTCGGGGGTTGCAGTCGTCGTCGATCCCGCCTACGAGATCGACCAATACCTCGAGCAGGCGGCGGCAGACGGCGTCCGGATCGTGCGCGTGCTCGAGACCCACACGCACGCCGACCATGTGTCCGGCCACGGCCGCCTGGCGCTGGGTCACGACGTGCCGATCTCGATCCATCCGGCGGCCGAGCCCGAGTACGCGTTCGATGCGATCGAGGACGGCCAGGAGCTCGAGCTCGGCGCGGTCACCGTCCGCGTGCTGCACACGCCCGGCCATCGACCCGAGCACTGCGCCTTCGAGGTCATCGACGGCGAGCGCGGAGACGAGCCGTGGCTGACGCTGACCGGCGACTCGCTCTTCGTCGGCGACGCGGCGCGCCCGGACCTCGCCACCGAGGCCGCCGAAGGAGCGCGGGGTCTCTACCACAGCCTCCAGCGGCTGTTGGAGCTCCACGACGGCGTCGAGATCTACCCCGGTCACGTCTCCGGGTCCCTGTGCGGGACGGGGATGAGCTCGAAGGCCTCGTCGACGATCGGCTTCGAACGCCGCTTCAACCACGCACTGCGAGCTGCCGATGAGGACGCCTTCGTGGCGGAGGCGATCCGGACCGGGCTCAGGCCGCCGAACATGGACCGGATCGTCGAGCTCAACCGCGGCCCGCTGATCGGATCCCCCGTGCCGCTGGAACCTGTGAACGGCGGCGGAGCCGCTGCCGTGCTCGACGTTCGCGCGGCCGAGGAGTTCGCGGCCGGCCATGCGAAAGGGGCGCTCAGCGTCCCGGTGGACGGGGGCAACTTCGCGACGAAGGCCGCGTTCATCCTTCCTGCCGACGAGCGTGTCGTCATCCACGCCGCCTCGGCCGACCAGGCCGAACGCGCCGGGCGAAGGCTCCGCTCGGTCGGGATCTTCGACCTCGCCGGCTACCTCGTCGGCCCGCCGAGCGAGGAACGTCTGCCGTCGGTGACGATCGAAGAGCTCCAGCGACTGGTCGATGCCGGCGCGGTCGAGGTCCTCGACGTCCGCGAGCCGCACGAGCGCGACGAGGGCTACATCCCCGGCAGCCGCAACATCCCCTACCGCCTGGTCAGGGAATGGGTCGACGACCTCGAGGGTGGCAAGCCGGTCGTCACGATCTGCTCGAGCGGACCGCGGGCCGGGGTCGCGGCGAGCGTTCTCGCCGCCTCCGGAGTCGACGCCCGCCCGGTGATAAACGCAGGCGTGCCGGACTGGAAGGGAGAGACCGTCAGCTTCAGGCGGTGCGGCTCGTAAACGTAAGTCGACAGAAGGCCGACCGGCGGTGCCGCATTCCGCCGACCGGCCTTTCCCACAAGACGAGGTAGCGCGGCGCGTTCTTCCGCGGCTATCGGATGCGCTCGACCGAATAGCCCCAGCCGCGCATCTCCTCGAGAAGCACGGCGCAGTGCTCCTGGTCCCGGGTCACGAGCGTCAGCTCAACCTCGGTCGCCGCCACGGGCACGTCCATCCCCTCGCGGTGGTGCTCGACCGAGACCACGTTCCCACGCGCCTCGGCGATCAGCGAGAGCAGCTTGACGAGCTCGCCCGGCCGGTCGGGAATCTGCGTTCGGATGACGAGATACCGCCCGCCGAGTGTCAGCCCGTGGCGCATGACGGAAATCAGCAGTGTCGGATCGATGTTGCCGCCGGACAGCACGATCGCGACGGGGCCGGAGCCGCCGACCTTGCCGGACAAGAGCGCGGCGACGCCGACCGCGCCGGCGCCCTCGACCACGAGCTTCGTGCGCTCGAGCAGGAGCACGATCGCCTCGCTGATCGTCTCGTCGTCGACGTCGATCAGCTGGTCGAGGACCTCGTCCAGGATCGACATCGTCAACTCGCCGGGGTACTTGACGAGCACGCCGTCGGCGATGGTGTAGCCCGCCTTCCCGGCCTGGACGCCGACGATGTGGACGTCGGGGCGCGTTGCCCGCACAGCAAGGGCGATCCCGGAGGCGAGACCGCCGCCGCCCACGGGGATCACGATCGTGCCGGCGTCCGGAACCTGCTCGGCCAACTCCAGGCCGATCGTCCCCTGGCCGGCGATGACGACTGGATCCTCGAACGGGTGGATGAACGTCGCGCCGGACTGGTCGACGTCGGCCTCAGCTGCGGTCAGCACCGCCTCGAACGACTCGCCGCCGATGATCAGGTCCGAGCCGTACGTTCGGCAGGCCTCGACCTTCGCCATCGGCGCGTCCTGCGGCACGTAGATGCGAGCCGGGATTCCGGCTTCCCGCGCCGCCCAGGCGACGGCCTGGCCGTGGTTGCCGGCACTGGCGGCGACGACACCGGCCTGCCGGTGCTCATCGGAGAGCGTCGCGATCCGGTTGACGGCGCCGCGCACCTTGAACGCGCCGGTGCGCTGTAGGTTCTCCGCCTTCAGCCAGACGTCGCGCCCGGCGATTCGCGAGAAGGTCTCCGAGCTGTAGACCGGCGTCACCCGGGCGATGCCCGCGAGGCGCTCGCGCGCATCCTGGATGTCAGCCGGCGTCGGGGCGGTTTCCGTCTTCATGCTCTGAGTTGGCGAAGCCAGGCTAAAGCCTGGCACCGCGAACCTGGAACACCTTCTCAAGTATCTCCCGCACCGCCGTCAACGGGTCGAGCTCACGACGCTGCACCTCGTCCAGCAAGCGCCGGAGCTCGGGATCCTCCGCAACCACCTGCTCGAGATGGGTCTTCGCCCGCGCGGAGGCGACTGCGAACACCTCCCCGGCCAGGTTCTTCCGGCGACGCTCCTCGAGCAGCCCGTTCGACTCGAGGTGCCGGCGATGCTCGACGACCTTGTCCCAGAGCCCCTCGATGCCCTCGCCCTTGACCGACTCGGTCAGCACGATCGGCGGCCGCCAGTCGCGCTCCTGGTCGAGCGAGAGGATGGAGCGCACCTCGTTCAGCATCGTCTTCGCCGCCGGGTGGTCGCGCTTGTTGACGACGATCACGTCCGGGATCTCCATGATCCCGGCCTTCAGCGCCTGGACGGAGTCGCCGGAGCCCGGCATCAGGACGAGCACGACCGTGTCCGCGACGCCGATCACCTCGACCTCGCTCTGCCCGGTCCCGACGGTCTCGAGGAAGAGCAGGTCGCGACCGGAGGCGTCCAGCACGAGCAGCGCCTGGAGCGCTGCCTCGGCCAGGCCACCGAGATGGCCCCGAGTCCCCATCGAGCGGATGAACACACCGGGGTCGAGGAAATGGTCGGCGAGGCGGATCCGATCACCGAGCAGGGCGCCCTGGGTGAACGGGCTCGACGGGTCGATGGACACGACGCCGATCGTCTTGTCCTGCGGTCGGATGTGGCGGACGAGTGTGGCGATGAGACTGGATTTCCCGACACCCGGCGGGCCCGTGATGCCGATGGTGTAGCCGTGCCCGGTGTCCGGGTAAAGCTCGCGGACGAGCTCGTAAGCGAGCGGATCCGAGTTCTCGACGAGGGTGATCGCGCGGGCCAGTGCGCGGCGATCGCCGGTGCGCACGCCCTCGAGCAGCGTCTCGCGCGTCCAGTCGCCTCGGGCCACCGCGTGAGTCTAGGTAGCCGCGGGGAGTGCAGCGACGCGCCCGAGCGCGTCGTGGAAGAGTGCGTTCTCCTCCGGGGTGCCCACGGTGATGCGGACACCGCCGGGCGCGCCGAAGCCGGCCGTCGGGCGAACGATCACGCCCTCCGCGAGCAGCCGCTCGAAGTGTGGCCGAGAGTCCTCGGCGACCTCCGCGTAGACGAAGTTCGCGACCGCCGGTCCGACAGGCTCGAAGCCGTGCTCGCGAAGCGACTCTTCGAGCACCGGCCTGCCCTTCCGGTTGAGCCGCCGGCGGCGCTCGAGCTCGGCGGCGGCTCCCGACGCAGCGAGGCTCGCGAGCGCGGCGACCTGTGCCGGAGTCGTGATGTCGAACGCCCTGCGAACCTTGCCGATGGCGGTCACGAGCTCTTCCGAGCCGACGCCGTAGCCGACCCGGAGGCCGGCCAGCCCGTAGATCTTCGAGAACGTCCGCAGGACGATGACGCGTGACCCGCGCTTGAGGTACTCCTCGATTCCATCCGGATAGTCGGGATCGTCCACGTACTCGAAGTAGGCCTGGTCGAGAACGGTGACCACGTGCTCCGGGACTCGGCTGAAGTACTCGTCGAGCTCGGCACGTGTGTTCATCGTCCCGGTCGGATTGTTCGGATGGCAGACGTAGACGAGCTTCGTCCGCTCTGTGATCGCCGCCAGGAGGCCCTCGAGGTCGTACCGTCCCTCGGTGAGCGGGACTAGCACCGGCACCCCACCCAGCTTCCGAGCCGTGATCACGTAGCTGGGAAAGCTCGGCCAGCCGCAGACGATCTCATCGCCGGGATGGATCGAGATCTGCGCCAGGCAGTCGATGACCCCGTCGGCGCCGGCGCCGAGCGCGATCTCTTCGAAGCGAACGGCATGGCGTTCCGCGAGCGCGAGGCGGAGCCGGTAGCCGGCCCCGTCGGGGTAGCGGTTCAGTTCCGGTCCGGCCGCGGCAAGCGCCTCCAGCGCTTCGGGCAAGGGCCCGAACGGGCCCTCGTTCGACGCCAACTTGATCACGCGTTCGAGGCCGAGCTCGCGCTGGACTTCCTCCACCGGCTTGCCGGGCTCGTAGGGGACGATGTCCCGCACCGCGGGCTTGAAGAAACTGTCGGCGATCTCGGCGAAGGTCACGCGTCCAGCCTAGTGCTCCTTCAAGTGATGCCGCCGCACTTCTCGGTCGCGAGCACCAAGCCAGAGTGCGCGCTCCGACGAGTCAAGGCTCGACAGCCTTGGTGGGGAGGAGAGTGTGCTCTGGCGCCGCGTGATCGCGGGCGAGAAGCCCGCGAGTATCGCTTGGAGGGGCACTAGTTCAGAGGACGTCGTAGGCCATCAGGATTGCGTCGACGTAGTCTCGCCCCCGCCGGTAGTGGCCCTTGCGGTAGCCCTCCCGGCGGAACCCGAACGACTCGTACAGCGCGATCGCGGCTTCGTTGTGGGGAAACACGTGCAGTTCGAGCTTGCGCACGCCGACCTCACCGGCCCAGGCGACGGCCCGATCGAGGAGCGCCCGCCCGATGCCGCGGCGGCGATGGCCCGCGGCGACCATGAGCCCCAGGTCGGCGACGTGGCGGCTTGCTGGGTGCGGGTCGCGGCCGAGCGAGAGCCGACCGACGATCCCTTCGGGGCCTTCGGCCACGAACACCGCCGCGTCCTTGTAGCGCCTGAGCGCACGCAGGTAGCGTCGCTCGTCGGCTGCGGTGCGCCAGGCACCGTCGGTGATCAGCCAGCCTTCCGGTTCCGAGGCAACGCTCTCCGCCAGCGTCACGAGCGCGCCGGCGTCTCTCGCCCGGGCTCGCCGGATGGTGAAGCGCTCAGCCATCGATGACGATCCCGTGGCCGTCTCGCCGCGGGTCGCCGGCCGCGGCCAGCGTCCCGTCGGCCCTGAACTCGACCGCGGCTGCGCCGCCGAAGTAGAGATTGCGTTCCCGCCAACGGACGACGTCGTAGCCACGTCGCTCGAGGTCGTCGAGCGTGCCGGGGTCGACGCCGACCTCGCAGTGCAGGTGTCCGTCCTCGAGGTGGACCCGCGGCGCGTCGATCGCTTCGCGAACAGTGAGCCCGTGGCCGGCGACGTTGACGACGATCTGCATGATCGCGCCGCGAAGGCGAAGCGAGCCGGCGCTCCCGACGACGAGCCGAGGCCGGTCGCCGGCGAGGACCATCGACGGGGCCATCATGCTCGTCATCCGCGTGCCCGGCCGGCCAACGCGTCCGGGTGGGTTGAGGTCGTACTCCCCGAGCATGTTGTTGAGATGGATCCCCGTGCCGGGGACGACGTGGCCTGACCCCTGGCCGATCGAGGCCGTTAGAGACGCGGCGTTCCCCTGCGCGTCGACGACCGAAATGTGCGTCGTCCCGCGGGCGGTGCGTCCCTCCCGCACGGGTGGGCGCCCGGCCTCGATTCGCGCGAGCGCGGCCTCGATCGCCTCCTCGGAGCCGAGCCGGGCGGCGAGGCCGCCTCGGTAGAGGTCGGTCATGAAGGTGCCGCCGCGCACCCAGCTCTGTTCACGCATCACCTCGGCCAGGGCCGAGATCGCGTCGGCGGACCCCGCGGCCCCGCCGAGTGAAAGCCGCTCGAGCAGGCGCAGCCCGTAGGCGATCAGGACGCCGCCCGAGGACGGCGGGGGATTCGCCAGGAAACGGTGACCGGCGAAGTCGGCTCCGATCGGCCGACGGCGGATGACGCGGTACGCCGCGAGGTCCGCGGCGGTGATCGAACCGCCTCGCTCGGCCTGATCCTGGGCGATCAGCCGGCCGATCTCGCCGTTGTAGAACTCCTGCGCGCCGCGATCGCGCAGCAGCTCGAGCGTCGTCGCCAGGTCACTCATCCGCAGGCGCTCGCCGACGGTGAGGCACTTGCCGCGCGGGCCGTAGATCGCCCGGCTCTCAGGGCTGAGCCGGAGGATCGCGTCCAGGAGCGCGTGCAGGTACGCCTGCGCCTCGTTCAGCTCCACACCGTCGCGGGCGAGGTCGATCGCGGGCTCGATGAGCGTCGCCCAGGGGAGCGATCCGTAGCGCTGGTGGACGCTCTCGAGGCCGAGCGGCGCGCCCGGAACCGCCGACGATGCCGCACCGACGTGGAAGAGCTGGTGGGTGCTGCCGTCGAAGGTGACGTCGATCTCCTCCAGAAGCGGCGGCGACCCGCGCTCGCGCGCCTCACCCGGGAGCGCCACGAAGAAGTCGTACAGCGTGGCGGCGCGGCCGTGCGCGGGATGAACGAGCATGAAGCCGCCACCGGCCGGGCCTGTCAGGGGGCTCTCGGCGACCCAGGAGACGAACGCGGCGGCGAGGCACGCGTCGACGGCATTGCCGCCGTCGCTCAGCATGCGAGCGCCCGCCTCGGCCGTGAGCGGGTGGCCGGCGGCGATCGCGCCCTTCAAGCCGAGCTCCCTCGGGCGGTCAGCTCTGCAGGAACGATGGAGGCTCGAGCACGTCCGAGTCCTCGCCCGGCGCCGGCTCGCGCGCCGGCGCGCTGCTCAGCATCCGGCCCGACCGTCCGCGCTGACCCACGCCGGTGACGACCACGGTCACCCAAACCTGTCCCTCGAGCCGCTCGTCGACCGTGGCACCGAAGATGATGTTGGTGTCGTCGGTCGCCGCCTGGCGGACGAGCTCCGCAGCCTCGTTCACTTCATAGAGGGACAGGTCGTAGCCGCCGGCGATCGAGAGCAGAATCCCACGCGCGCCCACGAGCTCCGAGTCGACGAGCGGCGATCGCAGCGCGCGCTCGGCAGCCTCGACCGCGCGGTTCTCGCCGGTCGAGAACCCGATGCCCATCAACGCCGTCCCCGCTCCCGACATGATCGTTCGCACGTCGGCGAAGTCGACATTGATCAGCCCCGGCTCGGTGATCAGGTCGCAGATGCCTTGCACGCCCTGGCGCAGGACGTCGTCGGCGATCTTGAACGCATCGAGCATCGACGTGTGCCGATCGAGTACCTCGAGGAGGCGTTCGTTCGGAATCACGATCACCGTGTCCGTCTCCTCTCGGAGAGCCTGGATCCCGGCGTCGGCATGTGCGCGCCGCTTCGTGCCCTCGAAGCGGAACGGCGTCGTCACGATGCCGACCGTCAGCGCACCGACCTCACGGGCGATCCGTGCGACCACAGGCGCGGCGCCGGAGCCGGTTCCGCCACCCTCGCCCGCGGTGACGAAGACCATGTCGGAGCCCCGCAGGGCGCGCTTGAGCTGGTCATAGGCTTCCTCGGCGGCGCGGCGGCCGATGTCGGGCTCCGCGCCCGAGCCGAGGCCGCCCGTGAGCTCGCGTCCGATATGGATCTTCAGCTCGGCGTCGCTCAGCGCGAGCTGCTGGAGGTCCGTGTTCACGCCGACGAAGTCGACGCCCGAGATGCCGGCGTCGATCATGCGGTTGACAGCGTTCAGCCCGGCGCCGCCGACGCCGACGACGCGGATGACGGCTAGGTACGCGGCGTCCGACCGGGGTGCCCGGTGCAGCCTCGGAGGCGGCTCAGGCATGGTTTCGAGAAGCCGCGCGATCCCGCGGTCGGCCGGATGCTCGGTCCCGCGGATGGGCTCACGGGCCGGCGTCGGTGTCACCGGTGTCCGCGCGGGCGCCGATTCCGGCTGAGACTCGGGAGTCGGGGCCGGGTCGGGCGCGACCTCGAGATGCGGCGAGGGCGGCGGGTGCTCGACCGTCTCCTCGAGCGGCTCGCCCGGGAGCGTCTTCCCTTCCTTCTCGGCCTGGCGCTGCGCTGCCTCGGTCGCCCGGAACAGCTCGGCGAGCGGCCCTTCACGCATACTTGCGCGCTTTCGCGCCATCGAGCACCTCCTTCGCCAGATCCCGGTAAGCCGCGGCGGCGTTCCCGGATGGGTCGTACTTGAGCACGGAGCTCCCGCGCACAGGTGCCTCGGCGTAACGAACCGTCTTCTTGATTCGCGTCTTGAAGACGAGCTCCCCGAAGTTCTCCTGCAGGATCTCGATCGCCTCGCGCGAGTGCAGCGTCCGGCCGTCGAACATCGTCGGAAGGATCCCCTGGATGCCCACGTTCGGGTTCAGGTTCTCCCGGATCATCGAGAGCGTGTTCTCCAGCTGCACCAGGCCCCGGAGGGACAGGTACTCGCACTGCACGGGCACGATCACCTCGTCCGCGGCAACGAGCGCGTTGATCGTCAGGAGCCCGAGCGAGGGCGGTGTGTCTACGAGGATGAAGTCGTAGCGGTCCTTGATCGGCGCCAGGGCCTTCTCGAGCGCGCGCTCGCGGCCGATCATGCTCGACAGTGCGAGCTCGGCGCCGGCCAGGTCGATCGATGAGACGGCCAGATCGACTTCCGCCTTCTGGATCACTTGGTCGATCGGCAGCCGGTGGACGAGCACGTCGAACATCGACCGCGTGATCTGGTCGGGGTTGAGACCCTGGCTCATCGTCAGGTTGCCCTGAGGGTCCATGTCCACGATCAGGACGAGGTGCCCCTCCTCCGCGAGCGCGACGGCGAGGTTCAACGTCGACGTCGTCTTGGCGACGCCTCCCTTCTGGTTCGCGAACGCGATCACGCGAGCCTCGCGCCGTGGCTCAGGCTGGAGCGTCGGCGGCCGCTCCTCGTGCGAGGGTGCTTCCTGCCTCGCGGGCGCTTGCTCCTGGAGCGGGGGCTCCGGTGGGCGCTCTTGAGGTCGCGTGAAGAGGCCGGCGAGCCGCATTACCCGCCGCTCCTTCGCCCCGGGACCGGACTGTCCTGCACACACTCAGTGTGCCGGAAAAGCCGGATTGCACACGGGCCGGGCTTGGGTTGTTCGTGGGCTATTGGGCGAGGAGCATCACCTCGGTCCGTTCACCAGCCGCAAGAGCCGCCCGGCAGCGCCCGACGGCCGCCTCCGCGTCGCCGGTCTCCTGCTCTGTGCGAAGCCACAGCTCGGCGTCGCGCACGAGCTCCCTCAGCTCGTCAAGCACCTCTGAGGGCGGGGCCTCGCTCCGCTCCAGGTCGGAGATCCGCGCCAGCCGTTCGAGAACTCGACGTGCTTCCTCCATGGCGCCGAAGGTAGCGGAGCCGGTGTCACGTGTCTGTAACGGAATCGCGCCTAGATCGAGCCGGTCGCTGCGACAGGATCGAGCCGCGCGGAGGGCTTGGGACGCAGGCCGAGCAGGGAGTCATCCAGCGCGCGAATCAGCTCGAGCCGACTGCCGCCGGCGTCGTCGAGCACCTCGACCAGCGTCCGCCGAACGAGCTCCGCCGTCGCGCCGGCCGCGTCACCGACGCCGAGGAGGCGGAGGCGCTCGAGCACCTCGGCCCGCTCGCGAGGCGTCTCACCGAGGAGGGCGGCGGCCCGGAGCGACGCCGCATACAGACCGTCGCCGCCGCCGAGTGCGGCCGTCAGCGCGTCGCGAAGCTGCTCGGAGGCAAACGGATCGGACTGGAAGAGCGAGAGCTCCCAGCGGTCGAGGGCCTCTCCGAGCTCTCGATCTTCGTCGACTAGGGTCAGCCGGCTGCGTAGTCCGCGCGCACGGGCGGCGGTGACCGGGTCGATCCGGACGGGCTCTCCGGGAGGGCCCGCTGCCGCGATCGGCAGGACCGGGCGAATCCCGTATGGGCGCCAGTCAAGGCGCTCGAACAGCACCGGCCCGGCCGCGATCGGACCGGCGCATGCCAGCCGAAGCGCGGTGACGGCGTCCGCCAGCTCGCCGGGAGCATCCGGAGGTGTGCTCTCGCCGGCCGGCAACGTCTGTTCGAGCTCCAGCACGCACAGCCGATCCGGCTCCTGCTCGAAGCCTTCAGGAAGAAGGGCCCGCGCCTGGGGCCAGTGGACGGCCAGCTCTCCGGTCGCGGCGTGGCGGATCCGCAAGCCGTCGCCGAGCTCGACGATCCCTCCCGTCGAGAGCCCGACGAGCGGCGCCACCGCGCCGTACGAGTGACCCGCGCCGAAGAGCGCCGCCTCGAGCTGTCCGTAGACCCGCTCGAATGCTTCGTCCCGCCAGTCGAACCCACCGCAGGCTTCGGCGGTCTCCTCCACGAGCGGCAGTAGGACGGTCCGCAGCATCGCGTCGCGCGAGCTCGGCCGGCCTCCGGCGTGCGCCCTGGCGTAGATGGCCGCGGCCGGCTCACGTTCGAGCTCGGCGAGCGCCACCTGGGCGTCGGCGAGCGCGGCCAGACGGCCGGCCCGCGCCTCCAAGAACTCTCGGACAAGCGGTCGGTACTCGTAGAGCGTCGGTCGGCCCGAGGCGTGGTGCTCCTCGAATGCGAACGGCAGCTCCCCTCCCTCGTCGAGCTCGCGGTACGCCGACGCGAACACGGCGAGGCAGAACGCACGCAGCGCCTCGTGCAGGTGGGGCGAGCGGAGCACCCGTTCGCTTACGCGCCCGAGCCGTTCACTCCTCTGTCCGGGTCCGGGTCCGGGTCTGGTCCGGGCTGGCAGCGCGGGCACCAGTACGCGGTGCGGTTCGCGTCGCCCTGGCCACGAGATCGAATCGGCGTCTGGCACCGCGGGCACGGGCGTCCGGCCGCACGGTAGATCGACCTTTCCTCTCGCCCGGTGTCGAGCGAGCGCCGCATCGTCGCCGCCGCCTCTGCAAGGACGCCCCTGAGCTCCTCGTCGCTCACCTCGCCGAGCTGGCGCCACGGCGAGACGCCCGCCCGCCAGAGCGACTCGGCCTTCCAGACGTTGCCGATCCCGGCGACGAGCCGCTGATCGAGGAGCGCCTCGCCGAACTCGCGCCGACCATCCGCCCGCCTGAACCGCGCGACGATGCGGTCGAGATCGGGCGGATCGGCAAGGATGTCCGGTCCGAGCCTTCGGATGCCCCGGGCGTTCAGCTCCAGCACCGATCCGCCCCAGAGCACCGCCTCTCGCGCGCCACCCCGCAGGACCAGCCACGGACGGCCGCGCGAGGCTGCTCCCCGCTCTCTGACCGTCCAGCGCCCTCGCATCCGGAGGTGGCTCCGCAGGACGACGCCGCCCTCGAAGTGGAGGACGAGGTTCTTCCCGACCGCCTCGACAGCTTCGAGTCGCCGGCCGTCGATCTGCTCGGCCACTCCCGTCGCCGCAGCGCGCGGATGCGGCGCATCGACCTCGACCGTCTCGCCGACGAGCACCTGGAGTCGTCGAGCGGCTCGATGGAGCGCGTCACCCTCCGGCATCGACCCAGCCTACGCCCAGTCGATCACGACTCGACCGTCGCGCTCGCTCGCCTCCGTCCCGAGCTCTGCGCACAGCTCGCGGAAGCGGCGACGGATCCACGCAGCATCCTCACCGTCGGCGAGACGGGTGAAGCAGTACTCGAGCTTGAGCGGGATCGCCTCGAGCCGCCGCGGCTGACCCTGTTCGATCTCGACCGTGAACAGCAGACCAAGGTCGTTGCGCAGGCGCGGATCAACGCGATAGTCGTCCAGGAAGTCACCGAGGTCGTAGAGCACGGTTCCTTCGACGCCCTGCGGGACGTGCGCCGAGTGACCTGCGACGACCGTGGCTCCGGCTCCGAGAAGCTCGGCCGCCGCCTCGCGCACGTACCGCAACGGGCGGTCTCTCATGTTCGGGCCCCAGTGCGGCGACACGACAACCACATCGGCGTCCAGCGTTTCGACGGTGGTTCCAACCCAGTCCGGAACGCCGTCGCGAAGATCGGCCCACGCGATTCCCGGTCGATCCCGCGAGGCGGCGAAGTCCTCTGGATGGTCGCTGAGTGCGACGATGCCGACGCGCACTCCGCCGGCGTCGAGCACGACCGGAGCGCGGGCCCCCTCGAGATCAGGCCCGGCGCCAACCCACGCGATGCCAGACGCGGCGAGGTGGTGGAAGGTGTCGAGCAGCGCCTCTCGATCGAAATCCAGCGCGTGGTTGTTCGCGAGCGTCACGCAACGCGCCCCGAGGTGGACGAGGAGCTCCGTCGCGCGCGGCGGCGCCCGGAAGAAGAAGGGCTTGTCCGGCGCAGGCCAGGGCCGTCCACGCTCCGAGATGCAGCACTCGAGATTGAGGACGAAGAGATCGGCCTCACGCGTCACGGCGACGACCTCCGGCGCGACGAGCGAGGTCGGATCGCGCTCGCCGAGAGCAGTTGCGACGCCTCGCCCGAGCATCGTGTCTCCGGCGAGCGCGAGCCTCACGAGGGGAATGCCCGCCGGCCGATGAGGCGGACGAAGTGCGCGCCGACGATCGTCCGGCGTGCGCTGAGCCCTTCCGCGCCGCATTCGAACAGCACCACGTCCTCCCGGCCGCCGGGCCCGATCGGCTGCACGAGCCGACCGCCGACGACGATCTGCGCGGCGAGCGGAGCGGGCACTTCGGGAAACGCAGCAGACACGAGGATCGCTTCATACGGCGCGTGCTCGGCGAGGCCCTCGCTGCCGTCAGCGACCACGACCGTCGCGTTTCCGATGCCAGCTCGGGCGAGGTTGTCCCGCGCGGTCTCCGCAATGTCGGGCCATCGTTCGACGCTCCACACCTCGTCCGCGAGGTGCGCCAGCAGCGCCGTCTGCCAGCCATAGCCTGTTCCCACTTCGAGCATGCGCTCCTCGCCGGTGAGCGCCAGCGCCTCGACCATCCTCGCGACCAGCGACGGCTGCGTCGTCACTTGGCCGTGCGGAATCCGCAGCGGGGCGTCGAGGTCAGCCTGGTCGACGAGACTCGGCGGGACGAATTCGCGTCTCGGCACGAGACTCACCGCGTCCAGCAGGCGGTTGTCGGTCACGCCCGCACGGCGCAGCGCCGTGAGGAGCGCGACGTTGTCCGTGCCGGCGGACACCGAACTATCCTGCCCGCCGTGACGAGGTGGCCGTCGTCGGCCGACGAGCTCGTCGAAGCCCAGCTGACACTCTCGGAGGCCAGCCCGCCGCCGTGGCGACTCACGGCGGATGCCGTGATCGGCGGCTGCTTCGTGTGCTCTGCACGTGGGAAGCGCGGGTCCGGCGCCGCCGGCGACCGCTTGTGGGCCGCCGCGGCGGCTGCAGGCGACACGGCCGTCATCCGGGGCGAGGCCGGCGCACCGTACCGGGCGGGACTGCTGGCGCTGCGCGAAGGGCCGGCGCTAGCGGCTGCCGTTCGCGCGCTCGAACACGCCCCGGACGCGCTGCTCGTCGACGGCACCGGTCGCGATCACCCACGGCGTGCCGGCCTCGCCCTTCACCTCGGCGCCGTGCTCGACCTGCCGACGGTCGGCGTCACCCACCGCCCGCTGCTCGCCGATGGGGCCTGGCCGGACGAGGAGCTGGGCTCACGATCGCCGCTCGTCCTGGACGGAGCTGTGGTCGGGTTCTGGCTGCGGACGCGGCCCGGCACCCGTCCGCTGGCAGTGCACGCGGCCTGGCGCACGGATCCTGCAGCCGCCGTCGAGATCGTCCTCGGAGCGCTGGCGGGCCACCGAGCTCCGGAGCCACTTCGACGTGCGCGCCGGGCCGCGAGAGAGGCCCGCTCGGCCGCGGGTTTGCGATCATTCTCCTGAGGAGGAAAACATGGCCGAGAAGGATGTGACGGTCTTCCTCGACGAGGCGGGTGTCGGCTACGAGCTGCTGCTCCGAGCTGGGGTTTCGGACCTCGTCTGCTCTAAGGGAAGGAGAGGAACATGGCCAAGGATCTGACGGTCGCGCTCGAGGATCGCGCAGGCATACTCGCCGAGCTCGGCGAGGCCCTCGGCGGCGCCGGGATCAACATCGAGGGGTTCTGCGGCTACCGGAGTGAGGGAACGGGGATCGTGCACCTGCTCGTCGACGACGCAACCGCGGCCCGCGCTGCGCTCGAGGCGTCCGGCTTCGCGGTGCAGGACGAGCGAGAGGTGATCGTCGTCGACGTCGAGGACCGACCCGGCGCGCTCGGCGTGGTCGCACGCCGGATCGCCGGCGCCGACGTCAGCCTCGACCTGGCGTATCTCGGGACGAACACGCGCATCGTCGTCGGCGCCGACGATCTCGAGAAGCTCCGCGCGGCGATGTGAGGGGCCTACATCCGGCGGCGGCGGGTGCGGTCGCAGCGACCGTCTGGGGACTGGTCGAGCCGATCGACCAGCGGCTGGCCGGCTGCGACTACTCGGACATCGCGTTCCTCGGGAAGGGGGTGACCCGCGGCCGCGGCTGGCGCGCCGCCGGCTTCACGCTTCACGCGGTGAACGGCGCCGTCTTCGGGCTCGCCTACGACGCCGCGCGGCGACGAATCCCAGTGGACGCCCGACGACTCGCGCTCGGGATGGCGCTGGTGGAGCACGTCACGCTCTACCCGGTGCTCGGCTACCTCTCCGATCGCTACCACCCCGCCCGCGGCGCGGTCGGAGTACCACCGCTCATCTGGAACCCGCGTGCCTTTGCGCAGGCGACGGCCCGACACGCACTGTTCGGCGTGTTGCTCGGACGCCTTTCACGGCCGAGCTAGGGCCGCAGCACGGCTCGGCGCGGGCCCTGCACGAACCCCGCTTCGACGAGCAGCGGCATCACCTCCGTTTCCGCCACCGGCTCGCTGTCGAACCGCTCGACCGCGAGCCGTTTCACGCCGCGGTGTCTCTTGACGTGCTCGACGAGCGCGGCGACGGCAGGTCGCAGCCACTCCGGATCCGGGTCGCGCAGCGGGACGAGCGTCTTACCTCCGCGCTCCACGAAGAGCGCCGGCTCGCCACCAAGCAGAACGACGTAGGCGCCGGCGACGCGGGCCGCCCTCCCCTCGGCCCGCTTCGGCCAGGGCAGGGCCGCCCCGTAGGACTGCGCCGGGTCGGCGGCCGCGATCACGAAGGCGTCGACCGGCTCCCCCTCCTTCGGGCGGAGCTCCCGGATCCGCTCGACGGCGCCCCCGAGGGCGAACTGCGCGCCGCCCAGTCCTTCGACGAAATAGCCTCGCCGAGCGAGCCCGAGCGTCTCGAGCGCCTTCAACTCGCCGTACACCGCGCTGTAGCCGCCCGCGATTCCCTCGGCCCGGACACCGTCGCGAGTCACGATCCCCTGGCGCTCGAGCAGGAGCTCGCCCAGGGCGCGACGATCCGGCTCGCCGGTGAACAGCCGCTCGGTCAACGTCCATCGGCCCTGGGTCGCTGTGATCGCGGTTGCGCGGCGCCGGGAGAAGCGCCGCGGCCTCCGCTCAGGCCTCGGGACCCCATAGCGCCGCCCGGCGCGGAGCGGCGTCCACGCGTCGTTCGTCACCTCACCTGCCCACACGAGATCCCAGAGGGCCGGCAAGAGCTCCGCCGGATCGATCCCGACCTCGTCGACGAGGTCGAACCAGAACTGGGCGCTGCGGCCGAGCGTCTCGCGAATGCGATCGTGGGTCTCGCCCTCCGGCCGCTCGGCGCCGTCCGGGCGGCCGAGCACCGAGGCGTCCTCGCGGAAGAAGACTGCGACCCGGTCGAGCCCGGCACCGACCCACACGAGCTCCCCGGAGGCGCAGAGCTGGTCGAGCTGGGCCGGCGCGTAGTTGGTCACGCGCCGAGGGAGGACCTCTGACTCCCACAGCGACACCGGCAGCGCCAAACCCTGGAGCGGCACCAGCGCCTCGCGCAGGGTCGCCCGCCGGTCGATCCCGTGCCAGCCCGGGAGGAAGCGGGCGAATGCGACCTGCTCGACCGGCTCCACCTCGCGCCGAAGGGCGGCGAGGGAGGCACGGCGGATCCGGCGCAGGACGTCTGGGTCGCACCACTCACGTTCCGTCCCGCCCGGCCGGAGCTCCCCACGGACGAGCTTCTCGGCGCTCTCCAACTCTCGGAGGGTTCCCTCCACGTCGCGGCCGAACCGATCGCGTGCCTGGGCGGTCGTGAACGGCCCGCGCCCCCGCGCCCACCGGTGGACGAGCTCTTGCAGAGACGTTTCCGGGGCCGTCCCGGTCAGGAACGCCTCGGGCAAGCCGCTCGGCGGCATCGCGCCGAGGGCGTCGCGGTAGCGGCCGGCGTCCTCGGCGGCGATCAGCCGCTCCTCGCCGGCGATCCGCACCCGGACAGCACGTCGCTCGGCTTCCAGGACCGCGGCGAACGCCTCGTCGAACTCGCCCGCCCGGAGATCGCCCCGGCGCAGGAGCAGATCGTGGAGCTCGTCCGCCTCCCTCGGATCGCCGACCAGGCTGCGCTCCACCTGCTCGAGCGCGCCCGGGTCGAGGAGGTCGCGGAGCTCCTCCTGGCCGAGCAGCTCGCGGAGAAGGTCGCGGTCGAGCGACAGCGCCTGCGCCCGCCGCTCGGCGGGAGGCGTGTCGTCCTCGTACATGTACGTGGCGATGTAGTCGAAGAGCAGCGAGGTCGAGTAGGGCGAGGCCGACGCCGACTCGACGTCGACGAGGTCGATCTGCCGCGTCTTCAGGCCCTGGAGGAGCCGCTTCAGCGCCGGCAAGTCGAAGACGTCCTGGAGGCACTCCCGGAACGTCTCGAGCATGACCGGAAACGACCCGTACTTCCGGGCGACCTGGAGCAGGCTCTGCGCCTTCAGTCGTTGCTGCCAGAGCGGCGTCCGCTCACCCGGCCGCCGCCGCGGGATCAGGAGGGCCCGGGCCGCGTTCTCGCGGAACCGGGAGCCGAACAGCGCCGTTCCAGCCAGCTCGCCCATCACGAGCTCATCGAGCTCCTCGGGCTCGAGGACGAGCTGCGCGGTCGATGGCGGCGAGTCAGAGTCCGGGAAGTGGAGCGCGATGCCGTCGTCCGACCAGAGGACGCTCGCATTGACTCCGAGGGACTCCTGGAGCCGAGCCGACACCGCGAGGGCCCACGGTGCGTGAACACGAGCGCCGAACGGCGTCAGCACGCACACACGCCAGTCGCCGATCTCGTCGCGGAAGCGCTCGACGACGATCGTGCGGTCGGACGGCACCGCACCCGTCGCCTGCTCCTGCTCGCGGATGAACGTCAGGAGGTTGCGAGCGGCGAGGTCGTCCAGCGAGTAGTCGCTGCCGAGCCGCTCGAGCGCCTTGTCGTCCGAGAGCGCCGCCAGCTCGCGCGAGGCCTTCCCGATCGCCTCGCCGAGCTCGTACGGCCGCCCGGGGCCTTCGCCCTTCCAGAACGGAATCGCACCGGGAACACCCGGCGCCGGCGAGACGATCACCCGGTCGCGCGTGATCTCCTCGATCCGCCAGGTCGACGCACCGAGTGTGAACGTCTGGCCCGCTCGCGCTTCGTAGACCATCTCCTCGTCGAGCTCGCCCACCCGGCCGCCGCCGTCGACGAGGTGAACGCCGAAGAGGCCGCGATCCGGGATCGTC
>Ga0081455_10002021_pt1 | contig 24257 bp, 31 predicted proteins | sample TabmetS3T2R1_FD_70207 | JGI IMG/M metagenome (GOLD analysis project Ga0081455, IMG submission 70207) | Tabebuia heterophylla rhizosphere microbial communities from the University of Puerto Rico - S3T2R1 | ecosystem: Host-associated > Plants > Roots > Rhizosphere ...
GATCGCGATGGTCATGCCGTCGGCCACGGCGAGCACCTTGTTGCGCATGCCGGCGGTGTTGACGGGCGACAGCGCATCGCCCTCCAGATCGCCGGTGTGGATGATTTGCGCGGTCATGTTTTCGGCAGCCAGCGCTGGCCGCAGGAAATGCGTGACGCCGCAACCGGCGGCAAAGGCTGCGGTCAACGAGAGTGCGGCAACGACGCGATTCATGGAAAGTCCTCCTGGAGCGTTTCTTGTGCTACCGATGCTAGGCTGCGAGGCCGCGCCTGGCCAGCGCGCGATTCCGCGCGCCCTGCGAAAAGATCGCATGCCGGCCATGGAATAAAGCGCGACCTGCGAAACCGGAACGCCCCCTTGCGCGCGGCACTTTGGCACCAAAGTCACCTTCTCAAGCACGTCGCGCTGCACTATCGTCCAGCCGAATTTCGTGGAGGATTCCCATGCGGAACATCATTGGCCGGCTGGCCGGGACATTTCTCGCGCTGGCGCTCACCAGCGGGCTTGCCGCGGCGCAAAGCAGGGTCACCATCGCCGTCGGTGGAGGCGGATGTCTCTGCTATCTGCCGACGATCCTGGCCAAGCAGCTCGGCGAATATGAGAAAGCCGGCGTCGCGGTCGATCTGGTCGATCTCAAGGGCGGCTCCGACGCGCTCAAGGCCATGATGGGCGGCAGCGCCGACGTGGTTTCCGGCTATTTCGACCACTGCGTCAATCTTGCCGCCAAGAAGCAGGAGCTGCAGTCCTTTGTGGTCTATGACCGCTTTCCGGGCCTCGTGCTGGTGGTCTCGCCGAAGTACACGGCCGAAATCAAGTCGATCAAGGATCTCGTCGGCAGGAAGGTCGGCGTCACCGCGCCGGGCTCTTCGACCGACTTCTTCCTGAAGTTCTTGCTGAAGAAGAACGGCCTCGACCCGACCAGCGCGTCCGTGATCGGCGTCGGCCTCAATGCGACCGCGATCGCAGCCATGGAGCAGGGACAGGTCGAAGCCGCCGTGATGGCCGATCCAGCCGTCACCGTGTTGCAGAGCAATCACAAGGACTTGCGGATTCTCGCTGACACCCGCACGCAAAAGGACACGCTCGAAATGTTCGGCGGCGAATATCCGGGCGGCTCGCTCTATTCGACGCTGGCCTGGATCAAGGGCCATGAGAAGGAAGTGCAGGCGCTGACCAATGCGATCGTGAACACGCTCAACTGGATCCATTCGCACTCGCCGGAAGAGATCATGGCGAAGATGCCGGAAGAGATGGTCGGCAAGAACAAGGAGCTCTATCTCGCCGCGCTGAAGAACATGCTGCCGATCTATTCGAAGACCGGATTGATGGACTCCAAGGGAGCCGACGCCGTGCTGGCGATGTTCTCGGTCGGATCGCCCGAGGTCGCCAAGGCCAATATCGACGTCAGCAAGACCTACACCAACGCCTTCGTCGAAAAGGCGGCGAAGATCACGGGAGCGAGCACGAAGTAGCTTTCGCTCCGTGAAACCGCTTGTCATTCATCGTGTCACCGAACTCGACCTGCAGGTCGTGCCGCGGACGTGGCCGTTCGCAGAGGCGCGGCGCGCCGAGATATCGGCGCATTTCGCAGCCCAGCAGCGCGAGCGTTCGCACCTCTGGAACGGCCGGGTTCTGATCAGCACCGCTGCCGTGTTCGCCGGCGAACGGCTCAGCGCAAGCTACTTCGAGGTCGATTTCGCAAGCTTCCTCGCCTGGCGCGACTGGGGCTTTCCGGACAAGGACGTTTTCAACGGCTTTGGCATGGGTGCACTTCGTGCCTCCGACGGCGCCTTCGTGCTCGGCGAGATGGGCTCGCACACCGCAAATGGAGGACGGATCTACTTTCCGTCCGGCACGCCCGATCTCGAGGATGTGAGGGACGGCAGGCTCGACATTCCCGCAAGCGTGGCGCGCGAGGTCGAGGAGGAGACCGGACTCGCCCCGCACGAATATCGCGCCGCCGCCCACTGGGACTGCATCTCGACCGGCACAGCGCTTGCGATGATCCGCGAGCTCGACGTCGATATGCCCGGCGAGGCATTGCGCGCGAAGATCGAGGCCAACCTCGCGCAGCAAAGTCATCCCGAGCTTTCCGCCATCCATCTGGTGCGCAAACGTAGCGATTTGACCGGCGCAATGCCGCGTTTTGTCACGGCCTATCTCGAAGCGCAGTTGTCCGCCTGACGGCATTTACGCAAGCGCCATTTGCGTTTTGCCGCTTGCAGCGAAGGAATAAGGCGCACGCCACCGTCCGCCCATGCAATGCGCTTGACATTGGTCCGCACTATCAATGTGATAGGCGGCAAGAATAACCAAGAACGCAATGCACAATTTCCAGGGAGGTTTTAATGCCGGTGCGCAAAGCTGCACGCCTGTTTGTTGGGCTGTTTGCCGCAATCGCGGCGCTGGGAGTGGCTGGTAACGCCGAGGCCCAGGAGAAGAAGATCAAGATCGGCGTCATCTATGACCTCACCGGCCCGCTGGCCGGTGGCGGCTCGGAGCTGCAATATATCGGCGCCAAGATCGTGCTCGACCAGTTCGCCAAGACCGGCGTCGAGGGTTACAAGATCGAGGCCGTCTACGCCGACGCGCAGAGCAAGCCCGACGTCGCCATCAACGAGGCGGTGCGACTGGTCGAGCAGGAAAAAGTCGACATGCTGCTCGGCTTCTACTCCTCGGCGCAATGCGTGCCGGTGGCCGGCCGCGTCGAGCAGCTCAAGAAGTTCATGTGGATCACCACCTGCATTTCCTCGGCCGTGCTCGACGGCAAGGGCTACAAATACGTGTTCCGCCCGCAGGCGAGCGGCGACCAGTTCGGCATGATGACGATGGATTTCATCGCGCAGAACTCCAAGGAGAAGCTCGGCAAGGATCCGAAGGACCTGCGCGTCGCCATCATCCATGAGGACGGCGCCTATGGCGTCGACGTCTCCAAGGGCAACGAGGCCGGCGCCAAGAAGGCCGGCTTCCAGATCGTGCTGAAGGAAGGCTATTCGGCCACCGCGCCCGATCTCTCCGCGCTGGTGACCAAGCTCAAGCGCGCGCGGCCCGATGTGATCTTCCACACCGGCTACAATCCGGACATCACGCTGTTCGGCCGTCAGGCCCGCGAGCAGGGCCTGAAGTTTGCAGCCCTCGTCGGGCACGGCGCCGGCTACGGCGTCTACGAGAAGCTGAAGGAGGGCTTGGGTTCCGACGTCAATTACGTCTTCAACACCGACCCGATTTCGATCTGGCTCGCCAACCAGAAGAGCATGGATGCGAAACTGCCGCCGGTGATCAAGATGGTCGGCGAGGAGTTCGACAAGATCAGGCCGGGCGTCGCCATCCGTTCCGCCCATGTCGGCATGTCGGCATCGAACACCTATCTGTTCCTGACCGATGTGCTGCCGCGCGCCATCAAGAAATATGGCGGCATCGATCCCGACGCGCTGCGCAAGGCCGCGCTGGAGGTCGATGTTCCCGAGGGCGGCACGATGCTCGGCTTCGGCGTCAAGTTCTACCCCGAAGGCGAGGGGATGGCCGGCCAGAACATGCGTTCGTTCCCCGTCGTCATCCAGTATGTCGACGACAAATCCTACGTGGTGTGGCCGAAGAGCCAGGCCCAGCGCGAAGCCGTGCTGCCGCTTCCGAAGGGGACGACGTTCAGCAACCAGTAAGCCCTAAGAACAAAAACGGAGGGACTGCGGTGCTGGTGGTGAACGGTCTGGTGAAGCGCTTCGGCGGCTTCACCGCGGTCAACAATGTGTCGTTCAGGGTCGAGCAGGGCGAGATTCTCGGCCTGATCGGCCCGAACGGCTCCGGCAAGAGCACGATCTTCAACATGCTCTCCGGCACGCTGGTGCCGACGGCGGGCTCGATCGAGTTCGCCGGCCACGAGATCGCAGGGTCCGCGCCGCACCGCATCATCAACGGCGGCATCGGCCGCACCTTCCAGATTCCGCGGCCGTTCCGCCGTCTCAGCATCTTCGAGAACGTCACGCTGGCCGGCTACTACGGCCAGGGCCGCCACAGCCGCAAGAACGCGGAAGAGGCCGCCGAGAAGGCGCTTCACATGGTGGGGCTGCCGACCGATCGCCACGCCAGCGTCGACGGCCTCGGCGCCGCCGGCCTGAAGAAGCTTGAACTTGCCAAAGCGCTCGCCACCGGTCCGAAACTGCTGCTCGCCGACGAGAGCCTGGGGGGCCTCGACGAGCACGAGATGGACCAGGCCGCCGACATGCTGCGCAATATCCGCGACGAGCTCGGCATCACCATCATCTGGGTCGAGCACATCATGGGCGTGCTGATGCGAGTGGTCGACCGCGTCATGGTGCTCGACTATGGCGAGAAGATTTCGGAAGGGTTGCCGGCGGAGGTGGCAAGCGACCCGCGCGTGATCGAGGTCTATCTCGGTACCGATGCGGATGCGAGCCAGGCCGCCGCTGCAGCCGCCGAAGCGCGCCGCCGGGCAGGGGTCTGACAAATGCTCCAGCTCAAATCGGTCGATGCGGGCTACGGCACGTTCCAGGCGCTGTTCGGCGTCAACCTTCAGGTCAACGCCGGCGAAGCCGTCGGCGTGATCGGCCCGAACGGCGCCGGCAAGACCACCCTGATGCGCGTGATTTCCGGCCTGATCCGCCCGACCAAAGGCGCGATCGCGATGGAGGGCACCGATGTCGTGCGGACCCCCGCGCACCGGATCGTCAGCCTCGGCATTGCGCACGTGCCGGAAAACCGCCGGCTGTTTCCGCGCCTCACGGTCGACGACAATCTCAAGATGGGCGCCTACATGCCGGGCGCGCGGGCCAAATACGCCGAGCGGCTGGAAGTCGTGTTCGGTCTGTTCCCGCGCATGAAGGAGCGCCGCAGCCAGATGGCCGGCACGCTGTCGGGCGGCGAGCAGCAGATGTGCGCCATCGGCCGCGCGCTGATGTCGGACCCGAAACTGCTGTTGCTCGACGAGCCCTCGGCGGGACTTGCGCCGGTCGTGGTGCAGCAGGTGTTCGAGCTCGTCAAACGCATCCGCGCCTCGGGGCTCACCGTGCTGATCGTCGAGCAGAACGTGCAGCAGGTGCTCAAGGTGGTCGACCGCGCCTATCTGCTGGAGGCCGGCACCATCCGTGCATCGGGCACGTCAGAAGAGATGATGAAGACGGACACCATCAAGCAGGCATATCTCGGTGTTTAGGACATAGAAAAGATGCAGCACTTCCTCGACATCTTCGACATTTTCCTGCTGGAAGCCGTGATCAACGGCATCCTGCTCGGCGGCGTGCTGGCGCTGCTCGCGCTCGGGCTTAATTTGATCTTCGGCGTCATCGACGTCACCTGGATCTGTTACGCCGAGCTCGTGATGATCGGCATGTACGGCATGTACTACATGGTGCAGGTGTTCGGCCTGCCGTACTGGCTTGCCGCACCTATCGCCATCATGCTGGTGGCGGCGCTTGGTGCTGCGCTGCATTACCTCGTCATCGCGCCGCTACTGACAGCACCGCCGGTCAACCAGCTGCTTGCCACCGGTGGCGTGCTGTTCATCCTGCAGAGCTTTGCCACTGTTGCCTTTGGCATCGATTTCCGCAATCTCGGCATCCGCCTGCCGGTGCTGGCGCTGGGCGACATGAATTTCAGCTATTCGCGGCTGCTCGCCTTCGGTGTCGCGCTGCTTGGCATGATCGTGGTCTACCTGTTCATGACCCGCACCTTCACCGGCACCGCGATCCGCGCCATCGCGCAGGACCGCCAGATCATGCCGCTGATGGGCGTCGATGCGCGGCGCATCTATCTCATCACCTCGGCGCTCGGCGGCGCACTCGCCGGCCTCGCCGCCTGCCTGCTGGTGCTGCAATATGACGTGCACCCCTTCGTTGGCCTGTCCTTCGGCCCGATCACCTTCCTGATCTGCGTGCTAGGGGGCTTGGGCAATTTCATCGGCGGCTTCATCGCGGCGTTCGTGTTCGCCGAGATCATCTCGCTCGGCGGCCTGTTCTCCGACCTCGAATGGGGCTACGTGCTGGCGTTCGCCTTCTTCATCGTCATGATGTTCATCCGGCCCGCGGGCCTGTTTGCGAGGCGCGCGTGAATTTCCGTTATGCCGCATGGGCCATAGGCCTCGCCGCGCTGATCGCGCTGCCCTTTGTCTATCGCGAGCCCTATCATCTGCACTTGCTGGTGCTGATCCTGATCTGGTCCTTCGCCTACACCTCGTGGTCGATCATGGGCCGCTTCAACCTCGTCTCGCTCGGTCATGGCGGCTTCATGGGCGTCGGCGCCTATGTCACCGCGCTGCTCTGGAATCACCTTGGCGTCTCGCCCTGGATCGGCATCCCCCTTAGCATGGTCGCGGCCGGCTTGCTCGCACTGGTCGTCGCCTATCCCTGTTTCCGCTTCCGCATCACCGGGCACTATTTCGTGCTGGTGACGCTGGCGCTCTCGGGCATCGTGTTGCAGGTCATCACCGCCACGCGCGACTGGACCGGCGGCTCGCTCGGCTACACGCCAAACCGCGCCCGCAGCGGCCAGGGCCTTTGGGCGCTGCAGTTCGACGACAAGACCACGTGGTACCTGATCGCGCTCGGCATCTGGGTCGCGGGGCTTGTGATCTGGCGCTGGATCGACCGCAGCATGAGCCGCGACGCCATGGAGGCGATCTCGGAAGACGAGGACGCCGCGGCTGCGGTCGGCGTCAACGTCACCGCTGAGAAGCTGAAGGTCACGCTGATCTCGGCGCTGATGACTGCGCTTGCGGGCGCCATCTACTGCCAATACCAGATGTTCATCTCGCCGGACACGGTGAGCGGCATCGCAGTATCGCTGCAGATGGTGTTCGCCGTTATCGTCGGCGGGCTCTATGTCTCGCTCGGCCCCACCGTCGGCGCCGTCATCACCATTGTGCTGGCGGAAACGCTGCGCATCCGCTTCGGCACCAGCGCGGTCGGTTGGGACAACCTCGTCTACGGCGTCCTCTTGGTGCTGTTCATCATCTTCCTGCCCAAGGGCATTTTGGGCAGCATCGCCGAGCGGCTGAAATTCAAGAAGGCGTAGCGCTTCTCCCTCGCCCCGCTCTTGCGGGGAGAGGGTTGGGGTGAGGGGCCTCTCCGCGAGTCTGGTGTTGACGGTCAGACCTGTACCCCCTCACCCGGATTGCATCTGGCGATGCAATCCGACTCTCCCCGCAGGCGGGGAGAGGTGAAGAGATCAACCCGCCACAAACGCCAGCATCACGCCATTGGCTGCAGCTGGCGGCACCACGACCGCGCCGCTGCTCGTGACGGCCTTGGCGCCGAGCGCGCGTTGCGCGGCGGCGAGATCGTCCACCACGAGCTCGAGCCCCGCGCCGGCGCGGTCGGGCAGGGTGCTGACATCCACGCCCGGATATCTCTTCCCCAGCGCATCGCGGCTGAGGAAGACGAAATCTGCGCGGCCAAATCCGGTCGGCACCACGGCGGAACCGTCCGCGCCCCCGTGCACTTCGCCCGCGATCATCTTTGCCAGATGCTTCGCATCCTCTTCCACCTTCGGTGTCACGATGAACACCCGCGCGATGCGTTTGGCCGCGTTGGCGTGCCGCTGCAGCTCGGGGATCCACACCGTCTCGCGCGTCTTGTGCTGGCAGGCGAACAGGCGCACGCCGCCCGGCGCTTCCGCAACCGGCCACTGGAAGGTTGCGAATTTTGCCGCAGCCTTGCGCCCGTCCGGCATCGTCACCGGCCGCTCGAAATCGGTCGGGCCGATTGCAGCATAGCCCATGGTGCGCAGCTCCGCTGCGCCAGCCGCCGCACTCGGCGTCGTGAACGCAATGCGCTCGATGCCGCCGCCGGTCTGCTCGAGATACGCCCGGCTCGGCGCATTGTGCTCGGTGGCATTGAGCACGCCGAGCAGCTCCATGTAGTCCTCGCCGAGCATGATGGTGTAGTTGCCGGTCCCCATATGCGCGCTATGGGTGCCGCGCGGCGAGATGGTGAAGCCGAGCCGCTTCCAGTTGCTTGCGGCCGCGTCGAGGTCCTTCACCACGACGACGGCATGGTCGATTCCGGCGATGCTCTTGATGGTCACGCGATGTCTCTGTTGTCGGGCCAACCGTAGGATGGGTTGAGCTCTTGCGAAACCCATCATGGTTGCCCCACATTCGATGGGTTTCGCTTTCGCTCAACCCATCCTACGATCGCCCCCAGAGGATGTCTAATGCCACCTGAAAACATCCGCATGCCGGAATCGCTATGGGCCGCGGTGACGCCGCCCGGACCCGAGCTGCCGCAGCTTGAGGGGACCGCGCAAGCCGATGTCGTGATCATCGGCGCCGGCTTCACTGGGCTTTCCACCGCGTTGCATCTGCGCGAGGCGGGCATCGACGTCGCAATCGTGGAGGCCGCCGAGCCCGGCTGGGGCGCCTCGGGCCGCAACAACGGCCAGGTGATCCCGACGCTGACGCGGCCCGATCCGCAAGACATCGTCGCCAGGCATCGCGCTGCCGGCGAGCGTTTCGTCGCGTTGCTGCGCGACTGCGCCTCCACGCTGTTCGACGTCATCAGGCGCTACCAGATCCAGGCCGAGCAGGAGCAGGCCGGCTGGGTGCAGCCGGTGCATTCGCCCGGTCGCATCAAGATCGCCGAGCGCCGTGTGCGGCAATGGTCGAAGGCGGGCGCGCCGGTCGAGATGCTGTCGCGCGAGCAGGTCCGCGACATGCTGGGCTCCGATGCCTGGTTCGGCGGCTTCTGGAACAGGACCGGCGGCCATATCAATCCGCTGGCGCTGTCGCGCGGGCTGGCGCGCGTCTTGCTCGATCGCGGCGGGCGCATCTTCGCGCGCTCGCCGGCGTCGCACTTCGAAAGAAAGAACGATCGCTGGATCGTCACCACGCCGCAAGGCGAGATCAGCGGCCGCGCGCTGATCCTCGCCACCAATGCTTATACCGGCGAATTCGAAAGAGCGCTCGCACCCGATATCGCGCGCGAGGTGATGCCGGTGCGCTCCTGGCAGATGGCGACCGAGCCATTGTCCGATGCCGCGCGAAAAACCGTCATCCCGGGGCGGCAGGCGATGTCGGACACCCATGGCGAGCTCTGGTTCGCCCGCTACGATGCGCGCAACCGACTCGTCACCGGCGGCGCGCAGATGGGCACCGATGCCGCAAAACTCAAGGCCGCGGTCGGCGCACGCCTGCAGCGGATATGGCCTGAGGTCGGCGAAGTCAAATTCGACTACATCTGGAACGGCTATGTCGGCATGACCACGGACTTCTTGCCGCGCATTCACCAGCTCGGCCCGGACGCCTGGGCCTGGGCCGGCTGCAACGGCCGCGCGGTGGCGCTGTCGATCGCGATCGGGCAGGAGCTCGCCAAGGCGGCGCAAGGCGTCGCCGCGCAAGACCTTGCATTGCCGTTCACGGAGCCGTTGCCCTATGTCGCGCACGGCCTGCTGCGCCGCCTCGCGCCATTGATGCTGATGGTCTATCGTCGCCGCGATGCGGCGGAAATTCCCGATGGTCCTTCGGGGCCGCCCCAACCGGAGCATTTCGTCGCATGGGCAAGCAATCTTCGCAATCGCTGGCGGACCAGCTGAAACACTTCGTCGCGCCGTTCCGCTACGACGGCAGCGGCGAATTTCACTTGAAGTCGCACAAGACCAACGAGAAGGGCGGGCTCGACAAGCAAAAGGCCGAGAAGATCATCGAGGCCAACCGCACGCGCCTGTCCGATTTTCAGGAAAAGCTCTACGCCCAGGACAGCTGGTCGCTGCTGCTGATCTTCCAGGGCATGGACGCGGCCGGCAAGGACAGCGCCATCAAGAGCGTGTTCGAGGGCGTCGATCCGCAGGGCTGCGAGGTCACGGCCTTCAAGCAGCCGTCAACAAAGGAATTGGACCACGATTTCCTGTGGCGCGCCGCGATCGCGCTGCCCGAGCGCGGCCGCATCGGCATCTTCAACCGCTCGCACTACGAGGAATGCATTGTCGTGCGCGTGCATCCGGAAATTCTTGCCAAACAGAAGCTGCCGCCGCGGCTGGTGACCAAGGACATCTGGCGCGAGCGCTTTGAGGATATTTCCGCCTTCGAGCGTCACCTTGCGCGCAACGGCACCGTGATCCTGAAGTTCTTCCTCAACGTCTCCAAGCAGGAGCAGCGCGAGCGCTTCCTCGACCGGCTGGAGCAACCGGCCAAGAACTGGAAGTTCAACATGGGCGACATCGCCGAGCGCGAGCTGTGGGCGAAGTACCAGGCAGCCTATCAGGACATGATCCACCACACGTCGACGCGGCATGCGCCATGGCATGTGGTGCCGGCCGACCACAAATGGTTCGCCCGCGTCGTGATCGGCTCGACCATCGTGTCTGCGCTCGACAAGCTCGACCTGCATTTCCCGAAGGTGGACAAGGCAGATCGCAGCGAGTTCAAGCAGGTGCGCCAGGCGCTGCTGGATGAAGACAAGGAACTGGCGGTGAAGAGAGGCGCGGCGAGAGCGAAGTGAGGCAGCCGCTGGCGCTCCTGTCGTGAGGCGCGCGCAAAGCTGACATCGCTGTCAGAATCTGTCGCTTTGGTAATCTGAAATCGCGGAACGGATTGGGTCTTCTGGTCTTCTTCCAGCGGCGGCGGACTCCGCCGCCTGGGTTCCAGAAATGGAGAAAAGGATGAACCAGAGACTTCTGACTTGCCTGATCGCCGGCATGTTCGGCGCGACGGTCGTCCTCGTACCACCTGCGCTTGCACGAGACGGCGGCGGGGGTGGTGGCGGAATGGGCGGCGGCGGTGGCAAGGGAGGCGGCGGCATGACCGGTGGCGGATTTGCCGGCGGCGCCGCGCATGGCGGCGGTTTCGCGGGCGGCCGGAGTGGTGGCGGCTTCGCAGGAAACGCGCAAGTCGGCGGCGGCTCGCGCTTTGGCGGTGCGCCCGTCGCGGGCACGGCATCCGCAGCGCGCTTTTCGAACGGCGCATCTACGGGCCGCTTTCACAATGGCCACTCCCATCACGGCTCCTTCCACCACCGCTTCCATCACCCTCATCATCGCTTCGCGTTCGTTGGCGCACCGTACGCTGACTACAGCGATTACGGCTGCTGGCGCAGGGTACGGACGGGCTACGGAGTGCGGGTGATCAACGTTTGCAACGGCTACTACTAGCCTCGCGAGACGTCGCCGCCGATTCGCGCGCCCACGCGACAAAGCGGCGGCGGCGTCACGCTCTCTTGTTGCTCGACAAAGACAAAGCGCGCAGTGAAGAAATCCGGTAAATCGGCAAAGTGAGGCGATCGCCGCGTCCGATCTCTTTATTCATGTAGCTGACTTTCTATTCATGTAGCTTACGTCGCTGTCAGAAAATGTCACCTTAGTCATTTGAATTCGCCGGATGATTTGGCTCTTCTGATCTCCTTCTTTGTAGCGGCGGAATCCGCTGCTGCAGTTCAATGGAGGGACGGATGAACCATAGGCTTCTTACTTGCGTCATTGCCGCGGTGGTCGGCACGACGGTTGCGCTCGCATCGCCTGCGCTTGCCCGGGGCGGGCATGGAGGGCATGGCGGGCATGGTGGCATGCACGGGGGCATGCGTGCCATGGGCGGCGGCGCCATGCACTTCCGCGGTATGGGCGGCGCGCCGCGCGCGGCATTCGCACCGCGCGCATCATTCGCGCCGCGCTTTGCGCGCGCGTCGTTTCACCGGGGCTTCCACCATCGTTTCCATCACCGCCGCTTCGCGTTCATCGGCGCGCCGTATCTCTACGCCGGCTATGACAGCTGCTGGCGCAGGCTATGGACGTCCTATGGACCGCGGTGGGTCAACGTCTGCGCGAGCTACGGCTATTACGGGTATTACTAGCCGGAGCCGCGTATGATGATCGCCACCGGTGTATCCCGTGGGGTGGTGCCGGAGCGCGCCGGTGGCGGCCATCACGCGCATTTGCGCGTCGTCTTGCGCGACCTTGGGGGTAGAATGCGTCCGGAGGCCGAAACACCATGATGGAAGGTCACCGCCGCATTCTGGTGGTCGAGGACGACGCCGAAGCCGCCGGTCAGCTCGCGGAAGAGCTGACCACCAGCGGCTATCAGGTCGATCTGGCGGCGAGTGGCAACGAGGCGCTGCGCCTCGGCTCGGCCAGCGACTATGCGGTGATCACGATCGACCGCATGCTTCCCGACGTCGACGGCATTGCGGTGATGCGCCAGCTGCGCGCGCGAGGCATCGCCGCGCCGTTCCTGATCATCAGCGCGCTCGGCGAGGTCGACGAACGGGTGCGCGGCCTGCGCGCCGGGGGCGACGACTATCTGGTCAAGCCGTACTCCTTTGTCGAGCTGCTGGCGCGCCTCGAGGCGCTCGGCCGGCGCAGCGACATCGTCGCAAAGGAGACCATTTTGCGGGTCGGCGATCTCTCGGTCGACCTGATCGACCGCACCGCCAGCCGGCGGGGCAAGGAGATCGATCTGCTTCCCCGCGAATTCCAGCTGCTGGAGTATCTGGTCCGCAACGAGGGCCGCGTCATCTCGCGCGCCATGCTGCTGCAGCACGTCTGGGATCTGCATTTCGATCCTTCGACCAACATCATTGACGTCTATGTCGGCCGTGTGCGCCGCAAGGTCGACGACCAGCAGGCCTATCCGCTGATCCATACGGTTCGCGGCGTCGGATATTGCCTCCGTGCTCCTCGCTGAAACCCTGAAGTCGTCGACGTTCCGGCTGGCATTGATCGCAATCGGGGCATTTGGCGCGATCGTGTCGGCCATCTTCGTCTATGTCTATCTGTCGACGTCGGCCTATGTGCTCAGCCGGTCCGATCGCGAGATCATGACCGAGACGGCAAGCCTGGTGGATTCCGCCGAGGCCGGCCGCACCCGGCTGGTCGATCTGCTCCGGCAACGAACCGCCGACCGCGGCTTTTCGGATCACGTCTATCTCCTCGCCGATCCGTCGCTCAACATCCTCGCCGGAAACTTGCGGGAATGGCCGCCGGCCGCGGCCGCGGCGTCGGGGTGGACGGAATTTCGCGCCCAGCTCACCTCGCCGCGTGCGCCGGATCGTCCGCTGGTGCGGGCGATGCTGCAAACCTTGCCGAATGGCGATCGCTTGCTGGTCGGGCACGACATCAGCGATCTCGACAGTTTTGCCGCCCAGATCAGGACGGCCGTCATCGCCGTCGTGGCGCTGGTCTTTGTGATGGCGGCGGTGGCGAGCATCCTCGTCACGCGCAGGACGGTGGGGCGGATCGAAGCGATCAATGCCACCAGCCGCGCCATCATGGCGAGCGGGCTGGACAAGCGCATTCCGCTGCGCGGCACCCATGACGAATGGGATCGTGTCGCGGAAAACCTCAATTTGATGCTGGAGCGCATCGAAACGCTGATGGGCGAGGTCAAGCAGGTCGGCGACAACGTGGCGCATGACCTGCGCACGCCGCTGACCCGGATGCGCGGACGCCTTGAACGCGCCTTTCACAGCCAGCGCAACGGCGAGGCCGATCAGGCGCTGATCAGCGACACCATCTCCGACCTCGACTCGGTCCTGCGAATCTTTCTGTCGATCACGCGGATCGCGCAGATCGAGACCCAGGTGCGAAAGGAAGGGTTTCGCAGCGTCAACCTGGTCGAGATCGCAAGCGAGGTCGTCGAGCTGTACGATGCCGCCGCGGAAGAGGACGGCACCCGCCTGGTCATGATGGGCGAGGGCGAAGTGCTGGTCACCGGCGATCGCGATCTGATCTTCGATGCGGTCGCCAATGTGGTCGACAACGCGCTCAAGCACGGCCGCCCGGCGGGCAAGGTCGTGGTTGCAAGCGAAAGCGCAGGCGGCTTTCCGGTAATCTCGGTTACCGACGATGGGTCGGGAATTCCCGCCGGGCAGCACGAGCAGGTTTTCAAGCGCTTCTATCGGCTGGAACAGAGCCGCTACACCCCGGGCAACGGACTGGGGCTCAGCCTTGTCGCTGCGGTTGCCCGCCTTCATGGCGCGCGGATCGAGCTGCTTGATAACTCCCCCGGTCTGGTATTCAAGCTCTGGTTCTCGGCGCCGGCAGGGCGCTGAAGAGGGCTTGACGATGGCTGAGCTGAATATCCGCTCCATGCGGCCGGACGAAATCGCGCTCGCCGCCGATTGGGCCGCGGCGGAGGGGTGGAATCCCGGTCTCGCCGACGCCGCCTGTTTTGCCACGGTCGACAGAGACGGCTTCCTGATCGGCGAGCTCGATGGCGCGCCGGCTGCGACCGTGTCCTGCGTCAACTACGACGACCGCTTCGCCTTCCTCGGCTTCTATATCGTGCGCGCGGATCTGCGCGGCCGCGGCTTGGGCCTACGCATCTGGAACGCGGCGATCGCGCATGCAGGCAGCCGCGTGATCGGGCTCGATGGCGTGGTGGCGCAGCAGGAGAACTACAGAAAATCCGGCTTTCAACTCGCCTATGCCAATATCCGCTATGGCGGCACGGTTGCTGCTCCGCCTGCGCCGCAGGGCATCGTCGCGCTCAACGACGTCCCCTTTGCGATGGTGGAGGCGTCGGACGCGACCGTCTTTCCCGCGCCGCGGCCTGCATTTTTGCGCGCCTGGATCGGCACGTCGGGGCATATCGGCTGTGCGCTGCTGCGCGATAGCGCCCTCGCCGGCTGGGGCGTGATCCGCCCGTGCCGCAAGGGATTCAAGGTCGGTCCGCTGGTCGCAGACAACCGCGCCGCTGCGGAGGCGGTGCTGTCGGCGCTGTTGGCGCAAGCCGGGGGCGGGGAGATCTTTCTCGATGCGCCCTCGGTCAACCCTGAGGCGGTTGCGTTCGCCGAGTCACTCGGGCTTGCGCCCGTGTTCGAGACCGCGCGCATGTACACCGGCGCGGTCCCGCCGTTGCAGCTCGAGCGCGTGTTCGGCGTCACGACATTCGAGCTCGGCTAGTCACGTTTCGAAATCCTCGGGAACGGCGCCGAATGTCCGCAGCACGGTGATGCGGCTGTCCGGATAGCCGGTGCTGACATAGGCCGCGGCGCCGGCATGCCCGAGCACGCGCCACATGCCCTGGGCGCGCTCGATCGCGCCCGCCGGGTTCGCGCACTTGGTCGGCTCGCCCGGCACCAGGTCGTGGCCAGCGAAGTCAAACGGCATGGCGATGAACTGCGTGATCTCGCTGATGGCGTCCTCCGGGATTTTTGCCAAGAAAAGGCCGTCCTGCCGGCTCCGGCATTGAACTGGATCAAATGCCGGACGCTTTTCCCTAAGCGGCGGCCGGCCGCTCGCCCCGGGCTCGAGACGGGACCGCGATGTTCCTGCCGGAGTATCATGGGTTAACACCGCCGCAGCGTTCCGGCGGTTTGCAAAGCAATGCGCCTGCGAATTTAGGAACCAGGGACCTCCGCCGGCGTCAAACGTGATCTGCAGGGGCGTCCGATCATGGTCCGTGAAGGCCCAAACGAACCGTCGCCGCCGGAAATCGCTGATACGCCTGAAGCAGGGCGGGCGCGTCCCTACGGCATGCTGTTCTCAGCGGCAGCGGTCACAATCGTCATTGTCGTCGCGATCTCCTTCCTGGTGCGATAGGCAACGGCAGGAAACACGGGACGCCCGCCGCGGCGGCCTTATACCCTTGTGGCTGAACGGGAACCTTTGGCGCCATCGGCGTTTACTCCTCCAAACCGGCGAGCTTCATGCCTCGCGCAGCATGACAGGAGAACAGTATGGCCACCTGCGAAACCTGCGGCAACGAATACGACAAGGCCTTCAAGGTCGTCATGAAGGGCGAGTCGCACACGTTCGACAGCTTCGAGTGCGCCATCCACGCGCTGGCGCCGACCTGCAAGCATTGCGGAACGCGCATCGTCGGCCACGGTCTCGAAAGCGGCGGCGTGTTCTACTGTTGCGATCATTGCGCGCAGAAGGACGGCGTGCGGAAACTGCGCGACCGCGTGTGACGCAGGTTGCGGCGATGCCCTACGCGCTGTTCGACCACGAGCGCCAGATTGGCGCGGCTTTTCCCACCGAGGCGGAGGTGTGGAAGCACGCCCTTGCGTCAGGCCTGATCGGCGACATCCCGGTGGCCGATGAGGCCGGCGGACAGGTGCTTCCGGCCGGATATCACGTCGAGAAGATTTCCAGCGAGCAGGAACGCGATCCGCTGCCGCGTGAAGTTTCCTGAAAAGTGGCCGTTACCGACGATACCGGCGAGGAATTTCATCGCGAGCGCATCGACGGCGACAAAGAGGGCGCCTGACGCCGCGGAAGACCGCTACTGGTCCCGCTCCAGATAGCTGATGTGGATGCTGACGGGATAGCTCGATCCGTCGAAGACAATACGGATCGTTGTCTCGGATCGCCCGAAGCCAACGACCTTGGCGGTCGTGGTCCGATTGCGGGTCATCCGCTTCTTGCCCAGGTCGCTCAATCGTACCCGGTCGCCTACCCGGTAGTATTCTTGTTCGGCTGACATGGTTATTGCCCGAATATTGCTATTAGTCGAATAGACCCGGTCAAAGGTTCGCGCCTGTGAACCAGGTCACATTCTGAAAATCGGTGGGGTTAAAAAGCGCCTGTCTTTTGAGTTTAGTCGCTTCGGCGGGTCCATGGGATGGGCCCGCGCAAATTATTTGATTCGTTTACGGCCGCGATTTTGCGGCAAATTGAGGCAGCAGAAGGCCGATCCGCCGGGGGCGGTCGTCTCTCCGGCGGGCGGCGCAGGCTATTTCGGAACGGGCTCGCGGAGGTTCGCTGCCGGATTTTCCAGTCGGCCGGCCCGCGCAAGCCGGACGGCCTGTCCGAGCGCGCGCGCGACATTGGCGGCTTCCTGTTGAAACGCCGTGTCGCTGTCCAGCGCGGCATGTGACGTGGCGTAGGGCTCCATGTAGCCGACATAACCGTCGGCTTCCGCCATACGCCCGGCGGAGAGGAGCCCCATATCCGTCAGCCAGTCCGACAGCGATCGGCGCAGCGTCTCGGCGCCGGCGCTGTCGCCATGCACCACGATGCCGAAATACCGTCCGGCGAGGTGCCGCTTATAGGGCCAACCCTTGAGTTCCAGCGCCTTGGCTTCCGTCGCCTTCTTGCCATGGGTCGATGTCGGATCGGGATTGCCGCCATCGGCGCAGACCAGCCGGTCCATCATCGCCTTCAGCGGCGTCGGCGCGTGATACCAATTTACCGGTGTCACGATCATGATGCCGTGGGCGGCAACCCAGAGCGGATAGATCTCGTTCATCCAGTCGTCGGTCTGCCCGAGCGAATAGTTCGGATAGCAGCTGCACGGCCAGTGACACAGCGCCATCGACGTTGAAACGCACGACTTGCAGGGATGAATCTGCCTGCCGAATTCCGCGGCAAGCCGCGACAGATCGAGGATGTCGACCGCATAGCCCATGTCCGCCAGCACCGGCCGCACCAGCTCGACCAGCCGCCAGGTCTTGGACATCTCGCCCGGACAGGTGTGCTCGTTGCGTGCCGAGCCGTTGATCAGGAGGATGCGCGGCGCCGCATCGGTGTCATCATGCCGCCTCTGGGCGTCCAGGATCGCATCGCGCGCCCTGAGCCAGTCCACCGACAGCTCGTACTCGGGATCGGCAAAACCCGACCCCGCCTTGCGCGTGACCGGCGCTTTCCGGCCGTTGCTGTAGGCGTCCCACGCAGCAGTGATGATGGCGTCGATTTCCTTCTGCAGCGGCCCGAAGGCGGGGTCGATGAAGCGGCTGCGATAGCGCCTCTCGAACTCGGCGCGATCGAGCTTGACCGCGGGCATTCCCTTGCGGACGTCCGGCTCCGTCATCCCGGCTCCTTAAAGCGCGGCAATTTGGGGAAACGCGCCGGCAAAAGCGAAGGTTCCGAAACCCTCTTTTCCGGAACCTGCCACCGGGACAGGTGTTCGATTCAGGATCAGGGCTTTGGGATTGGAGGTCGAAGAAGGTGCCCTTCCGCATTCCGCCCACGCGCGGCGACATCGCGATCGCAAGCACTGTGGCGGACTACACCAGTCCGCGCACCGAGCAGGCGGCGGCGCTGCTGACCTGGGCCGCCGACGAGCATGTGCTGCTGGCGCTCGCGGCCACCTGGTGGCTGTATTGCCGGGGCCGCCCGCCTCGCCAACGCAGGAACAGCGACCACTTCCTGCTGACGACGCTTGCGGTCAGCCTGGCGCCGCATCTCTTGAAGAAGATCTTCGATCAGCGGCGGCCGGACCGCCTGATGGTGCACGGCCGTCTCCACGGCGTCCCCGTTTCCGGAAAGCCGCTCGACGCCTTCCCGTCCGGCCACGCCATGCATGTCGGCGCGCTGGCATCCGCCGCAACGGTGCTGTCCCGCGCCAGGCGCAATCTCGTTTGGGCCGTTGGCGCCGGGCTCGCCTTGACCCGGGTCGTCCTGCTTGCGCACTGGATGAGCGACGTCGTCGCCGGCCTTGCCCTCGGCGCGTTGGCGGAGCGTCTGCTGCGCCCGCTCACCGGCTACGGCGCGTCCGTCTGCGCACAGAAAAGCCCCCGGCCGGTCAAGGCCGGGGGAGTGCCATCGGGGAATTCACCTGAACGGTGATTTGATCTAATGCGCAGGCGGCCTCGCCGTTCCTAGGCCGCCGCTTCCAAATTGATCGCCTTTTCCGCTAGTTTGGTCAGCGCCTCGTCGGTCTTCTTCTCCTCGGCCAGCGTCTCATCCAGCAGCTTGACTGCCTTCGGCATGTTGAGCTTGGCGGCCCAGGCCTTCAGCGTGCCGTAGCGGGAAATTTCATAGTGCTCGACCGCCTGGGCTGCTGACACAAGCCCGGCATCCAGTGCCTGCGTGTCGGCGTATTCGTCCATGATCTCCTTGCCTTCGTCGATGATGCCCTCGATGGCGTCGCACTTCTTGCCGCGTGCGGCCTTTCCCAGCATCTCGAAGATCTGATCGAGCCGTTCGACCTGGCTCTCGGTCTCGTCATAGTGCTTTTCAAAGGCGGCGCGGAGCTGATCGGAGTTGGCGGCCTTCGCCATCTTGGGCAAGGCTTTCAGAATGTGCTTCTCGGCGTAGTAGATGTCTTTGAGCGTATCGAGGAATAGTTCGTTGAGGTCCTTTTCTGCCATTGTCGTCCTCCTTGGGGTTTGTGGTCGGACAACATGGCACGGCAGAAATTGTTTCCTACCGCTCCCGCTCCGGGCGCCAGATGTCAGTTAGACCTTCGGCGGTGACGAGATCGATCTGCTCGCTGAACCTCAGGCGGTACATCGTCATCAGCGCGTCGTGTCCCTGATCCGAGGAGCTGCACAGCGCATCCTCAACGATGACCACACGGAAACCGATATTCACCGCATCGAGCACGGTAGACAGCACGCATACGTCAGTCTCGGCACCCGAGACGATGACCGTGCGGACGCCTCTCGCCGTCAGAAAATTCGCAAGCCGCGAGCGGAAGAAGGCCGAATAGGTCGGCCTGTCGACGAGGGCCGCCGGCGGCACGAACCGCGCCAGTTCCGGGACCAGATCAAGCTGCGCGCCGCCCGGCGCGTTGCGCGTGGCGATCCGCCAGCGCTCGAAATAAGTCCGCCATTGTCCGTGTGCCTCCTCCGGCGATGCCGGCGTGATGAAGCGGGTGAACACGGTTCGCTCGGGGCAGCGGCCGGCAATATCGGCGATGGTCGGCAGCACCCGCTCCATCCATGGCGTTTCCCAGATGCCGCCTTTGGCAAAAATGCGCTGCATGTCCACGCAGAGATGGACTGCGTTTTCAATCGGCGTCATTTGGCCGGGTCTCTCACGAGACCAATGCGAAGTCTCGCTTGGCCTGCCAGCGCCGGTAAGCGTCGATCGCGCGATTCGACAGAAGCAGCTTGCGGCATTCGCCCTTTTTCATCATGACCTCGATGAAGCCGAGCAGAACGCTGGCGGCGACCTCGGGTTCGCCGAGCTCGCCCGTCGCTTCCAGGTAGTCCCAAGCTATCCTGAACGAATTCTCCAAAACCTGTTGCGGTGTTTCGATCATGCAGGGAGAACGCCGGCATGCAATGTTCTGTTCCGTACAGCGCTCCATGCCCGCCGGAACAAGCCGCCGAGTTGAAGCTTGAATTGTATGGAGCGTGAGGCACGATGGCTCGTATCCTGATTGGAACGTCAGGGTGGCACTATGATTCCTGGCGCGGGCCGTTCTTTCCGAAGGGCTTGCCGCTGAAACATCAGCTGCAATATTACGCGAGCCAGTTTCCGACCACCGAGCTCAACGGCGTGTTTTACCGCACGCCGACGCCGGCGGCGGTGCGAAGCTGGGAAGAGCAGACCGGGAACGACTTCGTGTTTGCCTGGAAGGCGTCGCGCTTCATCACCCACTGGAAAAGGCTTTCGGAAAATTCAGCGAACAGTCTCGAGCTGATGGAGGACCGGCTTTCCGTGCTCGACGGCAAGGTCGGTCCGATCCTGTTTCAGCTTCCGCCGAACTTCTCCGCAAACGCCGAGCGCCTCGCCGCCTTCCTCGACCTGCTGGCAGGGGAACGCCGCTACAGTTTCGAATTCCGCCACCCGAGCTGGTACTCGCCGCGGATCTTCCGGCTGCTTTCGCAGCAGAACGTCGCGCTGTGCATCTCCGACCATCATGACGCCCCGTCGCCCTGGAAGCGTACGGCCGACTTCGTCTATGTCAGGGGACATGGTCCGGGCGGCCGATATCGCGGGCATTATCGTGGCGCGACGCTGGCAGGCTGGGCGAAACGAATCCGCTCCTGGAAGAAGCAGGGTTGCGACGTCTATGTCTACTTCGATAACGACCAAAAGAGCGCCGCGCCGGCCGACGCGCTGAAACTGCGTCAGCTCCTGGAATGAGGGCGTCGTCTCAGATCATCGGGCCCGGCATGAAGCAGCGAATGGTCAGGCCGAGGGCGCCGCGCATCGGCCATACCATGGTCTTTCCCGCCCGGTTCGGCACAGTGATGACAGCATCGTCAGGCACATCATGCCAGGCGCCATCGAGCCATACGCGATAGTGGCCATCCCTGGATTCCCAGTCGACATCGGACAGCGCCGTACCATCGGCATCCGAGCAGCAAGGCCCCTTCTTGCTGGCGAGGCTGTCGAACCATTGCTTGAGGGGTGAGTTCGCATAACGGCCATCGAGATCGCGGGCCGATGCATGAACGGTAGACACAAGAACCGCCAGCAACACCATCAGCGCAGGCATTGGCTCTCCTCCGGCACAAATCGGCTGCGGCGGCCTGTCAATCGCCGCGCCGATCGCTCTTCCTCCGCAATAGCGCGGACGTTGCAACGAGCAACGCCCGCCTGTACCGCGAGTTCCTAATTGCGTCGCCGGTGCGGCACGCTCACGTTCTTGGGATTACCTGAAGCTCAATCAGCGCAATTCGCTCAAGTGCAGCAACATCGCGCTCGCCGGCTTTTGCGGTGCGAAGGATCGACTCGGCCAGCAGCGTGACGTGCGACGTGGTCACAGGCTCGGGCAGCGACGCCACGGCGCGCTCCAGCGCTGCCGTCATGGCTTCAATCATCTCCGGTCCGAACGCTGCATCCGCAAAGTTCTTCATGCGAGCCTCCCGTAAACGGGGACTCCGGCCCGTCGATCGGCGAACCCGTCAATCAAGCGCGGCAAGACAAGGTTTGTTCCATCCTCCTTGCGATGTGATGCCGGTACCGCGCCCGGCCACGCAGGAACCTCGCCGGTTAGGCGCGGTTGATGCAATGGCCCCGCGGGATTTCACTGGAGGACGATGGGACCATTTTTCAAAGAATACCGTGGCGCTGCGTAAGGGCGTCAACCGCAAGGCCGCGAGCTGAAGGAGAGTCAGATGAGACGCACGATGATAGCAACAGCATGCATCCTGATGGCGGCGCCGGCCTACGCACAGTCGGTTGGCGAGAAGTCCGGGATCAATTCCGCGCTTGGCGTCAGCCCGTCGACGGAAGACTTTGTCAAGGAGGTCGCGATTTCCGACATGTTCGAGATCGAGGCGAGCAAGCTCGCCCAGCAGAAAGGCAATACCGAGGAAAAGACCTTCGCCTCGCACATGGTGACGGATCACGGCAAGACCAGCACCGAGCTGAAGGGACTGGTATCCGGCGGCAAGGTGAAGGCGGAATTGCCGAAGGCCCTCGACTCCTCGCACCGGAGTAAGCTCGACACGTTGAAGGGCGCCTCGGGTAAGGATTTCAGCTCCGAATTCGACGCGATCCAGGTCAGCGCGCACAAGGACGCAGTTGACCTGTTCGAGCGCTATTCGAAGGGCGGCGACAATGCCGACCTGAAGAATTGGGCCGGCAAGACGTTGCCCGCGCTCAAGCACCACCTAGAGATGGCGCAGGACCTCGGCAAGAAGCAGCCTGCGACAACCGGCGAACGCAAGTAGCCGGGACCACGGGCTTCTGGCGCGTTTCGGCGCAACTGCAGGGAGGACTGATGGCCTCCACGGTGAGTGATTTCGCTTCCGGTGAAATGTTCATTCGCCATGGCGATTGAGGACAGGCTAAAGACGGCGCTCGATGAATCGCGCCTGCTCATCCTTGGCGTGCAGGTGTTGTTCGGATTCCAGTTCGAGGCGGCGTTTCAGGACCTGTTCGCCAACGTGCCCGCGACCAGCCGCTACGTGCATTGCGCCGGCCTTGTCCTGCTGCTCGCCAGTCTCGGCCTGTTGATTGCGCCATCGCTGTTCCACCAGATCATCGACCGCGGCAACAGCACGCCAGGCGCGGTGCGAATGGCAACCGCATTCGCCGGCGCGAGCCTGCTGCCGCTGACGCTGGGCCTGGGCGCGGCAATCTTCGTCACGTTCGAGCAATTGTTCGGCCGCAGCGTCGGCATCGCCGCAGGAGCGTCGCTTGCAGCGCTTGCCCTCCTGCTTCTGTACGGACTTGGTTTTGCGCTGCGCGAGAAACGGGAAGAAGAACCGATGCAACACCAGCGAACGAGTGCCTCACTGAAATCCAAGATCGAGCAGATGCTGACGGAGGCCCGCGTCATCATTCCCGGCGCCCAGGCCTTGCTCGGCTTCCAGCTGATCGCGGTGCTCACCAAGGCGTTCAACGAGCTGCCGTCGCTGTTCAAGTATGTTCACTGCGTGGGCTTGAGCGCGGTCGCGCTGTCGGTGATCCTGTTGATGACGCCGGCCGCGCTGCATCGCATCGGTTTTCAGGGCGAGGATGATCCGGCTTTCTTCAGGATCGGATCCTGGTTCGTGGTGGCGGGCTCGGTTCCGCTTGCCGCGGGCATCGCAGCCGATGTGGCGGTGGTTTTCTTCGCGGCGATCGGCTCCGGGAGCGTCGCGATTGCGGCGGGCTTCGTCTCGCTCCTTGTGTTGCTCGGATTTTGGCTGGGCTATCCGTTCTGGCTGCGAGCGACGCCGCATGGGCGGGGGCGGACAGGGCGAGGGGTGTGACTATTCGACACGACGGGCAAATCAGTTCGGTTTCATGGAATCGTGTCAAGCCCCAAAATCAAAAATATTTCTATTTACCGGAATTCTGATTTACGTTATAAGGCCGCCAGCCCGTGCCATCATGAGGGACGTTCGCGCGATCGTCACGGAACGTGGTGCGGGTTGCGATGGACGCTGTGGCGTCAGCACGGTGCAAGCCGCGCAGACGAAACGTTCGCAGCGTACGGCGAAGTCGTGTGGTCCTGGCGCCGCGACCCTGGCGCTACGTTGGCGGGAGTTTTCCCGCCGGCAACGGGGGCAAGAAAGGCCGCTTCCCCGGGGAGAGCGCGTATAAGCCGTAAACCCATTGCGCGGGGAAGGCCGGGATGTCTCGGCTGTACCTGTCAAACCCGTGTGCGTTCTTTACTTACCGTTGCACACGGTGCTGCGGGTGCATCCAGCGCCCGGCCTTCCCTGCGCCCTCTCGAAGGAGAGAGGGACAACGAGATGGCAGGACTCGGGCGAGAACAAGCCGCGGGAATAATTGTTGTCGTCCCGGCGAAAGCCGGGACCCATACGCCGGGGCGGAAATTGTTTGGCGCGATGGTAGTCGGCTTTCCCTCAACAATCGCCGGCGGTGGTTATGGGCCCCGGCCTGCGCCGGGGCGACGGCCCGGGAGGGCCCCTGCCAAAAACGTCACCCCTCCTGACCATCTTTAGGCATTGCGGCTTCACGTATTTCTCGTCTAGAACGGCCCGGCGCGGGGTCGCGGCAACGAACCGTCAACGGTTTTGGCCGAGGATTTTCGCGGTACAAGGGTTTGGCAATGCTGATTCGCAGCGAAAAGAGCGGGATTTTGGGTGGGGCGGCCGGCGCCGACCGTGCCCCCGCGACTTCGGCTGCGTCCCTGCCCACCCTCCTTATTGGCGGGCTTCTGCTTCTTATCGGCCCCTGAGGGCCGTCTGGGCGATTTGCGCCTGGGCACTCAGGGGTTCGCGTGAGATCGAGAAAACCCT
>Ga0081455_10002022_pt1 | contig 24248 bp, 19 predicted proteins | sample TabmetS3T2R1_FD_70207 | JGI IMG/M metagenome (GOLD analysis project Ga0081455, IMG submission 70207) | Tabebuia heterophylla rhizosphere microbial communities from the University of Puerto Rico - S3T2R1 | ecosystem: Host-associated > Plants > Roots > Rhizosphere ...
AAGCGGCAGGCTTGGAAGGTGCCGTAGGATGGATTAGCGAAGCGTAATCCACCTCTTTTGTTTCTGCGGAGAAAAACAATGGTGGATTACGCCTTCGGCTAATCCACCCTACGAGGCTGTGACTCTTTCCCATATCGAGTGTCGAGCGGATATGATTCTCTGAGCAGATTGATCTGCTGGAGAGAATGATGGCTGACGACAGTCTTTTTGGCGAGTTGCCGGAACAGTCGGCGCCCCGGACTGAAGCAGTACCGCGGGGCGCAGCTCGGCTGCGCGAGCCCGTGCGCGATCAGGTCGAGCTGCGAGCGGTCGATATCGATAGCCTGATCGGGCAGGATCATCCGGCGCGGGTGATCTGGGGTTATGTCGAAGGGCTCGATCTGAGCGAGCTGGAAGATCGCGTCAAGGCGCGGGAGAACAGGCCGGGTCATCCGGCGCCATCGCCCCGGTTGCTGCTGGCGCTTTGGCTGTACGCCACGAGCGACGGCGTTGGCAGCGCGCGAGCGCTGGACCGGCTCTGCGACAGTCATGACGTCTACCGCTGGCTCTGTGGCGGCGTCTCTTTGAACTATCACACGTTGTCGGACTTCCGGGTCGGCTGCGCCGATTTGCTCGACCGTTTGCTGGTCGAACATCTCGTGGCCCTGAACGAGGCAGGGTTGATCGATCTGGAGAAGCTGACCCAGGACGGGGTGCGGATACGGGCGAGTGCGGGGACGGGATCGTTCCGGCGGGAGGCGACGCTAGATCGGCAGATGGCACAGGCCGAGGCCGTGGTGGAAGGGCTCAAGCGCGAGGTCGATGCGGATCCGGAAGCCAGCAATCGGCGTATCCGGGCGGCTAAAGAGCGCGTGGCGCGGGAACGCAGCGAGCGGGTGCAGGCCGCGCAAGCCGCGCTGGCTGAGATCAAGCGCAAGCGAAAACAGCTCGACGACAAGGGCGGCAACGGCAAAAAGCCAAAAGAGCCACGGGCCTCCACCACCGACCCGCAGGCACGGGTGATGAAGATGGCGGATGCCGGCTTCCGTCCGGCCTACAATGTGCAGGTGGCCAGCGCGGCCGGCGAATTGATCGTGGTCGCGATCGATGTCGACAACAGCGGCTCAGATCGTGGCTTGATGCGGCCGATGCTGGAGCGAACGCGCGCTCGGCTGAAGCGCTTGCCGCGCCGCTACCTCGCCGACGGCGGATTCTGCAGTGGCGAGGACATCGAATGGGCGCATGGCGAAGGCATCGAGGTTTACTGTCCACCGCCCAAATCCAGGAGCGGTGTCGATCCCTTTTTACCCCGGAGCAGCGACGGCCCTGGAGTGGCGGCCTGGCGGGCCCGCATGGCCAGCGAGGCCGGCAAGGCACAGTACCAAGCCCGCACGATCTGCGAATGCATTCATGCCCGATGGCGGAACTGGGACCTCAGGCAATTGACCGTGCGCGGCATCGAGAAGGTCCGTGCCGTCGTGCTCTGGCACGCGCTCACCAACAACATCCTACAAGGACACCGCCTCGCAAAAGCATAGACCGCAGAAGCATCCACCACGACCGGATGCCGCCGGCTTCTGACATCAAGGGGCGCTAACGCCCCTCAATGTCGAACGCCGAAAAGCGAATTGGCTCACAGGCTCTACGAGACCGTCACCTTGGCGCGCGCTTGGCCAGGATCCGCTGCAACGTGCGGCGGTGCATGTTCAGCCGCCGCGCCGTTTCCGAGACGTTGCGGTTGCACATCTCGTAGATGCGCTGGATGTGTTCCCAGCGGACGCGATCGGCCGACATCGGATTTTGCGGCGGTTCGATCTTGCCGGAGCCGCTCGCCAGCAGCGCGTTCACCACGTCGTCCGCATCGGCGGGCTTCGCAAGGTAGTCCACCGCGCCGAGCTTCACCGCGGTAACGGCGGTTGCGATGTTGCCATAGCCGGTCAGCACGATCACCCGCGCGTCGGGACGCTTTGCTTTGAGCGCCTGCACCACATCGAGGCCATTGCCGTCGCCGAGCCGCAGGTCGACCACGGCGAAGGCCGGGGCGGCGCGGCCGATCCTGGCGATGCCGTCGGCGACCGTTTCCGCGGTTGCAACGGAAAAGCCGCGCGCTTCCATGGCGCGGGCGAGCCGCTCAATGAATGCCTTGTCGTCTTCGACGATCAGCAGCGAGCGATCGGCGAGCGCTGCGATCTGCGGAGAGATTTCGGTCGGCGCGGGCATCAGGTTCAAGATCAGGCTCCGTGTTCAGTCAGGCCGTCAGACGGTCGCCATAAGATGGGATCTGGCGGCGGGCTTGCCAAGGGCAAACTTGGCGGGCGCAACCTTGACAGGCGCAGCCTTGGGACGACCAAGCATTTCCGATGCCGCAATCTCACCCGGAAATGATCAAGGCCTTGCCGGCCTCGAAACTCGTCCGTGGCCAGGTGATCTGCACGATCGCGCCATGTTCCGGGAAAACCCGGTTGCGAAACGTGGTCGCTCCGCCGGAGCGCTCCAGCAGCGTTCGCGCAATGAAGATCCCGAGGCCGAGGCCGCCGGAACCCTCGTCGCGCCGGCGTGACAGATAAGGCTCGCCGATTCGGTTCAGCACGTCCGGCGCGATGCCCGGCCCGTCATCGGCGATCACGATCTCGACAGTCTCGGTGTCCCACCACGCGTTCACCTCGACGGTGTTTCGCGCGAAGTCGACGGCATTTTCCAGGATGTTGCCGAGGCCATAAAGGATCGCCGGGTTGCGCATCACGACAGGTTCCTCACTGTCGCCGCGCGAGATGCGAATCTTGATGGAGATGCCGAATTCGCGATGCGGCGCCACCACCTCTTCGAGCAAAGCAGACAGCGGCATCCGGTCGAACGGCGCGCCGGCTGCCGACAATTGCGTAAGCTTGGCGAGGATGTCGCGGCAGCGCTGCGCCTGTTCCCGCAGCACCCTGACATCGTCAGCCATCGGATTGCTCGCCTCGATCCGGCGCTCGAGCTCGCGGGCGACGACGGCAATGGTGCCGAGCGGCGTGCCGAGTTCGTGGGCGGCGGCCGCCGCGAGTCCATCGAGCTGGGTCAGATGCTGCTCGCGCGCCAGCACGAGCTCGGTCGCGGCCAGCGCATCCGACAGTTTGCGGGCCTGCTCGGTGACCTGAAAGGCATAGAGGCTGGTGACACCGATCGCGAGCACGATCGAGAGCCAGACGCCGATCATGTAGACGCGCGGCAGGATCAGCGGATCGTCGTCGCTCCAGGGCAGCGGCATGTGGATGAAGCCGAGGGCCGATGCGCAGGCGGTGGCGAAGATGCCGACCGCCAGCGTCAGCTTTGGCGGCAGCGTGGTGGCGGCGATCAGCACCGGCACCATCAGCATGAAGGAGAATGGATTTTGCAGGCCGCCAGTGAGAAACAGCAGGGCTGCGAGCTCGGCCGCGTGCAGCGCCAGCAGGCCCGCGGCCTGCAGCGGTGGCAGCTGGTGCATCTGGGCCGGAAAGGCCACTTGCAGGGCGATGTTGACCGCGCCTGCAAACCCCAGCACGGCGAGGCAGGGCATGATCGCCACGTCGAAGCCGAGGCCTTCGGAGACGGTGAGGATTGCCGCGAGCTGGCCGAGGATGGCAAGCCAGCGCAGCCTCAAGATCGTGTCCAGCCGGACCATCCGACGCGGCTGCGCGAGGCCCGGCGCGCCGAGGTCCGAAACGCTCAGATCCGCCATCGAAGGAGTGTCCGACATCAGGAGAGTGTAGGGGGCGCTGGCCCCGGATTGAAGGTCCGGCGCGTGGCGCGCGGCTGGTTTGGAGCCGGTCGGTCGGGCTCGGGGTGGCACAGCGGCCGAGGCGGGGCAAGTTCTCAAAGGCTTAAAAGTCCTCAAAGGATTAGTGGGGGTATTGCCGGCCTGGACCCCCTAAACATTGACGGAAACACGCCCTATCTGCAGTATGCCGCGCCGCAAAAGGCGGGGCAGAGGCTAAGGACGTCGTAATGCCGATTGGTGAATTTGGAGGGGCGCCGGGACCGGTCGGCGAGGGCAATGTCGTTCTCACGACACCCCTGTACTGGATGTATGAAATCAGCCAGGCCGCGCTCAATCCCGGCCGCGCGGTCGCCGATGCGACCCGCCTGTTGTTCTCCAATCCGCTGAATCCGCTGGCGCAGACCGAATTCGGCAAGTCGGTTGCGGCGGCCTGCGAATTGTTCGAGCGCACCACGCGCCGCTACGGCAAGCCCGAATGGGGCCTCAATGACACCGAAGTCGGCGGCATGCGCGTGCCGGTGACGATCCATTCGGTGTGGGAGAAACCGTTTTGCCGGCTGCTCTATTTCGAGCGCCAGCTCACCCGGCCGCTGCGGGCCCCGCAGCCGCGCGTGCTGCTGGTGGCGCCGATGTCGGGCCATTACGCGACGCTGTTGCGCGGCACGGCGGAAGCCTTCCTGCCGGACCATGAAGTCTATGTCACCGACTGGGCCGACGCGCGCATGGTGCCGATGACGGCCGGCCGCTTCGACCTCGATGATTACATCGATTACATCGTCGAGATCCTCCATGTGCTCGGCGGCAATGTGCATGTGGTCGCCGTGTGTCAGCCCTCGGTGCCGGTGATTGCGGCGGCCGCACTGATGGAGGCCGAAAGCGATCCGTTCGTGCCGCTGTCGATGACGTTGATGGGCGGGCCGATCGACACCCGCTCCAATCCGACCTCGGTGAACAAGCTCGCGGCGGAACGCGGCATCGACTGGTTTCGCAACAATGTCATCACCCGCGTGCCGTTTCCGCATCCGGGTTTCATGCGCGACGTCTATCCGGGCTTCCTGCAGCTCAACGGCTTCGTCAGCATGAATCTGGATCGTCATATCGACGCGCACAAGAATCTGTTCCGTCATCTGGTGCAAGGCGACGGCGACAGCGTGCAGAAGCATCGCGAATTCTATGACGAATATCTCGCGGTCATGGACCTGTCGGCGGAATACTATCTGCAGACTGTCGAGACCGTGTTCGTCAAGCATCTGCTGCCGAAGGGCGAGATGACCCACCGCGGCAATCCGGTCGATCTGACGAAGATCGAACGCATCGCGCTGATGACGGTCGAAGGCGAGAAGGACGACATTTCCGGCATCGGCCAGACCAAGGCGGCGCATGATCTCTGTTCCTCGCTGAGCGCCGACCGCAAGGTGCATTACGAGCAGAAGGGCGTCGGGCATTACGGCGTGTTCAATGGCTCGCGGTTCCGCTCCGAGATCATGCCGCGGATCGGCGACTTCATGCGCTCGGCCGCGCAGCCGTCGACGCGGCAGGCCGCCTCGGGCTGATCATCCAGCCCTCAAAATGCCCGGCGATCGGCTAAACTGCCGCCATGATTCGCCTGCCGCCATCCCTGTTCCGCCGTCCGGCCGAGCCAAAGACGATCGCGGTTGCCGTGGGTGATGCGGTCTACGCGGTGCGCGTCAGCCGCAACCGCCGCGCCCGGCGCTATACGCTGCGTATTCACGCGGCTTCACGCGAGGCGGTGCTGACGATGCCGCTGCGCGGCAATCTTGCCGATGCCAGCCGGTTTGCGCAGGCGCATGGCGACTGGCTCGCCAAGCGGTTCGATCAGTTGCCGGCGATCGCGCCGTTTGTCGATGGCGCGATCGTTCCGCTGCGCGGAGTTGCCCATCGCCTGACCCATCGCGCGCAAACGCGCGGCACGGTCTGGCTCGAGCAAGCGCGCGATGACGGCGATCCCTTGCTGTGCGTGGCCGGCAATCGTGCGCACGTCGCGCGGCGGGTGCGGGATTTTCTCAAGCGCGAGGCGCGCCGCGATCTCGAAGCCGCGGTCGCCCGCTATGCCGCCAGGCTCGAGGTCAAGCCGCGGCGGCTCTCGATCCGCGACCAGACCAGCCGCTGGGGCTCGTGCAATTCGTCCGGCGTGCTGTCGTTCTCCTGGCGTCTGATCCTGGCGCCGCCTGCCGTGCTGGATTATCTCGCGGCCCACGAGGTCGCGCATCTCGTCGAGATGAATCACTCGGCGCGGTTCTGGACGCTGGTAAAGCGGATTTGCCCGGCGACAGACGAGGCCACGCGCTGGCTCGATGCCAACGGCAACGCGCTGCATCGCTATGGTGCGGATTAGCGCGCTCGCATCAGAACGTCGTCATGCCCGTCGTCATGCCGGGCATCCACGTCTGGCGATCAAAGACGTGGATGGCCGGAACACGTCCGGCCATGACGAAGAAGAGCATCCGTTCTGAGTATCTACCGCTTGCCGAACAGCCGCTCCAGGAGCCAGGAATCCATCGTGCCGCTTTCCGGGCGTTGTGAGGATTGCGGCTGCGACTGCGAGACTTGCGTCGGCGCGGGTCGCGCGCTGCCGACGGTTGGCGCTGGCATAACGCCGCCTTGCGGCGCCGCGCCATTGTTGGCAAAGCCGGAGAACAGCCCGCTCCAGGAGGTCGGCAGCGCGGCGACCGGCACGCCCTGATGGGCCGTGCGCATGAAGCGCGTCCAGATCTCGACCGGCAGGCCGCCGCCGGTGGTTTTGCGGGTCGGCGAGTTGTCGTCATTGCCGAGCCAGACGCCGGTCACGAGATTGGCGGTGTAGCCGATGAACCAGGCGTCGCGGAAATCCTGGCTGGTGCCGGTCTTGCCGGCTGCCTGCCAGCCCGGAATGTCCGCCTTGCGCGCGGTGCCCGAGATCAGCGTCTCCTGCATCATCGTGTTCATCATCGCGACATGGCGCGGCGCGATGATCTGTTCCGGCGTGTCTGCCGGGCGGGTGTAGAGCGTCTTGCCCTCCGCGCTGCGAATCTTCTCGATCACATGCGGCGACACGCTGAGGCCGCCATTGGCGAAGGTGGCGTAGGCGCCGATCAGTTCCAGTGGCGTCACTTCGGAGGTGCCGAGCGCGATCGACGGATTGGGGTCGAGCTTCGAGGTGATGCCGAGCCGGTAGGCGGTGCGCACCACATTCTTCGGCCCGACCTCCAGGCCGACGCGGACCGCGACCGTGTTCAGCGACATCGCGAGCGCCTGCGTCAGCGTGACGGGGCCGAAATATTCGCGGGTATAGTTCTCCGGCGACCAGCCTTTGAGATTCAAGGGCGCGTCCTGCCGTACGGTGTCGGGTGTCAATCCCTGTTCCACCGCCGTCAGATAGACGAACGGCTTGAACGCCGAGCCCGGTTGCCGTTTCGCGGTGGTGGCGCGGTTGTACTGGCTTTCGCCGTAATTGCGCCCGCCGACCAGCGCGCGCACCGCGCCTTGCGGCGTCATCGCAACCAGCGCGCCCTGGCTGACATTGTATTTCGTGCTCTTCGCGGCCAGTTCGTCGATGATCGCAGCCTCCGCCACCGCCTGCAGCTTCGGATCGATCGAGGTCTGGATCACGACGCTGTCGTCGATCTGGCCGATCAGGTCGTCGAGTTCTTCGGCGACCCAGTCCGCGACATAGTTGATGGTGCCGGCGCCTGCGGGCTTCACCGCATAGGCCGGGCTCGCGATCGTCGCCTTCGCCTGGGCCTGGGTGATGAAGCCGGCATCGGCCATCGCCGCGAGCACGGTTTGCGCGCGCTGTTCGGCGCCGTCCGGGTTGCGGTTCGGCGCGAGTCGTGACGGCGATTTGACGAGGCCTGCGAGCATCGCCGCTTCCGCAACCGTGACGTTGCGGGCGGACTTGCCGAAATAGCGCTGCGAAGCGGCCTCGACGCCATAGGCGCCGGAGCCGAAATAGACGCGGTTCAGATAGAGCTCGAGGATCTCCGCCTTCGAGTGCTTGTGTTCGAGCAGCAGCGCCAGTTCCGCTTCCTGCAGCTTGCGCATCAGGGTGCGCTCCTGGGTCAGGAACAGGTTTTTCGCCAGTTGCTGGGTCAGCGTCGAGCCGCCCTGGCTGACGCCGCGATGCAGGATGTTGGCGACGATCGCGCGCGCGATGCCGGTCGGGTCGATGCCGAAATGATGATAGAAGCGGCGGTCCTCGATCGCGATGAAGGCCTTCGGCAGATAGGGCGGCAGATCCTTCAAGGCGACATTGGTGCCGGCCTGTTCGCCGCGCGTCACCAGCACGCTGCCGTCGAGGCCGACGAGCTGGATGGTCGGCGGGCGCTTCGGAATATCGAGCGACTGGATCGGCGGCAGATGGGCCCCGACCCAGACCACGAGACCGCCGACGGCGATGACGGCCCAGAGGCCGGCGACCGCGCCCCAATAGACCAGGCGTCCCAGATTGAGACGGGATTTGCCGCGCTTGCCGGACTTCTTGCCGGCGCGCGGTTTCGGCGCCGGCGCGTCGTCATCATCCTCGTGCTTGCGCTTGCCCATGCCGCCCCGTTTGGTCCCCGGCGCATCGCTGATGGCGGCGATACGGTCCTCGACCCGCAGGCGAAGGTTGGCAAGCGAGCCCGCGAAATCGAATCGCCGCTCCTTGCGGGTTTTCGCCTTTCGCCACCGGAAGAAACCCATCAACGCCCGCCACCACCCTGACCGCAACGGACGCTACCGGCAGCCGTTTAAGAGTGCGTTAAGCGGTCGTTAACGGGACATTTCAGCGTGCCTGTGGCGGCCTTATGGCAATTGTTTTCCGCTGCCAATTTCCGAGGATCGCGCATCTCCTCATCCTGAGGAGCCGAGCGCAGCGAGGCGTCTCGAAGGATGAGGCCTCATGGTTCGAGACGCATGGCTGCGCCATGCTCCTCACCATGAGGGTTCACTCCGGCCTCAGGCCGCCAGCTCGCTGGTCTCGGCGAGCAGATGAATGAGAGCTCGCTTGATCGCGGCCTGCCGGGTCGGCGCCGTGATTTGGGCGCCGAGCAGGTCGGTGACGTAGAACACGTCGCGGGCGCGTTCGCCGAAGGTCGCCACATGCGCCGAGGCGATGTTGAGATTCAGCTTCGAGATCGCCGTGGTGAGCTGGTAGAGCAGGCCCGGACGATCGAGGCCGGACACCTCGATCACGGTGTAGCGCTCCGACCATTGATTGTTGATCGTGACCTCGGGCTCGACCGTGAAGGGCCGCGCGCGCGAATTCCTGGCGCGCTTCGCCACCACGTCGGGCAGCCGCACCTTGCCTTCCAGCGCCTGCTCCAGCGTGTCGCCGATCCGCGTGGCGCGGCGGCCTTCATCCTCGTCGCGCTCGTATTCGCGCGAGATCGAGATGGTGTCGAGCGCGAGCCCGTCCGTCGTGGTGTAGATCTGCGCGTCGACAATGTTGGCGCCGGCCGAGGCGCAGGCGCCTGCGACGATCGAGAGCAGCCAGGGATGGTCGGGCGCGAGGATCGTCAGTTCGGTGACGCCGCGTCCCTCGTCGAAGCCGACATTGACCGCGAGCTTGTGGCCGCCGTCTTCGCTGTGCTTGATGAAGCGGGCATGGCGGATCTTGTGGGCGAGGTCGACCTTGAGCCAGTACGCCGAGTAGTGCCGCGCGATGTAGGTTTCGAGCTGCTCGGCCGGCCATTCCGTGAACGCGGCGCGGAATTCGGCCTGCGCTGCGGAAATGCGCTGGCCGCGATTGACCTCGGAGAAGCCGCCGGTCAGCACCGGCTCGGTCTCGTAATAGAGCGAGCGCAACAGTTGCGCCTTCCAGCCGTTCCAGACGCCGGGCCCGACGCCGCGGATGTCGGCGGTGGTGAGGATGGTCAATAGCTTCATCTGTTCGAGCGATTGCACCACCTTGGCGAAGGTCTCGATGGTGCGGCTGTCCGACAGGTCGCGCGACTGCGCCACGGTCGACATCGTCAGGTGTTCCTGGATCAGCCAGGCGATCAGCTCGGTGTCGCTGGCCGAGAAGCCGAGCCGCGGGCAGAGCCGGCGGGCAACCTTGGCGCCGGCGATCGAGTGATCCTCCGGGCGGCCCTTGGCGATGTCGTGCAGGAATGTCGCCACATACAGCACCGCGCGATGCTCGGGCCGGATCTTGCGGATCAGGTCGCTCGCCAGCATCAGTTCGTCATTGCTGCCGCGTTCGATCTCCTGCAGGTTGCCGATGCAGCGCAGCAGATGTTCGTCGACCGTGTAGTGATGATACATGTTGAACTGCATCATCGAGACGATCTTGCCGAAAGGCGGGATGAAGCGGCCCAGCACGCCGGTCTCGTTCATCCGCCGCAGCACGACTTCGGCATTGTCTGACGTGAGGATTTCCACGAACAGGCGGTTCGCCTCCTCGTCGTCGCGCAGCCCCGGCGTGATCAGGCCGAGCGACCGCTTGGTGGCGCGCAGCGCGTCGGGATGGAAGGCGAGGTTATTCTTCTGCGCGAGGCGGAAGATGCGGATCAGGTTGACCGGATCCTGTTCGAACACGTCGGGCACGGCAAGATTGATGCGGTTGTTGTCGACGATGAAGTCGTCGCTGTCGCGCAGCCGGCGCGACCCGGTCGGGCGGAAGCGCGCCACCATGCGCGTCAGCATCGGCGCCGGTTTCGCCTGCTGGTCTTCCAGCTTGGCGCACAGGATCGCGGTCAGGTCGCCGACATCCTTCGCCACCAGGAAGTAATGCTTCATGAAGCGTTCGACATCCTGCATGCCGGGATGCGAGGTGTAGCCGAGGCGCTGGGCGATCTCGCGCTGGATGTCGAATGACAGCCGTTCTTCGGCGCGGTTGGTGAAGAAGTGGATGTTGCAGCGGACCGACCAGAGAAAATCCTCGCAGCGTCGGAAGGTGCGGTACTCCTGCGCGTCGAACACGCCGAGCTTGACGAGTTCGGCGATGTCGCGCACCCGGTAAACATATTTCGAGATCCAGAACAGCGTGTGCAGGTCGCGCAGGCCGCCTTTGCCGTCCTTGACGTTGGGCTCGACCAGATACCGCGACTGGCCGGCGCGCCGATGCCGTTCCTCGCGCTCGCCGAGCTTGGCGGTCACGAATTCGGCCGCGGTGCCGGACACGATGTTCTTGTCGAACCGCGCGACCAGTTCCTCATAGAGCGGCTTGTCGCCGACCAGAAAGCGCGTTTCCAGCACCGCGGTGCGGATCGTCATGTCGGCGCGGGCCTGGCGGATCGACTCGTCGACCGAGCGGGTGGCATGCCCGACCTTCAGCCCCATGTCCCACAGGCAATACAGCACGGCCTCGGCGACGGACTCGCCCCAGGCGGTCTGCTTGTAGGGCAGCAGGAACAACAGATCGATGTCGGAGGCCGGCGCCATCAGGCCGCGGCCGTAACCGCCGGTCGCGATGATCGCCATGCGCTCGGAATCCGACGGCACCAGGCTCTTGTACAGATGCTTGGTCGCCGCCTCGAACACGAGCGCGATGATGTCGTCATGCAGCGTGCACAGCAGTTCCGCGCACCGGCGGCCATGACGATCTTTCAGCAGCTGGGCCTGCGCGGCATCGCGCCCCTGCGCGAGTGCTGCTTTGAGCAGTTGCGCCAGGGCGGTGCGGAACGCCTCGTCCTGGCCCGCAAGTTTTTCGGCCAGCGCGTCGATCTCGGCGCGGATGCGCTCGATTCCGAATGGATGATCCGGCGACGCGGGGGGCACGGCGATATTCATCGGTGGGCGCTTTATTCCGACATTACGACTTGTCTCCTCATCCTGAGGAGCCCGGCGGCGCCGGGCGTCTCGAACCATGAGGCCATTTGCCAGATTGGGGCCTCATGGTTCGAGACGGCCGCTGCGCAGCCTCCTCACCATGAGGGTCAAAATTCCCCATTGATCAGGGCATAGCTTACGGCAGGGGCCGTGTCACTGGGGCCAACTTGTCGGATCATGCCACCAAGATTGTCGCCCCGGCGTTCAGGGCGACCAGGTTTCGGCGGCCATCGCCGGCTGGCCCACATCGGCCGGTTCGGCTGCGTCCATCACCTTGACCAGGGCCCGCAAGGCGTCATCGATGCCTTGCCGCGTCGCCGCCGAAATCACCAGCGGCGTCTTTTTTGCGGCGCGCTTGAGCCGCGCGACCTGCTGTTTCAGGTCATCGTCCGTGAGCGTGTCGGCCTTGCTCAGCACCACGATCTCGGCCTTGTCCGCGAGCATGTCGCCATAGGCTTTCAGTTCCGCGCGCACGGTCTTGTAGGCTTTGCCCGCGTGCTCGCTGCCGCCGTCGACGAGATGCAACAGCACGCGGCAGCGCTCGATATGGCCGAGGAAGCGGTCGCCAAGGCCGACCCCTTCATGCGCGCCCTCGATCAAGCCGGGAATGTCGGCCAGCACGAATTCGCGGCCGTCGATCGAGACCACGCCGAGCTGCGGATGCAGCGTGGTGAAGGGATAGTCGGCGATCTTCGGCCGGGCCGCGCTGACGGCGCCGAGGAAGGTCGATTTGCCGGCATTGGGCAGGCCGACGAGACCGGCATCGGCGATCAGCTTCAGCCGCAGCCAGATCCAGCGCTCCTCGCCGGTCTGGCCAGGATTGGCGTTGCGCGGCGCGCGATTGGTCGACGATTTGAAATGGGCGTTGCCGAAACCGCCATTGCCGCCCTGTGCAAGCACCACATGCTCGCCAACCTTGGTGAGGTCGGCCAGCAATGTCTCCCGATCCTCGTCGAAAATCTGGGTGCCGACCGGCACTTTGAGCGTGACGTCATGGCCGTTGGCGCCATGGCGGTCCTTGCCCATGCCATTGGTGCCCTTCTGCGCCTTGAAGTGCTGCTGATAGCGATAATCGATCAGCGTATTCAGCCCATCGACCGCCTCGACGAGGACGTCGCCGCCGCGGCCGCCATTGCCGCCGCTCGGGCCGCCGAACTCGATGAACTTCTCGCGGCGGAACGCGACGCAGCCGTTGCCGCCATCGCCGGAGCGAATGTAAACTTTGGCTTCGTCGAGGAATTTCATGCGCTCTACCTATAGGTCCGGCCTTGCTGCCGCAACAGGTCGGAGCCGCAATGGCCGCTGATCCCGATCAACGGCCCGCCGCCTGGGCCGGAATCAGCCTGATGCTGCTCGGCGTTGGCATGTTTTCGGCCGGCGACGTCATCGGCAAGCTCCTGGTCGCGACGCTGCCGGTCGGCCAATTCCTGCTGTTGCGGGCAGCCACCTCGCTGACGCTGCTGTCGCCGCTGGTCTGGCGTGAGCGCACGGCGTTCAGCGCCATGCCGCGGAGATGGCTGCAGCTCCTGCGTGTGGCGCTGTCGGCGAGCGAGGTCGCCGCCTTTTTCATCGCGGCAATCTATTTGCCGCTGGCCGATATCATTACCTTCTATCTGGCATCGCCGATCTTCGTCACCATCGCCGCCGCGCTGGTGCTCGATGAGCCGGTCGATATCAGGCGCTGGCTCGCGGTCGTCGTCGGTTTTGCCGGCGTGGTGTTGGCGCTGCGGCCATCGAGCGCGGTGATGGAGTGGCAGGCCCTGGTCGCACTCGCGGGGGGGCTGGCGTTCGCCGTGCTGATGGTGGTGACAAGGCTGTTGCGCGGCACGCCCGACATTACGCTGGCTTCGACCCAGCTGCTCGGCACGCTCTGTTTGAGCGCGGCGATGAGTCTGGCAGGGCCGTCATCCTGGCTGCCGCTGACGTTGCGTGAAGCCGTGTTGATCGGCGTCGGCGGCTGCATCACCATCGCCGCGCTGTTTTGCGTCAATCGCTCGCTCAAGCTCGCGCCGGCGAGTGTGGTCGTGCCCTATCAGTATTCCATGATCATCTGGGCGGCGGCTTTCGGTTATCTGGTGTTCGGCGACGTGCCGCGCTGGACCACCATTGCCGGTGCTGCCGCCATTGTCGCGGCGGGGCTCTACATCGTCCTGCACGAGCGGGCCGCAGACCGCGCCGGCGTCACGATGACTCCGCCGCCGGCCTGATGCGCTTGTCGCGGCGATGGGTCGAGGTTGAGCCGGCCTGCGGTCTTTGCGATACTGACAAGGCAGGGTCTCCCGACGGCGGGTGCAGAAAGTGCAGAGATAATGATGCGTGCGGCGTTGGCACGAAACGGCTCTCTGATGGCGATGGTGCTGCGCGCCGCGATCTGGCGCAAGACGCAGCTTCCGCCCCTGCTCGGCCTCGGCGATTTCGTGCTCTGGTGTCTCGTCTGCCTCTCGGTGGAGCTCGTGGCGAGTTTTCTCGGTGCCGGCGCCGCGCCGCATTTCGACCCTTACGGATTGAATGCGCTGGTGGCGTGGCGGGCGACGATGCTGCTGGTTGGGGTCGCCTTCGTGCCGCCGCCGTATCGCGCGACGATTCTTGGCGCCTCGCTGGCGCTGTCCTCGGCTGTCAGCGTCGCCATGGCCGCGACGCCTTTTGCGCTGTCGCTGCTGCCGATCGCCAAGCTCGAGAAAGTGTGGGGGTTCGAGGCCCGCCATTCCGGCGGCGCGCTGATGCTGCTTTATCTGGTCTGGTGGATGGGCGCGACGCTGGCGCTGTTCCGCGGCGTCATCTCCGCGGGCCGCGTCAGGCTGTTTGCGCGCGCCGGCGGCTATGTCCTCGCCGCCGTCCTCGTGACGTATCTGTTTCCGCATTTGCCGGTGTTCGAGCCGCCCGATTTCCAGATCGCATCCGCCAATGTCTGGGAGGCGCAGCGCGCGGCGGCGCGCGCGCAGGCCCGCGCCGGCCGGCCGCACATCGATGCCGCCCGCGTCACGCTGGCCCAGCCGGCGCTGCTGGAAGCCGCGATCGGCCGGCTGCGCCCGCAGCGCGACGGGGTCACGGACATCTTCACGCTTGGCATCGCCGGCTTTTCCCGCGAGGACGTCTTCATTCGCGAGTTGAACGGCGCGCTGGGCTCGCTTGGCGGGGTGCTGCCGATCGAGGGACGGGTAGTGCGGCTGGTCAATCATCCCTCGGTGCTGAACGTCGCGCCGCTTGCGACCTTGCAGAACTTCTCCGCGGCGGTGCGCGCCATCGGCAATGTCATGAACAAGAACGAAGACATCCTGCTCCTGTTCATGACCTCGCATGGCAGCGGCGAGGGATTTGCACTGGCGATGGAGGATGTCGGGTTTTCGACCCTGCGGCCCGACCAGGTCGCGTCCGTGCTCGATGCCGAGGGCATCAAGCACCGCATCGTGATCGTGTCGGCGTGCTATTCCGGCATTTTCATCCCTCCGCTCGCCAGCGACGACTCCATCGTCATGACCGCCGCCGACGATTCGAGCGCGTCATTCGGCTGCTCGAGCGAGCGCGAATGGACCTATTTCGGCGACGCGCTGTTCAACCAATCGCTCCATCGCGGCACCACGCTGGAGCAGGCGTTTGGCGAAGCCAGGCAGATCATCGCAGGCTGGGAGACGCAGGAGAGGCTGCCGCCGTCGAATCCGCAGGCGCATTTCGGGCCCAATCTCGTGGCGAAGCTGCAGCCGCTCTATCTGAAGGCCGACGCGCCGCCCTGGCCGAGCGCGGCGGCGTGGCCGCCAACCGCGCCCTGGGGCGCGCTGCCGGCGGCCAAGAGCGACGGCAGCATCTGGGGCAAGCAGCCCTGACGTGCCTCTCTTGTCATTGCGAGGCGCGAATGCGCCGAAGCAATTCAGAACCCTTCAGACGACTGGACTGCTTCGTCGCCATAGGCAAGTGAAGCGACGCCGTTCTTCGAACGGCTATGGCTCCTCGCAGTGACGTTAGAGCGTTTTCGAGCGAAGTGGAAACCGGTTCGCGTGAAGAAAACGCGATCAAATAAGAATCTAGACGGTTTTCGCGATTCAAAGAAAAGCGAAAACAGTCTAGTGGTCCAATTCTAACATTCGCATCCCATCGCGTCTGGTCCGTTTGCGAATGTTAGAATTAAAGGACCACTAGCAAATTCAAGATTCTAGTGGAGCTTTGGATTTGACATTCGCTTCCAGGACTCGCGGTAAGGGGGTGGCGAATGTCAAATCCGCTCCACTAGCGGCTCACGACACCCGCCTGGTGTGGTCCTGGCCCCAGTTCTTCAGCGAGTGCCAGATGCCGCGATTGAGGCGGAAGCGATCGACCGGTGTCGAAGAGCCCAGCGCGAGAAAGCGGTAGAGCGCGACGCCGGTCCACTGGAAGCCGCACTTCTCCAGCACGCGGCGGGACGCCGGATTGGTCACGCGCGCGCCCGCCAGCAATTCCTCGATCGGATACTCCTCGAAGGCGTAGTCGATCACGGCCCGCACCGCTTCGGTGGCGAAGCCCTGACCCCAATGCGCGACGCCGAACCAGTAGCCGATCTCCGGACCATCCTGCTGGCTGAAATCGAGCCCGATCATGCCGACCGGCGCGCCGTCGGCTTCGATCAGGAAGGCGCGTTCGCGATCTTCGCGGGCCACCATGTCGAGGAAGGCTTCCGCGTCGCTGCGCGAATAGGGATGCGGCAGCCGGCGCAGGTTTTCCGCGATGCGAATGTCATTGGCGAGCCGCGCGATTGCCTTGGCGTCGGAGGCGGCCGGGGCACGCAGCAACAGCCGCCCGGTCTTCAGCCGCACGCCGACGGAGCCGCTGGAGTCTTCGAGTTCGAAATCGTACAGCATGGTCGAGCTCCTTTGCGTGAGCGAAGCCCGCGCAAGCCCCGTCATCGCCGGGACAAAATAAAAGGGGGAGCCGGATGTCCCGTCTCCCCCAAAGAGCCCTTAGAGCTCCGCCGGTTCAACAGGACCCGGCGGACGCAAACTGATCCACCGTGTTACTCAGCCGCCTCGGTCATCGGAATCACCGACACGAAAACGCGGCCCTTGTTTTTGATACGAAACTCGACTCGTCCTTCTGCCTTCGCAAACAGAGTATGATCCGTGCCCATGCCGACATTAAGGCCAGGATGCCATTGCGTGCCGCGCTGGCGCGCGATGATGTTGCCGGGAACGACGTGCTCGCCGCCGAAAGCCTTGATGCCGAGGCGCTTGCCAGCCGAATCGCGCCCGTTGCGCGAGGAACCGCCTGCCTTTTTGTGAGCCATCGCTCGTCTCCGACCTGCTTCTAGTCTCTACCGGGATTCCTTGACGGAATCATTTCACTTTTGATCACGCTTCGGTTTCAGGCTGCCTTGTCGGCCGCCTTCGCCGCCTTGGCCTTTTTCTCGCGCGGGCCGACCGAAGGCGCCTTGCCGTCGGTCAGGATCTCGGTCACGCGAATGACCGTGATTTCGTCGCGATAGCCGCGCTTGCGCCGCGAATTCTTGCGGCGGCGCTTCTTGAACGCGATCACCTTCGGGCCACGCTTGTGATCGAGCACTTCCGCCGCAACGGAGGCGCCGCTCACCAGGGGCGCGCCGAGCACCGGCGTGTCACCGCCGACCACGAGCACCTGGCCCAATTGCACGATCGAGCCGACATCGCCGGCGATCTTGCCTATCTCGAGTACATCGTCCGGGGCGACGCGGTATTGCTTGCCGCCGGTTTGGATGACTGCGAACATCGTTTTTGTCCTTCGTGTTCGACACCGGCACTCGGATGGTCCGGCGCCGCTTCTTGTCAGTCGGTTTGTTGGTCAGTCTATGGGATGCCTGGCGGCAGCCCATAAGAACCGCGCAGCCAAAACAAACGGCGCGAGAAATCCCGCGCCGGGTTGGCTGGACTTATAGCCCCGGCCCCCTCCGAGTCAAGGCAAGCAGGGCTGAATTCGCCCGAAAAGGCAATTATTTGGCCGATTCTGGCCAGGGGGTCGCCCCCGCCGCTGGCCGCCTGGGGTGCCGGGACAGCCAGTCGTCCGGCGGCAGGGAAGGCTGCCGGGCCAGGGGGGCAAGGCAGGGGCGCAGGGCAGGGGGCAGAGCGGGCGGGAGGCAGACGCGGCTCGCGCTGCCTTCGCGGGCCGGCGAAAAAGTCTCGCTGCAACCAATGGGTTCCCGCAGCGTTACTGCTCATGACAACTGGTTAGGGGCTTCCCATGGCAGACGACGTTGCCGTCGTCGGCATCGGCAAACACGGTGCCAGCCGGCTGCCGTCCGTCGAAGTCGACAGCTACAATCTCGAACTGAAGGACGAGGATGGCTTTCTCGGCGACCGCGCCAGCAAGGGCGCGTTCCAGCGCATCCTCGAGCTCTGGCGCAAGCCGCTGCGCAAGAACGGCGAGGATCCCTTCGGCGAGGAGTTGAGCGAGGAGATCAGCAAGAAGGAGCTCGACGCGATCCTGGTCGGCGACGATGTCGAGGCCGCCGCCGTGGTCCATGGCGCGGTGGAGGAATTCGCCCAGGAACTCGCTCATGTCACGCGCCGCTTCCTCAAGGTGAAGGCCTGGAAAGGCACCGAAGCCATCGTGGTCGGCGGCGGCTTCAGGCAGAGCCGGATCGGCGAGCTTGCGATCGCCCGCGCCGACATCATCCTGAAGGCGGAGGGCGAGAAGGTCGACCTGTTGCCGATCCGCTATCATCCGGACGAGGCCGGGCTGCTCGGCTGCATGCACCTCGCGCCGTCCTGGATGTTCGAGGCGCAAGACAGCATCCTCGCGGTCGATATCGGCGGCACCAACATCCGCTGCGGCGTGGTCGAGACGCGGCAGAAAAAGGCGGCTGACCTGTCGAAGGCGACCGTCGTGAAATCCGAACTCTGGCGTCACGCCGATGACGAGCCGAGCCGCGAAGGTGCCGTGAAGAAACTGGCCAAGATGCTGAAGGAGATGATCGCGGCCGCCGAGGAGGCGGGCATCAAGCTCGCCCCTTTCATCGGCGTCTCCTGTCCGGGCGTGATCGACGCCGACGGCCGCATCGAGAAGGGCGCGCAGAACCTGCCCGGCAATTGGGAGAGCAGCAAGTTCAACCTGCCGGCCGAACTGGTGGACGCGATTCCCGAGATCGGCGGCCACGACACCGCCGTGCTGATGCACAATGACGGCGTCGTGCAGGGCTTGAGCGAGGTCCCGTTCATGCAGGACATCAAACGCTGGGGCGTCCTGACCATCGGCACCGGGCTTGGCAATGCCCGCTTCACCAATCGCGATCGGGGCAAGGATAAAGAGAAGAAGGACAAGGACTAGGGCGCCGCGGCAAGACGGCGGCGCTTCGCCCGGATCTTAAGGCCCGTGCCGGCCGCTCGAGCCCGGCTTCAGCCGCCGATCGCCCGGTCGACTCAGGGCTGGCGAAAGTCGCGCATGAGGCGGCAAAACCGGCTTTCCCTTTGCGGAATCATGCCCTATGACTGCGCCCGCAACCCGGCCTGATCCTAAAGGCCGTTCGGCTTCCGGAGAGGTGGCAGAGTGGTTGAATGCACCGCACTCGAAATGCGGCATAGGTGCAAGCCTATCGGGGGTTCGAATCCCTCCCTCTCCGCCAGTTCAAAGCCCAGCTGAGAACGACGTCCGCGCTTCCAGCCTCGCGCATCCGCGGCGGCTGTGGTCGCTCTCGCCCTCCGAACCGGCATTGCGCTGATCGGCGCGGCGCGTAACACTGGGCCGTTGGTCAGACATTCATTTTTGAACGTCATGAAAAACGGGGGCAGCGATGAAATACATGCTGACTTGGACCGAGCGTCCGCAGGGGTCGCCGATCGAATATGAGAATGCGCAAAAGCGGATTCTCGAGGTGTTCACGCAATGGAAGGCGCCCGGCAATTTCAAGATCGAGATGTTCGTCATCCGCGTCGGTGACTGGGGCGGATATATGCTCGTGGATTGCGACGAGCCGGCGGCCGTCCATAAATTCTGTTCGATGCTTCCGGCGTTCGTGTTCGAGGCGCGGCCCGTCATTCCGATCGACGATGCCGTCAGGGTCGAGCTCGAGGCGATCGCGTTCCGGGATGGCCTCAAACAAAGATGAGTTTGCCGATCGCGTGACGGCGTGCCGCGGCCCGACAAACCGGCACTGCGTGATTCCTCGTCCGAGCCGGACGGCACGCTTGTCGGCGAACCGCGATGCATGGGGTCCGGCGGGGCTCTAAGTCTGCGCGCTCATCTTCGTCAGCCGGAAAATCAGAAAGGCTTCGACCAGAATCGATTTTTTCTCCACCAGACCCCAGGCAAATCCGGCTTGCCTCGCAAGATGCTGCATCAAGGGGATGTTGGTGTCCGACGACAACAGGATCAGCATTTCCCCGTCGTCCGCCAGATGCTCCGCCGCTTTGGCGAACATCGGTCGCAGCGATTGGTAGCTTGAGCCCGCGTACCAGGCACGATCCGCCAGATCGAGCGCTTCGCCACCGAACGATGGCGGACTCGAAATGATCAAATCGAAACGCTCTGGGCTCGCCACGGCGGAGAACAGGTCGGAGACGCGCGCGGTCACGACGTGGTTCAAGCCGTTCAGGCGCGCGTTGTCCTCCGTCGCCTTGGCCGCGGCCGGATTGATGTCCAGCGCCAGAACTTTCGCCGCTCCCGCGCGCGCTGCCGACAAGGCCAGGATGCCGGAGCCACAGCCGACTTCCACGACGCTCTTCCCTGTCAGGTCCTGGCGCTGAAGATGGCGAGAAAAGATTTTGCTGGTGACGAATATGCCGGGGTGGAACACCGTGGGCGGCACCCGCAGTGACAGACCGTTGATCGTCGCCTGGCGGGTGCGTTTGCTGCAAAGGATGAAGTTGTAAGCTGCCCAGTGAACGAATCGTCGAAAATTTGCGCGAATGAAACCGTAATGATCACGAGCATCCGGCTCGCGAATGAGATCTGCGTCGCTCAATGGCGCCTCCTGACAAAAGAAGCCTAACACTTGCTTGCCGGAGCGGTTCCCCTTGATGGCGCCTCGAGTTGGAACAATCCTCGGGCCGGAACGCCTGGGCGTCCCGACGGTTGGGTTCGCGGGGACACCAATGAGAGGTCTGCGATGAAGAAGATTGTAATTGCGGCTGCCGCGCTGTTGGCGACGTCGTCATTCGCGCTGGCGCAAACGACCAAGGGCGGCAACACGACAAACTCGCCGGGTGCATCTCAATACAGCCCCGGCCACGAGATGAACGCGCCCAACGCCACCAACACCGGCCCCGGCGCCTCCGAGTTCAGCCCGGGCCATGCGCGTGACAAGAGCACGGTCGGACAGTCGAAGGGCGCGTCGGAATATTCCCCGGGCGATCAGATGAACGACAAGCGGAAGCACTAGACTGTTTTCGCTGGTCTTTGAATCGCGAAGACCGTCTAGATTCTTGTTTGATCGCGTTGTCTTTACGCGAACCGGTTTCCACTTCGCTCGAAAACGCTCTAACAGGCTGCTGAAAACTCTTCACCGTCATTCCGGCCGAGCGAAGCGAGAGCCGGAATCTATTCTCCTGTCCGAATTATTGTGGAAACACAGGGTTATGGATTCCGGGTTCACGCCTTCGGCTTGCCCCGGAATGACGATCTGGACTTTTTCAGTCGTCTGCTAGCGCGCACGATCCTGAACCGTCATGAATCATCTTAAAAGGAGACCGGCCGCCCGCAGCGCATCGACAAATCGATCGCGATCCTCCGACACCATGAACGGATAGGTGTCGTCGATATAGGCGACATCGAGGTTCGGCTGCAGCTTCACAAGCTCGCTTGCGGCGCCGCGCGCTTGATCATCCAGCCCGCGCGCGCTCAGGGCGGCGACCAGGCGCTGCCGCGCCCGGACATTTCCCGCGTGGGCGCGAACCGCCTTTTCGGCCGTTGCGATGGCTTCGTCGAGATCGTTCAAGAGGAAGTGGCAAAGGCTTTGATCGGCAAGGGCGAGGGAGCGAAAGCGGTAATGCGGATCGAGACGCAGCAGCGCTTCGAGATGCGGCAGGGCTTCCGCGGGACGCCTGGAAAATTCCAGCACGCAGGCCAGAAAGTGTCGCGCGAGCGGCGCGCTCGGATTGAGCGCCACCGCGCGTTCCTCGCCCTCCAGAGCCGCGGCAAAATCGCGCTGCGTCCACAGCCGGCCCATTCCCCAGAGCCCCTGCGCCAGCCACTCCCGGTCGTCATGCGCAATGGCCTGTTCGGCGGCGTCGAATGAGGCCTGCAAGGCGCGGCCGCGCTCCTGCGCCCAGCCCAGGATTCCCTCGTGGTAATGGCACAAGGACAGCAGGGACCACGCCCGCGCCGAGGCCGGGTCGAGCGCCAGCGCCAACGTCAGCTGGCTGCGGGCCTCGGCGTGACAGGCCGGCGTCATGCGCTCCTGAAGCGCCAGGGCCTTCAGCTCGTGATCCCAGGCGGCGAGGTCGGACGGATGCTTGCGCGCCGCGCGGCGCACTTCGGCCCGTGCGATCTCGGGTTCGATCGCGATGCAGATTCGCTCGGCAATTTCATCCTGGACCAGGAACACATCCGCCATGCTGCGATCGTAACGCTCTGCGAACAGGTGATGTCCGCTCGATGCCTCGATCAATTGGATCGTGATGCGGATGTGGTCACCGGCGCGCCGGGCGCTGCCTTCGACCAGATAGGCCGCGCCCAATTCCTGGCAGATCGCGGTCACGTTCTTCGGCTTGTTCTTGTAAACAAAGGTCGAGTTGCGCGCGACCACGGGAAACCAGCGCCAATAAGACAGCGCGGTGATGATGTCCTCGGTCAGCCCATCGACGAAATATTGCTCGGCCGGATCCTGCGAGAGATTGTCGAACGGCAGCACCGCGACCGCACGTGCGTCCTCGAAATCTCGCGGTCCGCGACGCGGAGGCGCGTCGGTCTTGGCCATGGCCAGTCGAAAAATCCGCACCGGGCGGGTGATATTTTTCAACGCCCGTTCGCCCAGATCCTCGAAATCGAAGCGGACCTTGTCACGCACCTGTTCGTGCGCGGAGTGGGAGAGATAGATGCCGCCGGGATCGGCGAGTCCCTCAAGACGCGCCGCCACGTTGACGCCATCGCCGAACACGTCGCCGTCCTCGACCATGATGTCCCCGACATTGACGCCGATCCTGAGCGCCAGCGCCTTGGTTCCGCCGCTGTTCAGTTCGGCGAGGCCGCGCTGAATCTCGACGGCGCATTCGACAGCCTGGATCGCGCTGGCAAATTCGAGCAGGAAGCCGTCGCCCATGGTTTTGACAAGACGGCCGCCGCGGGAGGCGATCGCCGGCCCGATCACGGTCTCGCGCAGGCTGCTCACCGCCGCTAGCGTGCCGGGCTCATCATGGCCCATCAGGCGGCTGTAACCGACAATATCGGCGGCAATGATGGCGGCGAGCCGGCGCTCCATGTGTCGCGCTCCGGATGTCGATCGGTCCGACCAGAGTAAAACTATCCGACAACCGCAGCCGGTGGAAGAGAGCGGTCAGAGGCGACAATGCGCCGGGGTTGCCGGACGGATGCTGGTGAGGAGCCGTTCAGTCGGCGCTAATCCCGGCGCTTGTCTGCGTCATATTCCTGGCTGCAGAACGGGCCGCCCTGAAACCGTTCGGCGATCGGGTCCACAATCGGGCCCTCCGCGGCCATGACCTCGTCCCGGAAGTCGCCGCCGCGGCCTTTGGGCCGGTAGCCGAATCTGTACGCATTGCTGTTGTCGTAGAAGCTCGCCTCATTGTCGGAGACGCCGTAGAAGATCTCGAAGTGGATGTCGGGGTGATCGAGGCCGATGCGGATCAGCTGCACGAAATCGTCCGGCCGGATCCAGATCGACAGCCGGCGCTTGTCCATCGGCTTGTCGTTGACATTGCCGATCCGGATGCAGGTTACGCGCATGCCGTGCTTGTCGGCGTAAAACGCCCCGAGCGCCTCGCCAAAGGCCTTCGCGAGTCCATAGCGCGTGTCGGGGCGCACGGTGACATTGACGCCGATCTTCTGCGTGCGTGGATAGAATCCAACCGCATGGTTGGACGAGGCAAACACCATCCGCTTGACGCCGGCGCGATAGGCGCACTCAAACATGTCATAGGCGCCCTCGATGCTGGGCCCGCGAATGGACTCCCAGGGCCCTTCCGGCGTGAACCCGCCGAGATGGACGATTCCGTCAATGCCTTGGACGATCCGCTCGATCGCGCCGCGATCACAGAGGTCGGCCTGCACGAACTCCTCGCCTGCCGCGAGGTCGTCGGGCTTGCGAATATCGCTCCAGCGGATCGAGGGGTATTGGCCCTTGAGCAGTTTGCGCAATCGGCTGCCGACATCGCCGGCCGCGCCGGTCACGAGCAGGTTTTTGATGGGCGATGGCATGACCTCGTTCCTCTTGCTTTTTTGACGCCGGGTCGCGTGAATCCCGTTCTTCCTTAAACATGGGTGATCGAGGCAGCGCAACCTGCCTGCTCGGCCGAATTGGGCTTTCCATCAACGATCACCGGCGCTGTCATTCCGGGTCCGCTCCGGAGCCTGTCATCGGGCCGCGCGTTGCGCGGACCCGTTGGGAGCGTCCCGGAATGACCGCGCCGGAGATTTCCACATTGATGTTGATAAGTGGAATTCGGCAATCATTTCAAACGCCTGATCCATTCGCGATATCGCGCGAAAAGAATCTGCTTGCTGGTCCAGCAGATTCCGCTTGCTGGTCCAGCAAACGCTTCGCGTATCCTTGGTCTATCCCGCTCTCGATGAGAGAGACGTTTCGCGATCGTCACGAACGGTGAGGGCGGGGAGCAGTGGCCGCAAGACCTTGCAGCATTCGTATATCGCGTGCGGACGAACAAGGTTTTGTGGACGA
>Ga0081455_10002023_pt1 | contig 24240 bp, 23 predicted proteins | sample TabmetS3T2R1_FD_70207 | JGI IMG/M metagenome (GOLD analysis project Ga0081455, IMG submission 70207) | Tabebuia heterophylla rhizosphere microbial communities from the University of Puerto Rico - S3T2R1 | ecosystem: Host-associated > Plants > Roots > Rhizosphere ...
TGACGAGCAGGGCCAATCCGAGGACCAGCAGCAGGTGAATCGCGGCGAAGGTGATCTTCACGGCCAGCCACAACACCAGCCATAGCACGATGATCGCAACGCCGATGCCTTTCAAAATCCCCATACCCCGCGCCTCCAGCCGCAACGCCGTGTAGCGTCAAGTTGCTCGCTTGCGCGCCGCTTTCTTGCGCGGGCGCGCAGTGCTCGAAGCAACCTCCATTCCTGTCTTGGCGCTCGCGTGCACGGCGGGACCCGCATCGCTCAGCTCGACCCAGGCCGGTGCGTGATCGCTCGCGTGCTCCTGCCCGCGCACCCAGCGGTCGACATCCGCGGCCAGCAGACGCGCGGCCGCGGGCTCGTTCAGTAACAGGTGATCGATGCGCAGGCCCGCGTTGCGTGCCCAGTGATTCCGGAAATAGTCCCAGAACGTGTAGACGCGCTCTTCCGGATGCAGCGTGCGAATCGCATCGGTCCAGCCCTGCCCGAGCAAGCGTTGATAGGCCGCGCGCGGCGCAGGTTGCAGCAGTGCGTCTTTTTTCCAGGACGCGGGGTTGTAGATGTCGAAATCCGTCGGCACCACGTTGAAGTCGCCGCACAGCACGACCGGCCGCGGCAGCCGAAACAGCGTGGTGGCGTGCTCGATCAGGCGCTCGAACCATTTCAGCTTGTAATCGAATTTCGGACCCGGCTGCGGGTTGCCATTCGGCAGATACAGGCACGCGACCGTGATGCCGTGCACTTCCGCTTCGATATAGCGGCTGTGCGCGTCGTCCGGATCGCCCGGCAGGCCACGCCGCATTTCCACGGGCTCGATGCCTTTCGCGAGGATCGCGACGCCGTTGTACGACACCTGCCCATGCCAGATGCATCCGTAGCCCGCCTTGCGAATCGCCGCGGCGGGAAAGCGGTTATCCGGAGTCTTGAGCTCCTGCAGGCAGGCGATCTCGGGTGCCTCGCGTTCGAGCCACTCGAGCAGATTGGTGAGACGACTGCCGATGCTGTTGACGTTGTACGTGCCGATTTTCATAGGAACTTCAGAGCGTCAGCGTAATTACATTCGAGGCCAAGTCTAGTAACGAGGTGTTCTTCATGGCTCGGTACGGGAAGAAAGCAGGCAAGAAGGTGAAGCGCGCGATGCACGAGCGCAAGCGGGGAACGCTGCGCAGCGGGCGCTCCGGCCGCAAGGTGAAGAGCAAGAAACAGGCGATCGCGATCGGCCTGTCCGAAGCGCGCCGTTCGGGCGCCAAGGTGCCGCGCAAGAAGACCGGCCGACGACGCAAGAAAAAGTGAGCTAGTGCGTGGACTGAGGCGCGCTGCGCAGCGCGGCTCGCGTGAACAGCGCGATGGTCAATCCCAAGCCGAACATGTGCACCAGAATTTCGGGGATCATGATGACGAGGGGCCCGCTGCCGCCCATCTTGCCGATTGCCGAGAGCGGCAGCACGACGAAATTCATCACGAGATAGATTCCGAGGCCGTACGCGAGCCCGCACGGCACGGCGCGCTTCACCAGCAGCGTCATGCGCGTCGCGGCACCGTAGTAGATGGCGGCCATGACCATCGCCATCAGGAAGTGGAGCACGAGCCCGAGGATGCCGGTGGCGACGCCGCCGGCAAGCGAAGCGTCGCGGCCCAAGAGTCCGGCGGCAACGCTCTGTCCCACGCGGATCGGCGTGACGCCGGCACGAATGGCCCAGACGGTGCACGCGAACGTGATGTCGAAGAGGCCGCCGAGCAGCCCGCCGCCCACGATGGCCCGCAGGGCGCGTCCGCCGGAGCCTGCGGTAGAGGTGTCGGGTAGCGTCGCGTTGATTCCGCTGGTCATGTCCCTTGCTCCCACGAAGTGCGGACTTTTGTTCGAGGTCCGGCAATTGTAGGTGCCGGTTGCAAGGCGCGTCGATGCGTCTGCGGTGGCACGTTGCTGACGAACGACCACAGGTGTTGCGGCATACTGAGCGCGATGCTCAGACGACTCGTACTCGCCGCCGCGCTCCTATCGATCCAATCGCCGCTGTACGCGGAGCGGGAGTTTCGCGTGTACCTGAGCCTCGAAGCGCAGGCGGACGTCGAGCTGCCCCCGGACTACAAGGCGCCCGGCGAGTTCGTCGTCGGCCGTCTCATGTACCCCTCGTCGCGCTTCGGATTCTTCTTCGGCGGCGGCGATTGGACGCGAGGCGGCACGGCGTGGGCGGTGGATTACCCGCGCGGCGACCGCTGGTTCGCGCGCATCCTGCGCCGGCTCACGCGCATCAACGTGCGCTCCGTCGAGCAGCCCGTGAATCTCGACGACGACGACGATGTGTACGACTGGCCATTCATGGTCGTCGGCCTTCCCGGCATGTGGGACCTGACGGACGAACAGGTCGCGAAGCTCCGCGAATACCTGCTGCGCGGCGGCTTCCTGTTATGCGACAGCTTCTTCGGCACGCGCGAATGGGAAGGCTTTGCCGAGGGCATGCGGCGCATCTTTCCGGATCGCGCGATCGTCGATCTGCCGGACGACCATCCCCTCTTCCACACCGTCTACGATCTCGACACCCAGTATCAGGTGCCGAACTGGAATGCCTTGCAGGGCGGCGTGCCGTATCGCGCGGACGGCGTCACGCCGCACTGGCGTGCCGTGCTCGACGACGACGGCCGGGTCATGGTGGCGATCGCCTTCAACAACGACCTCGGCGACTCGTGGCAATGGGCGGACGACCCCGACTACCCGCAGGAAGGCGCCTCGCTCGGTATGCGCATGGGTGTAAATTTCGCGGTCTACGCCATGACACATTGAGCGAGGCGGCCATGAACGATGCGATTCTGCTCGCCATCGATCAGGGGACGAGCTCGAGCCGAGCGATCGCGTTCTCCACGCGGGGCGAAGCGGTCGCGCTCGAACAGCAGGCGTTCGAGCAGCTCTATCCGGCATCCGGCTGGGTCGAGCACGACCCCGAAGTGATCTGGGCGACGACGCTCTCGACGGCGCGCGAAGTGCTCCGGCGCGTGCGCGACCAGAAGCGCACGGTCGCCGCGATCGGCGTGACGAATCAGCGCGAGACGACGGTGGTTTGGGATCGGCGCACCGGCATTCCCATTCACAATGCGATCGTGTGGCAGGACCGGCGCACCGCCGACCTCTGCCGCACGCTCGCAAGCGCGGGCCACGAAGCGCAAGTCGCGGAGAAGACCGGCTTGCTGCTCGACCCCTACTTCTCGGCGACCAAGCTGGCCTGGATCTTCGATCGGGTGCCGGAGGCACGTGCCGCCGCAAAGGCCGGGCACATTGCGTTCGGCACGGTCGATAGCTTTCTCATCTGGCGACTGACGCAGGGTCGATTGCACGTCACCGACGTCACCAACGCGAGTCGCACGGCGCTCTTCGACATCCGCAACGGACGCTGGGATGAATCGCTGTGCGCGTTGTTCGACGTACCGATGAGTTGTCTACCGGAGGTGCGCGACAGCGCGGGCGATTTCGGCACGACGGATCCGTCGGTGTTCGGCGAAGCCCTGCCGATCTGCGGCGTGGCGGGCGATCAGCAGGCCGCGCTGATCGGGCAGGCATGCTTCGCCGCGGGCGATGTGAAGAGCACGTACGGCACCGGCGCGTTTGTCGTGCTGAATACGGGTGATCGGCTCGTACGCTCGAAGAATCGCTTGCTGAGCACGGTTGCGTATCAGCTCGGCGGCAAGATCACCTATGCGCTCGAAGGCTCGATTCTGTCGGCCGGCTCGACGATTCAATGGTTGCGCGACGGGTTGGGACTCTTCGCGCGAGCCTCGGAGACGGAAGTGCTCGCGCGCTCGGTGAGGGACGCGGGCGGCGTGTATCTCGTGCCGGCCTTCACCGGCCTCGGCGCGCCGCACTGGGATCCGGATGCGCGCGGCACGATCGTGGGACTGACGCGCGGCTCCGGGCGCGCCGAAATTGCGCGCGCCGGGCTCGACAGCGTCGCGTACCAAACGCGCGATCTGTTGGACGCGATGGCCGCGGACGGCGTACGCCCGGCGATGCTGAAGGTGGATGGCGGCATGGCGCAGAACGCCTTCTTCCTGCAGCGGCTGGCAGACGTATTGGGGCTCACCATTCTGCGGCCGAAGATGGCGGAGTCGACGGCGTTCGGGGCCGCGTGTCTCGCCGGCTTGGGATGCGGTGTGTATGGCTCACTGCAAGAGATCGCCGGGCTCTGGCAGGCGGAGACGAAGTGCGAGCCGCAATTAGCGACGGCCGCGCGCGAGCGGGAGATCGCCGGCTGGCGCGACGCCGTGAGGCGCGCGCGCTCGCGGTAACGGAGGACGGGATCGAGCGACTGCGAGTCGATTGAGACGTCCGCACGGACGTCGCACAATTCACACGTCGGGGTCGAACGGCGGCGACACCAGCCCGGCCACGTCGACGGGCATCGAATACACCCTCCCGCCCGCCCCGCTCTTGTCGCGGGCACTCGTCACGAACAACGTTTTGAGGTCGGACCCGCCGAACGCAGGCATCGTGACATTGCGCGCCGGCACCGCATGCGACGACATCAGCTTCCCGTCCGGATCGTACCGATGCAGCCGCGCGCCCTCGTACTGCGCACTCCAATAGCACCCTTCGGAATCCACGGCCGCGCCATCCGGACGGCCTCGATCGGTGGCCGTCGGCTCGATCTGCACGAACACGCGGCGATTCTCCGCGGCCCCCGTCTGCGGGTCGTAGTCGTACCGATAGATGACGAATCGCGGTGTATCCGAGTGATACAGCGTGCGCCCATCCGGTGAGAACGCGACGCCGTTCGACGTCATGATTCCGCCGCTCACGCGCGCGAGCCCGCGCCGATCGTAGCGATAGAGATTGGCGTTGCCTCCGGCCTTCGGCTCATCGAGCGTGCCGGCGAGCAGCCGGCCGCGCGGATCGACGCGCCCGTCGTTGAAGCGACTCGTCGCAGGATTCTCCGGATTCGCCGCGAGGCATTGCACCTTGTGACCCGCGTCATCGAGCAACCAGACTCCCGAGCGCAATCCTGCAACGTAACCGCCGCCCTTCGCCGGTGCGACACAGCCGATGTCTTCTTCGATCGCGAGGCTATCGAGCGCGCCACTCGCAGGCGTGAATCGAAGCAACCGCCGTCCCGTGATGTCGACGAATATCAATACATCCTGTGCCGGCACCCACACGGGCGACTCGGCGAGCTGGCACTGCACGCCCGGAATCTCTGCGAACGTCGCAGTCATGATGTCCCCGATGCTCCGTGACGCTGCAACGATCCGAGCCACTGCGCCAGCTCCTGCGCATCGACGAGATGACTATGCGGGGAGGCCTGCAACGCCGCTTCGGGCATCGTCGCGGCCTCCGCGGTGCTCGGCCGCTGCACGATGGTGACGCCGCCGGCGGCTGCGATCGCCCGCAGGCCCGCAGCGCCATCGGTGTTCGCGCCGCTCAGAACCACACCCGCGAGACGCGGACCGTACGCGTCGGCTGCCGACTCGAACAGCACGTCGATCGATGGCCGCGAGAAGTGCTCGGGCTCGTCCACGGACAACGCGAACGTGCGCTGCTCCTCGATCAGGAGGTGATAGCCCGGCGGGGCGAAATAGACCGTGCCGGGCGCAATCGGCTCCTTGTCCTCGGCAGTTTTCATCAGCGGCCGCCCGGAGGCGCTCAGGATTTCAGGCAGCATTGCGCGCGCATCTTGCGCCATGTGAATGACGACCGCGATCGCCGGCCCGAGGCGATTCGACAGCTGCGTCACCATATGACTGATCACTTCGATGGCGCCCGCCGAACCGCCGATCACCACGAGATCCAGCGACTGCGTTCCGGGAAGTGGCATGTTCACGATCCGAGGCGGCACGGGAGCGGTCATGCATTCGTTTCCGCGACCATCATGCGCGCGACTGCGGGCGCAACGAAGCGAAACGTGCTGGCTTGGCCCGGCGGGCTCTGCACTTCCACGCGGCCACCCAGCAAGAGCGCCAACTCGCGCGCGAGCGACAGTCCGAGACCCATGCTACCCGAGCGGCGAATCGCGGCGTCGGCAGCGCGGACGGTGAACTCGACGTCCGGACCCTGGGCGGCGACGGCGAGCGACACCGTGCCCCGCTCGGTGAGCTTGATCGCCGTGGCCAGCAGATTCTTCAGCACCTGCGCCAGCCGCTGCGCGTCGCTGTCGAGCGTTCGCGGCACATCCGGCGCGAGATGCACCTCGAGAGCGAGGCGTTTCTGCTCCGCTATCGGGCCGAACGTCTGCGCGAGGGTCGCGATGAGGGCGCCGAGATCGAGCGATTCGGGGTGAAGTTCGATCTTGCGCGCCTCGATGTGAGAGAGCTCGAGAGTGTCGTTCAGCACCTGCAGTACATCGTGCCCCGCGGAATGGATGCTGCGCGCGAATTTCACTTGCTCCGGCGCCAGATTCGCCGGCCCGTTGTCGGCCAGGAGCTGCGACAAGATCAGCGCACTGTTGAGCGGGACGCGCAGCTCGTGCGAGAGGTTCGCGAGAATCTCGCCATGATATTGGTGGGCGCGAGCGAGATCGGCCCTGCCGGCGTCGATGGCGCGCTCCGCGTCTGCGAGCGCGCGCTCCTGCTGCGCGAGCCGCTCCTCTCGATAGGCGAGCTGCGCGTTGGTGTCTGCCAGCTCGCGATGCTGCGTTTCGAGGCGCGCCTGCAGTGTTCCCAGATCGCTGAGCCATCGCTGGCGTTCGAGGTCGAATGCGCGGCGCGAGCGGCCGAGGTACCGGACGAGCATGACGCACACGCCGGCGAGCACTGCAAACGACAGCGCCATCGCCCAGAAGACACCCGGATGGGTCACTACATCGAAACCGTTCATGCCGGCGCGAGTCTACGCGAGCCGCCGTGACACACGCGTATCGACAGGCATGGCCACGCTGACGCTAGTATTGCCTGCCGGGTCGAAGCACCCGATGCTTAGCCGAACCTGCTCCGAAGGCTTGCGATGCACAGCATTCGTTTTCGTGTCGATCTCACCCCGGGGTGTTCCATCGGTCCCGGCAAGATCCAGCTCCTGGAGGCGATTGCCCGAACCGGTTCCCTGCGCCGGGCCGCCAGCGAATTGAAGATGAGTTATCGGCGCGCGTGGCTGCTACTCGATGAGATCAATCATTCGTTCGTCGAGCCGGCAACGCTCGCGACCGTGGGTGGCGCGGGCGGCGGCGGCGCCATTCTGACCACGTTCGGGAGCGAGCTCGTGCAGCGCTATCGAGCGGCTGCCCGGCGCATCGACGCTGTCGCGAAAGCGGAGTTCGGGGCGCTCGCGGCCAAGGCTCGGAGTGAACCGCCGCGCGAAGGACGGCCGGCGCGCAAGAAATTGGTGCGAGCGCGGACGGGCTGATGGACCGCCGATCGCGAACGGGCTGATGCACCCAGCGGCCGCGGACGTGCTGATGCACCGGCGGTCGCGGACGGGCCGCATCCCGCGGCCGATGTACCCCTGTCAGACGCGGCCTACACCCTAACCCGGCGCGGCCGACAGCCTCGGCCCTCCCCACTTACACGCTGACGACTCGATCTCGGGCACGCGCCCCCGACCTCGGCGGATACCTCGCGCACCTCTCTCGCGAGAGAGTACGTGCCATGAGGGCTTTTCAAACACTCGCGCATCGCTCCGTACAGGCACTCCTAGTCGCGTGCGCCCTCGCGCTTCACATGCAGGCCGCGCAAGCGGACGAAAAGCTGGAACGCTTCTGCGTAGGTCCCGGCGCCGCGATCACCATCTCGGCGTCGGACGAATGCGCGGCCGCGTTCGCGCATGCCTTGAATGCGGTCGACGATCCCGAGCAGGTCGTCGTCACTGCGACAGCCGTCAGCACGTTGAAAGGGGTCGAGCCCTTACGCTTTCAAAAGCGCGCACCGTGGGTGCGACGGCTCGAAGCGATCGGCAAGGAAGGCATCGCGTTCGTGCGCGTGCCGCGGGGTCAGGATCGCGAGCTCGTGATCGGGATCAGCCGCAGAGGCGTGCTCGGCGTGCAACTCAAGCAAGTGGCCAATCGCTAGGGCGAAACCGCGCGCGCCGTTCGCGCCGCGCGACTTGACGCGAATGCTATTCTCGGCGGCATGGAGCCCCGCGCACTGAGCGCTTTCATCGAGCGATATCCCCGTCTCTTCGTCCTCACCGGCGCGGGCTGTAGCACCGATTCGGGTATCCCGGATTACCGCGATGCCGACGGCGGCTGGAAGCGCGCCCAACCCGTGACCCTGCAGGCGTTCATGCACGATCCGCTCACACGGCGGCGTTACTGGGCGCGCAGTCTCGTCGGTTGGCAGCGATTCGGGCACGCGACGCCGAACGTCGCGCATCGTGCGCTCGCGCGACTCGGGCAGCGTGGCAGCGTCGAGCGCCTGGTCACGCAGAACGTCGATCGATTGCATCAGGCTGCAGGCAGCACCGACGTGATCGATCTGCACGGACGGATGGACGTCGTGCGGTGTATGGACTGCTGGCGCCTGCAACCCCGGGCGGAGCTGCAGGACGAGCTGATGGCGCTCAATCCCTCGTGGACGCAACTCGATGCGCGCATGGCACCCGACGGCGATTCCGATCTCGACGGTCTCGAGTTCGCGGCCTTCCAAGTGCCACCGTGCTCGTACTGCGCGGGTATCCTGAAACCGGACGTCGTGTTCTTCGGGGAAAGTGTGCCGAAGGAGCGGGTCGAGATGGCCATGCATCACCTGCAGCAGGCGGATGCAATGCTCGTCGTGGGATCGTCGCTGATGGTGTACTCCGGTTATCGGTTCGCGCAGGCCGCGGCGGCCGCGGGAAAACCAATCACGGCGGTCAATCTCGGGCGCACGCGAGCGGATGACTTGCTCACGTTGAAGATCGCCGCGCCGTGCGCGCAGGCGTTGTCGTTTTTGCTGGACGAGGCCGAGGCCTACGTATGAATCTGCGAGGGGGGGACGAAATGGAGAGACGAGAAGGTGTGATCGTCGTCGGCGCGGGGCCGGTCGGATTTCTGACGGCGCTCGGGCTGGCACGCAACGGCATTCCGGTGACGCTGCTCGAGGCCGAAGCGCAAATCAATGAGTCGCCGCGCGCGGCCGTCTACTTCCCGACGACCGTCAAAATTCTCGAGCGGCTCGGCCTGCTCCCCGATGCCGTCGCGATCGGCGTGAAGAGCTGGACTTTCACGTTCCGCGTGCCCTCGACCGGCACGATCGTCGCCGTCGACAACCGACTCGCGACCCCCGACGATCACGAGAACACGTACAACCTGCACTTCGGCCAGCACATCCTCGCGCGCCTGGTGATGCAGCATCTGCAGCGCTTCCCGCAGATCGACATCCGCTGGAACACGCGCGTCGTCGGACTGAAGCAGGACGCGAAGAGCGTTACGGGGATCGCGGAAACACCCGACGGGCCGATCGAGCTGCAAGCGGATTGGGTCGTCGGCACCGATGGCGCGCGCAGCGGCGTGCGAAACGCGCTCGGCTTGCCCTTCGAAGGACACACGTGGCCGGATCGCTTCGTCGCGACGAATCTCTACTACGACTTCAAGAAGCACGGCTTCGGCCCCGCCAACATGGTGTCGGACCCGATCGACTGGGCCGTCGTCGCGGTGCTCGGCAAGGACGACATGTGGCGCGTCACGTACGGCGAGGACGTGTCGCTCGCTGAAGAAGAAGCGCGCCGGCGCATCCCCGAGCGCTACGCGAAAATCCTGCCGGACCCGACGGAGCCCTACGAGATCGCCGCCGCCTCACCCTATCGCGTGCACGAGCGCTGCGCGCCGACGTTTCGCGTCGGCCGCGCACTGCTCGCCGGCGATGCCGCGCACGTCTGCAATCCGTGCGGCGGCATGGGACTCACTACCGGTGTAATCGACGCGATGGCCTTGGTCGACACGCTCTCGGCGGTCATAGCGGGGCGCGCGCCGGACAGCGTGCTCGACTTCTACTCGCGGGAACGCCGGCGCGTGTATCTCGAAGTGACCTCACCGCTCGCGTCGGACTTCAAGCGCATGCTGTCCGAGAAAGACCCGGCGCGGCGCGAGCAGGACGTGCAGGTGTTCCGTAATATGGTGGAGAACGCGGTGGAAGTCGGCACCACCCAGAGCATGGTCGAGCTGATCCAGGGGAAGCCGATGCCCGTGTGAGCGGGCGGGCCCTCAGGACTTGCGGCCCCACAGCTCCTCGGTCGCGAGCCGGGCACCTTCCGCGAGCGACTGGAACTTCGCCCACATCACCGACGGATGCACGCGCGCGATCAACTCCGTCTGCGCGAAACCGCAGTCGCTGCCGGCGATCACGTTCTCGCGCCCGACGATCTTCGCGTATTTCACGATGCGATCCGCAACGACCTGCGGATGCTCGACGGTGATGATGTGATGGGTGATGACGCCCGGAATCAGAATCTTCCCCGGCGGCAGCTTCACCTTCTGCCACACGCGCCACTCGTGCTCGTGCCGCGGATTCGCCGCCTCGAGCGAGTACGCACCGGCGCGCACGCTCAGAATGAGATCGACGATGTCCTCGAGAGGCGCATCGGAGGTGTGCGGAACGTGCCAACTGCCGAAACACACGTGATACCGAACACGGTCCTCGGGAATGTCGCGTAGCGCGTGATTGAGCGCCGCGACGCGCAGCTCCGCCCAGTCCCGATAGTGCTGCGGGCTCTTCTGCGAGAGGGAGTCGTACATGTTCGCAAGTACGGCGTCGTCCACCTGCACGATGAGCCCGGAATTGTAGATCTCCATGTATTCGTCGCGCAGCGCTTCGGCGAGCGCGAACATGTACTCGCGCTCGTCCGCATAGAGCTCGTTCGTGCCGTTGAAGACGCCGCTCGCAGGCGCCACCGCCGTGAGGAATCCCTCGGTCACGCGCGTCGACGCGAGCGCCGCGTTGAGATTGTCGATGTCGCGCCGGACCGCCTCGGGCGCGTAACGAATCGGGCTCGTGCAGACGTACTTCTTGGTGACCTGCCCCATCATGCCCTTGAATTCTTCCTGGATGACTTCCGGGAAGCGCTCGCGATCGCGGCCCAGCCAGTCCATCGGCGCGGCCTCGGCCGCGCGACGCTCGAAGCCGCTCAGCCGCTCGAGGCAGTAGTTGGCCCAGCTCGATTTGCCGTACTCGCCGTCGTTCACGATGTCCACGCCGGCTTCGGCCTGCTTCTTCACGACATCCGCGATCGATTCGCGCACGACGCGCGCGTACTGCGCCGGGTCCTTCGGCGGCCCGATCTTCTGGTTCGCCAAGTCCAGCATCGCGCGCGGGCGCGCAATGCTGCCGACGTGCGTCGTCAGAATCCGTTCGTCACTTCGCTTCATGGTCCGTCACGGTTCGTCGTGTCAGGCCGAAACGTACGCGCAGCGAGTAGTCCGTTTGCCGCTTGGCGAAGCGGACGAAGAAATCGAGCGCGCTCGGGTCGGCGACGCTGGCGGTGTCCGCCGCTTTCGCGGCCGGCACGCCCATCAAGATGCGCTTCACCGGCACCTCCAGCTTTTTGCCCGTCCGGGTGTAGGGCACGCAATCGATCTGATAGACGCGGTCCGGCACGTGGCGCGGCGAGCAGTCCCGTCGCAGCGTCGCGCGAATGGTCTCCGTGAGGGCGCTGTCGAGCTGCAGCCCGTCACGCAAACGGACGAACAACGGCAAGAAGAACTCGCCACGCGGCAGATCGAGGCAAACGACGAGCGCATCTTCGACTTCCGGCACGGCTCCGAGCGCGCGGTAGATCTCGGATGTGCCGATGCGCACCCCACGCTTCAGAAGCGCCGCGTCCGATCGCCCGAGAATGAAACTGCCGCCACGGCGATTGATGCGGCACAGATCGCCGTTGCGCCATACGCCCGGGAATGCGTCGAAGTACGACTCGCGATAGCGCGTGTGATCCGGATCGCGCCAGAAGTACAGCGGCATCGAGGGCATCGGCTCCGTGATGACGAGCTCGCCCACTTCGTTGACGACGCGCTCGCCGCGCTCGTTGAAGACATACGCGGCGCAGCCGAGCGTACGCGCCTGCATTTCGCCGGCGCGCACCGGCATGTCGACGACGCCGCCGAGGAAGCCGGTACAGACTTCAGTCCCGCCGCTGCCGGGCGCAACCCACAGATCGGCTTTCACATTGTCGTAGCACCACGCCATGCATTCGGGGCTGACGGCCGAACCTGCGAGCGACATCGATTTGAGATGCGTGAGCGCGACCTTCTCGCGCGGTACCACGCCCGCGCGTTGCAGGGCTTTGATGTACGCGGGACTCGCGCCGAAGAGCGTCGCGCCGGATTCGTCCGCGAGCTTCCAGAGCACTTCGATATCCGGAAACACGGCGCTGCCGTCGTACAACACCGGCACGACGTCCGAGAGCAGCGCGCTCGCGAGGAAATTCCACATCATCCAGCCGGTCATCGTGTGGTAGAAGATCCGCTGGCGCGGACGGACATTGAAGTTGAAGCTGAGGTGCTTCAGCTGTTCGAGCAGGATGCCGCCGTGGCCGTGAACGATCGGCTTCGGCAAGCCCGTCGTGCCCGAGGTGAACAGAATCCAGAGCGGATGATCGAACGCCACCTGCTCGAACGTGAACGCTTTCGGCGGGATCGGCGGATGGTCCAGCAAGTCCACCCAACTGAGCGCCTCGAGGTCGGCGCACGCCTCGCGCGTTTCGCCGTGCTGGGGTAGATGAATCGCGTAACGCAGCGAGCCGAGCTTCGCGATGACTTCGCGCATCGGCTCGACCCGATCGAACACCTTGCCGCCGTAGCAATAGCGCGTAACGCAAAAGATCACCTTGGGATCGAGCTGCGCGAACCGATCGAGCGTGCCGCGGCTGCCGAAGTCCGGCCCGCAGCTCGCCCAGATCGCACCGATGCTCGCCGTCGCAAGCAGCGCCACGACCGCCTCGGGAACATTCGGTAGACACGCGACGACGCGATCGCCCGGCTTCACGCCGAGCGCGCGCAGCCGCGTGGCTAGGATGCGCACCTGCGCGCCGAGCTCGGTCCAGGTCAGGCGCGAGAGCGGCGTCGTCTCGCCTTGGAACAGCAACGCATCGACGCCTGGACGCTCATGGCGTAGCGCATGCTCCGCATAGTTCAGGCGCGCACCGGGAAACCATTGTGCGCCCGGCATCGTCCTCCGGCCGAGCACGCGCGAGTACGGCACCGACGATTGAACGAGGAAGTAGTCCCAGACTGCGGCCCAGAAACCGTCGAGGTCGGTCACCGACCACAGCCACAGCTCATCGTAGGTGCGGAAGCGCAATTGCCGGCGCAACTCGAGCCAGCGCATGAACGCGGCGAGGTTCGACTTCGCGACTTCCTCGGGGTGCGGCTTCCACAAGATCTCGCCCACGCGCACTTTGCCGCGCGCGCCGGCTGGATTCTCGGCAGCACATACTGCCGCGGCCAGGTTGGCCGCCCCCGAAGCCCCCATGTCCGTCCCCCTCGAAATGGCTTGCCGACCGATCATTAGACAAGCCCGCGCCACGGGCTTGATTCCTGTGGCGACAACCCTTGTCTGCGATAGAAACTATCACTGCCAAGAGGTCACGGCGAGGCACGGTTGTGGCGGTATCGTTCGAATCATCCGCGCTCGATCTCGCGAGCGTCGAGGAGCCGGAGCGCGCGGCGGTGTGGATGCGCTCGGCAGGACGGCTCTTTCCGGGGTTGTCCGTCAGCAAGCCGCCGGTGAATCCGCTCGTGGGGCGCATTCAAGGGATGCCGCTCGGGCCGGGTCACTTGTGGACCATCCTCTCTCCGCCCGTGCGGGTGAGCTATCTGCCACGACACGACTCGCTGCCCCTGTTCTCCGTGATGTTGCAACTCGAAGGCGCAACAGCGGCAGTGCAGTGCGGTCGCGAATGCTCGCTCGCGGCCGGCGATTTCTGCGTGCTCGACGGGCTCGCGCCGTTCGATCTCGAGGTGGCGGGGCCGGCTTCGCGGATCGTTTTCGTGCAGATGCCGCGGCACGCGGTGCTGAGCCGTCGGGATGGGCTCGAACGGCGAACGGCGCAGGCATTCGATACGCAGGAACCCGGTGCCGCGCTGCTGCGGCATGTGCTGACGAATCTCCTCGAGGCGGCGCCGCTGCTCGAGGTGGAGCAGCGGACGGCGGCGCTGGCGAGCGTCATTCAGCTGCTTGGAGTGCCGCGGTTGCCGGGTGGGGACGTCTCGGCAAGTCGGAACGCGGAGCGGATCGCCGCTGCGTTGTCGTTTATCGATGCGGAGTTGGCGGATCCGACGCTTACGGCGGCGCGAGTGGCGACGGCTCAGGGGCTCAGCCGGCGGCGGCTCGATCAGATCTTCGCGACGCTCGGGACGTCCCTCAGTGCTCAGATTTGGGCCAGGCGGCTGTCGCAGGCGGCAAGCGATCTGCTCGATCCGCGGTTCGGTGATCGCACAGTCACGCAAATCGCTTTTGGCGTCGGGTTCGAGGACGCGGCGCACTTCACGCGAGCGTTCAAGCGGCGTTATGACTGTACGCCGCGCGAGTGGCGGAATCGGGTGGGGCGCGCGGGGGCGTAGCCCCCGCAAAACAAAAAGAACCCCCTCTTCTGTTCAATGCTCCTCGCGCAGCTCGCGAGCGGCTTGGCACATCGAGCGCAGCTTGCCGAAGGCGACTTCGCGCGGCAGGTATTTCATGCCGCAGTCGGGGGCGAGCACGACACGCTCCGCGTCGAGGTGAGGCAGTGCGCGCGCGACGCGCTGTTTCACCATCTCGACCGTCTCGACGTTCGGTGTCGACAAATCGATCACACCGAGCAGGATGTCCTTGCCCGGCAGGTCCCGCAGAATCGAGCAATCGAGATTCGACTGCGCAGTCTCAATGGAAATCTGAGTCACATTGGCGCGCGCAAGCTGCGGCAAGAACGAATACGCCGGCGGCCGCGCGTGAATCAACGCCGCGTACCCGAAGCAAATATGTACCGCCGTCTTGCCCTTCACACCTTCGACGGCGCGATTCAATGCCTCGACGCCGTACTGCTCGGCCTTCGCCGCCCGCGCTTGCATGTACGGCTCATCGAGCTGCACGACATCCGCGCCCGCGGCAAACAAGTCTTTGATCTCTTCGTTCAGCGCCGCCGCATATGCCAGCGCACACTCGGCATCCGATTTGTAGTACTCGTTCTTCGCCTGTTGCGACATCGTGAACGGCCCGGGCACCGTGTACTTGATCGGCTTGTCCGTCAGCGAGCGCAAAAAGCGCACATCGTCGACACACACCGGCCGTGAACGCCGCAGCGGCCCGACGACCCGCGGCACCTTCACCGGCTCGCCGCTCCGATCCAGCGCTTCGCCCGGATTGTCGAAGTCGACGCCGTCCAGCGCCGTCGCGAAGAAATTCGAGTAGCTCTCGCGCCGGACCTCGCCGTCCGTCACGATGTCGATGCCCGCCGCGACCTGATCGTTCACCGCAAGGCGCGTTGCGTCCTGCAGAGCCTCGTCGAGATACGGCTCGGCCACACGCCACAGCTCGCGCGCCCGCGTCCGCGGCGGAAAGCGCCCGGCGAGCGCCTTGCGATCGATCAGCCAATTCGGTTGCGGGTAGCTGCCGACCAGAGTGCACGGAAACAACGTCACGATGAGCCTCCCGCAGCCGGGTATTCGACCAGCCGCGATTTGTAAGTGTCCCGAGGCAGCGAGCCGTACGGGACGAGTTGCACGTCCGCATTCACGAGTAAGCGGGTGCGGATCTCGTCCGTCAAGCGCTGTTTCAATCCGTCCGGCTCGGCCGTCACGTTCGGCCCGAGCTCGACCACGATCGGCAGCGGCGGCTGCTGAGCGACGCCCCGCGTGCGCGGCCGAATGCGAAAAATCTCAGCGACCTGCGGGCGGAAGTCCGCCAGCACCCCGCGAATCGCCGTAGGGTACAGGTTTACACCGCGCACGATCAGCATGTCATCCGTGCGCCCGACGCAGCGAATGCGCGGCCCCGTGCGCCCGGTGGGATTCGGCTTCATGTTCACGACGACGTGGTCGCGGCTGCGAAACCGCAGCAGCGGCATCGCCTCGCGACGCAGGGCAGTGTACACGAGCTCGCCGCGCGCCTCGTGCTCCCAGGGCACGTTCTTCCCGGTCTGCGCGTCGATGAGCTCGACGTGCACGAAGCCGCGCGCGGCGAGGTTCATGCCGTTGCCGTCTTCATCCTCCGCCCATACGGAAAGCGAGATGTCGCCGATACCCATCGATTCGCGCACCCGGCAGCCGAACGCCGTCTCGATGCGCTCGCGGATCATCGGATCGCCACCTCCCGGCTCCGCCGCGGTGATCATGTTCTTCAGACCGAGCAGGCGCGTGTCGAGCCCGTGCTCCTTGCACCAGTCTATGAGATAGAGGCCGTACGAGGGCGTGCAGCTCACGCCCGTGGCCCCGAGGTGCCGAATCGCGCCCATCAACCGTTCCGTATTCCCGGTTCCCACGGGGATGACGTTGCAGCCGATCTTGTCGAACCCATAGTACACGGCACCCGCCACGAACGGCCCCGCGTTGAAGCCCACCGCGATCCGCTGTCCCTTGCGAAATCCGGCGGCCGTGTAGCCGCGCGCGACATTCGTCGCGTACATGTCCAGATCGCGCGGCGTCAGGCCGATATAACACGGCACACCCGTCGTGCCGCTCGTCGAGTAGATGCGCACGAGATCGTTCGGATCGCAGGCGAGGTGCGCGCCGAACGGCGGCGTGGCGGCCTGCGTCGCCCGCAGGTCGTCCTTCTCCGTGAACGGCAGCTCGTGAATGCGATCGAGCGGCCCCAAGCTCGCGGCATCCTCGAAGCCCGCCCCTTGCAGGCGTTGGCGGTAGAACTCGGAGCGCGCGAAGAGGTAGCGCATCTGCTCCATATATGCGGCCGCATCAATTCGGAGCTGCTCTCCGAGCGGGCGCCGCTCGACTTCGGCGTCGTACATCAAACCCTCGGCGACTCCCGCTCAGCGGAACATGTTGTTCGATTTGTGATTGCCGGCGAGCCAGCGTTTGAGCTCCGCATGGGCATCCGTGCGCCGCGTGGCGTTGATCTTCTCGACGTCCGGATGATCCACCGTGAACTCGCAGATCATGCCGTCGGGATCGACGCAGTAGAGCGAGCGGCAGTAGCCGTGCTCGAGCACGTACATGTTCGGCTCGGCGTAGTTGTTCTCGCGCAGGCGTTTCTCGATACCGGCCTGTGTTTCCGCATCCACTTTCAGCGCGATGTGATGGAACGGTGAGCCGGGCATTTTCGGCCCGAACAGCTGCTGATCGCCCGGCTCGGCGAACTGGAAGAACGCAAGCGCGCTGCCGTCCGCGAGCCCGAAGAAGCAGTGACAGTAGACGCGCTCGGCGCCGAACAGCTCGTCCGACTCGCACCAGGTGGCGAGCAGCGGCAAGCCGATGATGTCCTCGTAGAAATGACGCGTCGCTTCGAGATTACTCGACACGTACGCCGTGTGATGCAGCCGTGCGGGTAAGCGTTTTTCAGTCGTAGCCATGATGTCGGTCTCCAATCGTCGTCATCTAGAAAAGGTAGACGAAGTCTACGCCCCACACGCGCGGCAGCGCTTTGAACACGAAATTGTTGGTGTAGCCGGGGTTCGGGAAGAACTGCGGTCCCGGCGACCACTCGGCGTTGTACTTCTCGTCGAACAGATTCTTGGCCCAGGCGGTCGCCGCCCACGGGCCCTGCTCCACGCCGATTCGCAGATTCACGAGATCCACCGGATCGCGCACCGTGAAGTTGTCGGGATACCAGTAGGTCTTGCCGAGCCGCTCGTAATCGACGCGGAGCACGCCGGCCATCCCGCCGGCGGTCAGCCCATGGCGATACTGGAGCCCGACGTTGCCGGTGTACTTGGAAACGAGCGGCGCCTGGTTGCCGACGTCGGTCGCGGCGCGCGAGGATCTCTTGATCTCGCTGTCGGTCAGGCCGAGGCGAAAATACAGCTCCAGCCCCTCGGCGGCGAGCGCCGAGACTTCGGCTTCGAGGCCGCGATACTCCACCCTCTCCAAGTTGCCCAAGTTCTGCGTGCTCGTGTTGGGGTCGAACACGAAGTAATACGAGCCCTCGGCGTCCGTGTGATAGATGCTCAACCCGACGTTCACACGGCGGTCCGCGAGCAGCCCCTTGACCCCCGCCTCGATGGTGTCCGCGGTTTCCCGATCGAAGAGGTCGTGAATGCCCGGGATGCCTGCCGCGCCGACGCCGGTCTGGTTGAAGCCGCCGCTGCGGAAGCCGCGGCTGTAGCCGCCGTACACCGTCCACGCGTCCGAGGGCCGGTAGCGCAGAGTGGCCTTGGGCTGCAGATCGTCCCAGCTCTTCTTGCGCACCTGCCCGGGAAACGCCTGCCCCACGAGCGGCGCTGGAATGAACTGCTGGGGTGTATCGGTGGTGTTCTTGCGGTCGTCCTTGTCGTAGCGGAGCGAGACGTCGGCCTCGAGCTGCGAAGTCAGATCCCAGCTCACATCTGCGAAGACCGCCCACGCGTTGTTGTTCTGCGAGTCCGCGAGAAACGTGAACTGCGGGTTGAAGAGCGGCAACGGCGTGTGCTCGACACGCGGCACCTCGCCGGTGCCGAGATCGAACACGTTACCCGTCGAAATGAAGCGATCCGTGTGGATGAAATACGCGCCGGCGATCCAGCGCAGCTTCGCATCGCTCGGTGACGAGAAGCGCAGCTCCTGGCTGTAGGCGTCGACGTCGAGGAACTGGTGCTGCGCCTGATCGGCGCCGAAGAACTGGAACAGCACCGACTGCGGGATCGGCAGGAAGTTGAACTGATCGCCCGTCAGCAGCTCATCGATGTGATCGTAGGCGGAGATCGAGGTGAGCGTCGCGCCGGGCATCGTCCAATCGAGCTTCAGTGATGCGCCGTGTAGATTGCGCTCGTTCTCGCCCGCGTTGTTGACGCGGACGGGCAGGCTCGTGTCGTTCACGCTTTCGGTGATGTTGAAGTACAGCGCCTGCGTCTTGACCTCGGAGTAGTAGACGCGCGCGTCGGCCCGGAACGTGTCGCTCGCATCCCAGAGCAGCTTGACCCGGCCGGAGAGATCTCTGAACGGATCGGCCTCCCGGTGCAGGAATGCGTTGTCGATGTAGCCGTCCGTCTTGAAATAGGAGCCGGACGCGCTGAACTTCAGGTTCTTCGCAGCACCGATCGGACCGCCGATGCTCGCCCGCACCTTGCCGCCGGGCCCGGAGTCATAGCCGACCATCACCCGGCCGCTGAGCTCGTCGGTCGGCTCGCGCGTGCGGATGATGATGGCCCCACCGATGGCATTGCGCCCATAGAGCGCACCCTGCGGTCCTTTCAGCACCTCGATGTGCTCGACGTCGAACAGCTCCTGATTGAACTGCGACGGATTCGCGAGCTGCACCCCATCGATCAGCACCGCGACCGAGGGCTCGCTATTGCGCGCCTGAGAGATGCCGCGCACGGTGATGAACGAGGTGCCTTGGTTCTGGGTCTGCACCATCGTGACGTTCGGGGTGAGCGCGACGAAGTCCTGCGGGCGCTCGATGCCGGCGGCCGCGATTTCAGCGGCACTGAACGCGTTGACGGACACCGGCACGTCGTGCAGCGATTCGTCGCGTTTGCGGGCGGTGATGACCACTTCCTCGAGCGTCGTAGGCGTCTGGGCTTGTGCCTGCGCCGCTGCGGGCTGCGGATCGAGGACAGCGGCGGCAATCAGACTTGCCACCGCGAGCCGTACCCCAACCTGTGCCACGCGGCGCGGCGTTGCGCATGCTATTTTTCGCGGCATGTGTACGCCCCCTTTGTTTGCTGTACACACCCGAAAAATCTAACAATTTCGCTGGCCGAAAGCCATTTCGCATGCCGAATTCAGTGCGACGCACCCCTTGCTTATCAATCGATTGCACGCGACCCTACGATTCTCCGAGTTCGTGATGCGAAGGGCTTTGGCATGAAATCGCAGCTGATCCGCAACGCACGCGCCAGTGCCGCCGAAGACGGCGAGTACATCACGTCGCTCGCGCGCGGACTGGCGGTATTGCGCGCATTCTCGAAAGAGCATCCCGAGATGACGCTGAGCCAGGTCGCGAGCGCGACACGGTTGAGCGCAGCAACCGCACGCCGCTGTCTGCATACGCTCGTCGATCTGGGCTACGCCGCCAAACGCGGCAAGCTGTTCCTGCTCCGACCCTCGGTCGTGTCGTTCGCGTCCGCGTATCTCGAGTCGATGAATCTCGAGCAGATCGTGCGGCCTTATCTGCAGGAGGTGCGCGACAAGACAGGCGATAGCTCGTCGCTGGCCGTGCTCTCCGACACCGAGATTCTGTATCTCGTGCACGTCTCGACGAATCGCATGGTCCGCGTGCCATGCACGGTCGGCACGCGCTTTCCCGCGTTCGCGACGTCGCTCGGGCGCGTGCTGCTCGCCCATCAATCGAAGGACGCGCTGGACGACTACTTCCGCAAGGCGCGTCTCACGGCGCTCACCGAAAAGACGATCACGTCGAAGTCGGGGCTGCGGACGCTGCTGACGAAAGTGCGCGAAGAGCGTTGCGCGGCAACCGAAGACGAGCTGGATTACGGGCTCGTCTCCGTCGCCGTGCCGATCTTCAACTCGGACAATCAGATCATCGCCGCGGTCAACTGCTCCACCTCGACGGCCCGCGCCGACAAGACGGAGATGATCGCGAGCCGCGTGCCGGTGTTGCGTGAGGCGGCGCGCAGCATCGAGATCGAGCTCAGGAGATACCCAATGCTCGCTCACTCCATGGCGTTGTAGTGCGGTCGAGGAAATCCACGATGCAGCGGTTGTAGTCCGCCGCATGCGTCAGATTCACGAAATGACCGCCGCCCCTGATGACGCGCCGACGCGCGCCGCGAATGTGCCGCGCCGTGAAGTCCGCCACGCGACGTAGCCAGAGCGTTTCCTTCGAGCCCGTGATCACCGCCGTCGGCGCAGTGATGTGCGCGAGCTGCATGCAGACCTCATCGAGCGAGACCTCCGCCGGCGGCGCCGTTTGCAGATCCTCGCCGCGATAGTCGCGCAGCATCGTTTGAATCTGCGCCTTCGCAAGGGTGAAGCTCGCGCCCGGATCCATCAGCGGATGCTCGCTCAGCACGCGAATCAGCTCGCCGCGATTGCCCGCGCGCAAGAGGCCCGCCAGTTGGGCCGACGGAATCACCGACAGGTCGCGCGACGGCGCCGCGAGGCCGTCGAGCGGCGCCCCCTGGAGCACGAGCGCGTTCACCTTTGCCGGACGGCTGCTCGCGTAGCGCATGGCCACGCGCCCGCCTTGTGACATACCGACGAGCGCAACCTGATCGATGCGAAAATGCTCGAGCAGCGCGTCGATGTCATCGAGCTCCTGATCGAGTCCGGCCGGACAGGTCGATTGCCCGAAGCCGCGGCGGTCGTACGTGATCACTTTGAAGCGCCGCTTCAACGCCGGAATCTGCGGCGCCCACATGCGACGGTCGACGCCCCACCCGTGGATCAGCAACACCGGGCGCCCCCGCCCGGTCACTTCCGCGATCAGGTCGCCCTGCCCGGGCCGCCGAATCATGTGGATGCGCGACTGCGCGCCACTGCGGCTCTCCCCGGCCGGCGCTCGATCCGGCGCGATCACGCGCTCCGAGCCGATACCATCCGCCACCCCGATACTCGATACGCTCAACGATTCCATAGTCGTTCACTCGCGATGCGAGCCCCCTCTGCCATCGCCGCTAGTTTCAGATAGGTGATGTCCGGATCGACGGGCCCGAATCCTGCGAACGTGCTGAAGCCGCAGTCGGAGCCTGCGACTACGCGCTCGCGGCCCACGATGTCCGCGAAACGGCACAGGCGCTCGGCCACGAGCAACGGATGCTCGATGTAGTTCGACGTCGAGCCGATCACGCCGGGAATCAAAATTTTGTCGTCGGGCAAGCGCGCGTCGCGGAACACCGTCCACTCGTGCGCATGCCGGGGGTTGGCTGCCTCGAACAACAATGCTTGCGGCTTCGCCTGGAGAACGACGGGCAGCAGCAGCTCCATCGGGATGTCGTGATGATGCGGGCCTTCGTAGTTGCCCCAACACACGTGCATGCGCGCGCGATCGGCGGGCACGTTGCGAAGCGCGTGGTTCAGCACTTCGACGTGCATGGCCGCCAGCTTCAAGTAGTCGTGGGCGCTGCGATGCTTGTACATCGTGTGCCGGCCCATGCCGAGATCCGGCGCATCGATCTGCAGGAGGATGCCCGCCGCGACGATGCCCTCGTATTCGACGCGCATTGCCTCGGCGACCGCTTCGAGGTACTCGTCCTGCGTCTTGTAGTAATCGTTCGGCTGGAAGAGCGCGATCACACCCGGCGACGCCGCATTCATGAACGCCTCGGCCGGCTCGACGATCGCGATCGCGCGCCGCAGGTTGGCGAGATCGGTTTCCAGCGGCGCGCCATTCTTCGGCGCGATCGGGCCGACGCAGCGCGGCCGGCGGTACTTTGCCGTCGCGCCGGAATCCGCCAGCTTCTTCAGCAGACGGGGGAATTCGATGAGATCGAGACCCGGCTCGCGCGAGGTGTCGCCGTCGAAACCGCTGATGCGCTCGCGGATGTATGTCGCATAGCTGATCTTGCTCATCTCGCCGTCGCTGACGATATCGACGCCGGCTGCGACCTGGCGACTCAGCACCTCCTCCACCGCGTTCGTGAGCGTTGCCGCGGCATCCGCCGGCTCCGGCGCGCCGTTTTCGCGAGCAAATACGACGTCCGTGACGGCCTGCGAGCGCGGCAGGCTGCCGACATGTGTGGTGAGAATTCGATCGTTGCTGAGTTTCATCCGCCCACATTAAACGCTGGCCCGGCAGCGAACACGAGAGCGAAACTGCGCGGGCGTAAGATGCGGAATGGAAAGCATGCTTCGCTTGTCTTTTCGGTATGCGAAATCCACTGCGGAGAGCGAACGCGTTGTCCGGCCAATGGCGGACGTTGGAAAAATGTTCAAGCGGTACCTCCCCGCCGGTCGGGACGCGCTCCATGTAGCGGAGCGCGTCATAGTCGCCGATGACGCACGTCGGGATGGCCATCGACACTGAAGAGGGTCAGCGGCGCAACCTTCAGGCTTGTAGGACTCGTCACTGAAAGCGAGCTGACGCATGACTCGCATGGCGGCTCTCCGGGACACTCGTTGCAACGTTAATCGAGGGCTGCCTAAAATGAAAGCATGCTTTGTAATCGGCAGCGAGCGATCCCATGACGGCCACCCCCAGGCTGGGTTTCATGCCGGCGGGCCCGGATTTCTGCGCCGAAGTCACGGGCGTGGATTTTTCGCGGCCCGTCACTGCGGCAACGTTCGCCCAGATCGTCGCCGGCATGGATCGCTACGGCGTGTGCGTGTATCGGAAAACAGGCCTCGACGATGCACGCCACATCGCGCTCGGCCGTCTGTTCGGCAACCTCGAGCACGCACCGAAGCTCTTCGGCAAGACGCTGTCGCGCTTTGCCCATCCGGAGCTGTTCGACGCCGGCAATTTGGACGCGTGCGGCAACATTCTCGTCGACGAGCGCCGCCGCCTCTACAACAAGGGCAACGCGCTCTGGCACACCGACTCGTCGTTCAATCCGCACCGCTCCGCGTATTCGTTGCTGCTCGCGCACGAAGTGCCGCCGGCGGGCGGCGATACGCACTTCGCGGACATGCGCGCAACCTATGACGCGCTACCGGCCGCAATGAAGGAACGCATCGAGCCGCTCGTCGCAGAACACTGGCTCTGGCACTCGCGCATGCTCGCGGGCTATCCGCAGCCCACGGAAGCCGAGCGACGAGCCAAGCCGCCGGCGCAGCACAAGCTCGTGCAAGTGCATCCGGGCTCGGGACGCAAAACGCTGTACATCGCCAAACACGCTTCGCACATCGTCGGCTGGCCCATCGAGGCAGGACGCGAGCTCCTCGGCGAGCTGATCGATTTCGCGACCCGGCCGCAGTTCGTGCGCGCCGTGTCGTGGCAGGGTCCGGGCGATCTCGTCATCTGGGACAACCGCTGCACGATGCACCGGGCCACGCCATTCGAAGACACGGTTTATCGCCGCGACATGCGGCGCACGACCGTCGAAGATTGTGCTTCCACGTTGCAGCAAGCCCGTTCGTTCATTGCTACAAAGGAGACATTGCCATGACCAAGCTTACGCGCCGCACCGTCCTCGCCGGCCTCTCGGCCTCAATTGCTGCGCCGGTCCGCGCAAATACGGCCTGGCCCAACCGCCCAGTGACGCTGGTCCATGGCTGGCCCCCTGGCGGGCCAACCGACGCCATTGCGCGGATTCTCTCCGAGGGCCTCGCGCGGCGGCTCGGGCAACCGGTCGTGGTCGATCCTCGGCCCGGTGCGGCCGGGACCACAGCT
>Ga0081455_10002024_pt1 | contig 24237 bp, 18 predicted proteins | sample TabmetS3T2R1_FD_70207 | JGI IMG/M metagenome (GOLD analysis project Ga0081455, IMG submission 70207) | Tabebuia heterophylla rhizosphere microbial communities from the University of Puerto Rico - S3T2R1 | ecosystem: Host-associated > Plants > Roots > Rhizosphere ...
CGATGCCGTCCTTCTCGAGCGTGAGCTGCTTGACCGCGCCGAGCCGTGATTCCTTGCCGTCGTTGACGCGATACAGCCAGTCGGTACGTAGATAGGGCACGTTGCCGACGGCCCCGGCGTCCGTCGCATCGATCGAGCGCATCTCGACCTTGCCCTGCGCCTGCGCCACCTGTTCCATCGTGGAGTCGATCGAGCGGCGCAGCGTGTCGGCGGCATCGAACCCCTCGGGAAACACCTCGCAGTAGATCGAGGCGTCGGCGCCGATGTCGAGCTCGAGGCTGTACGAGCCTTCCGTCTTCTCGGGAACGCCGACGGATTTCGCGGGCAACGTGACCTTGAACCACTGGTCCTTGCTGCGGATCGGCATCGTCATCATCGGCTTGCCCTCGCGCGCGCGCGCATCCCTGAGCCATTTCGGCTCGTCGGCGGCATGGGCCTGGGCGTATGCGAGAGCCGCGAGCGCGGCCATGACGGATTTGGCGGTTTTCGACATGAGTCCTCCGGCCGCGACTTTATCGTAACCGCACGGATCGATAGGCAATTCACCCTGCGCGGCAAGCCGTTGCCGCCGGGCGGGCGGTGCTTCAGGAAGCCCGTGCGGGACCGATACCCAATACGGGCGGACTGCGCCCGCTCGTCCCATTGCGTACGCCCAATGATCCAGATCGTCGGTTCCATCGTCGTGCTCGGTTGCGTGATCGGCGGCTACATCCTCGAGGGTGGCCACCTGCTCGCGCTGTGGCACCCCACGGAAGTGCTCATCATCGTGGGCGCGGCGCTCGGCGCGTTCCTCACGAGCCAGCCGCCCAAGGTGTCGAAGGCCGCATTCGCGCAGGCGCTCGCACTGCCGAAGGGCCCGCGCTACGGCCGCGACGACTACGTCACGCTGCTCAAGCTCGTCTACGACATCCTCGTGAAGATGCGCAAGGACGGCCTGCTCGCGATCGAAGCCGATCTCGAGAACCCGGAAAAGAGCGCGCTGTTCCAGAAGTATCCGAAGATCCTCGAGGACCACCACATGGTGGTCTTCATCACCGATTGCCTGCGCCTCATCGTCGGCGGCACGCTCGACCCGCACGAGCTCGAGAGCCTGCTCGAATACGAGCTCGAGACGCATCACAAGGAAGCGCACGAGCCCGCGCACGCCGTGCAGAAGGTCGCCGACGCGCTGCCGGGTTTCGGCATCGTGGCGGCGGTGCTCGGCATCGTGAATACCATGGGCGCGCTCGAAGGCGCAGACACGGCGACGATCGGTCACAAGGTCGGCGCGGCACTCGTCGGCACGTTCCTCGGCATCCTCGTGTCGTACGGCTTCATCGGCCCCATCGCGACCGCGATGGAGCACAAGGCGAGCGAAGAGGGCAAGGCGTTCGAAGTCGTCAAGATGGCGCTCGTCGCGAGCGTGCGCGGTTACGCGCCGCCCGTCGCGGTCGAGTTCGCGCGCAAGCTGCTGTTCAGCGAGGTGCGGCCGACGTTCGCGGACCTCGAGGCGCACCTCAAGGGCAAGCCGCCGCCGGCCAAGGCTCACTGAGCCGCGCACTAGCTACTCATGGCCGCGAATCCGCAAGACTCCGACGCGAAGGCCGCGCGGCCGATCTACGTCAAGCGCGTCAAGAAGATCGCAGGCGGACATCACGGCGGCGCGTGGAAGGTCGCATACGCGGACTTCGTCACCGCGATGATGGCGTTCTTCCTCGTGATGTGGCTCGTGACGGCGGTGTCGAAGGACCAGCGCGCCGCGATCTTCGACTATTTCAAGAACCCCTCGATGGAGCCCGGCAAGAGCGTGAAGCCGGCTCCGGGACAGATGGGTCCGGGCGGCGCGAGCACGTCGCCGATCAATCTCGGCGGTGGACTGGATGCGCCGAAGACCTCGCTCAAGAAGACCGACCAGACGGGAACCAACGATCCGCAGACCGCGCGGGTTTCGGAAAAGGAAGCCAAGGCACTCGAGACCGCGCGGCTGCAGAAGCTGCTCGAGCAGAAGCAGCTCGATGCGCTCATGGCGGATCTCAAGGAGGCCATCGCGAAGAGCCAGGCGCTGGAGCCGTTCAAGGATCAGCTGCTGCTCGACATCTCGCCCGAGGGACTGCGGGTGCAGATCCTGGACGCACAGAATCGTCCGATGTTCGACATTGGCAGCTCGCGGCTCAAGAGCTATACGAACGATCTCCTCAAGGAAGTCACGAAGTACCTGATCATGGTGCCTAACCAGATCAGCATCACGGGTCACACCGATGCGACACCGTACGCGGGCGTCTCGGGCTTCACGAACTGGGATCTCTCGACCGACCGCGCAAACGCCGCGCGTCGCGCGATCGAAGCCGCGGGCCTGCCGACGGAGCGGATCTCGCGCGTCGTGGGCATGGGCTCGTCGGTGCTGTTCGACAAGGCGAACCCGCGCGGCGCCGTCAATCGGCGCATCAGCATCGTCGTGATGACGCGCGAGGCCGCCGAGGAAACCGCGAAAGGCGACGCCCCGAATTTCTTCGGCGGCCCGTCGATGGCCACGCCGATCACCGACTCGCGGATCCTGCCGAGCGTCGGAGTGATGTCCGGCAAGGAATTTGCGGTTCCTGTCCAGCCCGCAGCGGTTCCCGCACCGGCGGCGCCGTCTCCGCAGAGCTCGGGAAGGCCGTCCATCGACATCAAGGAGCTACCGGCAGTCGTTCCGGCCGGGACAAAACCCGCGGCGAAGAAACCCGCGCCTGCGAAGCACTGAGATCATCGCCCGTCCTCAGGCCCAGCCGCGCGCCGTCGCCAGTGCGCGCTCGGGATAATCGACGCGCTCGAGAAAATCACCGCGCAGGATGCGCAGCGCGATGATCTCGTCGTAGATCTCCTCCGTCGTGCGCAAGCCGAATGTCCGCAAGACCGGCCGCGCCGGGCTTGCCCCGAACAGCGCATTCTGCAGGAGCAGGGCCGTCACTATCCCCGTGAGCGCGAAGAAGCGCCGGTCTATTGCGAGACCGAGCGCGAGGCCCGCGATCCCCAATGGAGCGGCGTTCGTTTCGAGGACGCGCTCGAGCGTCCATTCGCGTTCGAGCTCGCGGATGCGCTCGTCGATGAACACCGGGTCCGCGCCGATGTAGCGCGCGACATCGTGGAGCGTGCGGGCCTGGATCCGGTCGTTCACGGGACGACGGTTCCTGACGGCGGGCTCGACCGCGGTTTCGGACACGATGGTCGATCCGGACAGCACGATGTTTTCCATGCAGCGATTGTGAACAGCCGGAGACGCGCAGCTGTCGGCGACCGCTGAAACCCGTTGTCATTGATGTCTGTCACGACCGCGTTCCGAACAAACAACGCAGTCCTGCGCGAGCGGATCGCGCGATCCCGTGAGCCCGGATCAGGCCTGCTCGTCGGGCAAACTGAAATAGAAAGTGGCGCCCTGGTCCTGTTCGCCGTCGACCCAGGTCTTGCCGCCGTGGCGCTCGACGATGCGGCGGACGATCGAAAGGCCCACGCCCGTGCCCTCGAACTGGTCGGCCGAGTGCAGACGCTGGAACACGCCGAACAGCTTGTTCATGTACTTCATGTTGAAGCCGACGCCGTTGTCCTTCACGAAGCACACGAGCGTCGTGCCATCCATGCGGTAGCCGATCTCGATGCGCGCCTGCGCGCGCTCGCGCGTGAACTTCACGGCGTTCGAGATGAGGTTCACGAACACCTGCTGGACGAGACCCGCGTCCACCTGCCAGGTCGGGAAGTCGGCGATCACGAATTCGATGTCGCGGCCGGCGCGTTCGTGCGCCATGCCGTCGATGACGCGCTGGACGATCTCGCCGAAGCGCGTCGGCTGCTTGTGCAGCGGCTGCCGATTGAGCTGCGCGAGGCGCAGCAGGTCGGTGATGAGCCGGTCCATGTGTGCGGCGCCCGCATTGACGTTCTGGAGCAGGCGCTTGCCTTCGTCGTCGAGCTTTGCGGAGTGCTCGTTGAGCAGTGCCTGCGTGAACACCGAGACCGCGCGCAGCGGCGCGCGCAGGTCGTGCGAGACGGAATACGAAAACGCCTCGAGCTCGCGGTTCGCGATCTTGAGCTCTTCCGTACGCTGGCGCACGTGGTCTTCGAGCCGCTTCTTTTCGATGCGCAGCTGGCGCACGGCGAGCGCGCGCTCGAGCACGGGCAGCGAGGTCGCGAGCTTGATGGGCTTGTGGATGTAGTCGAGCGCGCCGGCCTTCATCGCGGCGATCGCGGTGTCGAGCGCGCCGTGGCCCGTCATGATGACGGCGACGAGCGTCGGATCGATGAGCTGCGCCGATTTCATGAGATCGATGCCGTTCGTTCCGGGCATCTGCAGGTCGGCGAGCAGCAGGTCGAAGCTGCGCTCGCGCATCGCGGCGAGCGCCTCGGAGGCCGACGTGAAGCCGTACGGATGGAAGCCTTCGTATTCGAGCGTGTCACACAGGGCGCGCATCGACGCCGGCTCGTCGTCGACGATCAGGATGCTCGACTTATGTTCAGCTTGTTCGACTGCGTTGGTACTCACGGCTCCGAAACCGAGTAGGCAAATCCCTTGTACGTTGTCGGCGTAGTTTCCGCCTGCTTGAGCCGACTGCCTAATTCCTAGGACTTGCCCCCAGACGCGCGTGTCGGACTCGTCCCACATCCCTAGGTGATGGAGAAGTCAAGCCGGAAGCCTAGCTACTGCGTACGCTGCGATGCGTGTCTGCGAGATACGTCACACGCCCGACGGGCCGATGTGGATTAAGTTTGCGACACGTGCATCGGCAGGGGGAAGCGGTCCGGTGCGGGGAGTGGGGCGACTGGCGATGGTTTCGGCCAAAAGGGTGCGGCCAAGCTAGCTAGTCGCGGGGAAGTGGAATGCATTCAGTACGACTGGTGGTGGTCGAAGACATGCCGATGGAGGCGGAGATCGCCATCCGTCAGCTCGAAGCCGGTGGATTCTCGTGCAACTGGAAGCGCGTGGAATCCGAGTCCGTCCTGAGACGCACGCTCGAAGAAACCAGGCCCGACCTCATCCTCTCCGATTTCACGCTGCCCGGGTTCGACGGCCTCGACGCGCTCGAGATCGCGCGGGAGATATCACCCGACACGCCGTTCATCTTCCTGTCGGGCACGATCGGCGAAGAGCGCGCGATCGAAGCGTTGCAGCGCGGTGCGGTCGACTACGTCCTCAAGACCAACATGACGCGGCTCGTGCCGGCCGTGCGGCGCGCGCTCGCCGATGCTTCAATGCGCCGCGCGCAGCGCGCGCTCGAGCAGCAGCTGCGCGACATCGTCGTGACCTCGCAGGACTGGATCTGGGAACACGACCGCGACGGCAAGTTCACGTTCTGCAGCGACTCGGTGCGCGCGACGCTCGGCTATGCACCCGAGGAGATGCTCGGCACCAACGCGTCGCAGTACGTCCACCCCGAGGACCTCGCGGCCCTCGACTTCGCGATGCATACGCTCGGCGCGAACCAGCGCACCGCGAGCAACCTGCAGGCGCGCTGGCGCCATCGTAACGGCACGTATCGCTGGCTCGAGCGCAACATGCTAGCGCTGCTCGGCGACGACGGACACGTCACGGGATATCGCGGCAGCGAGCGCGACTTCACGGAACGCCGCCGCCAGGAAAAACACATCAGCCGCCTCACGCGCGTGCTCAAGATGCTCTCGGGCGTCAACAGCGCCATGGTGCGCATCCGCCAGCGCCGCGAGATCCTCGTCGAGGCGTGCCGGCTCGCGACGTCGGTCGGCGGCTACGCGAGCGCGATGGTCGCGTTGATCGAGCCCGGCACGCGCACCGCGAAGCCCGCGGCGTGGTCGGGCAGCGTCGACACGCAGTCTGTCCAGCAGCTCACGTTCAGCATCGCCGAGAATCCCGGCGACGATTCGAGCGCAATCGGTCGCGTGTTGCGCACGGGCATGCCGCTCATCTGCAACGACCTGCAGGCGCTCGACATGTCGCTCGCGGCGCGAGCGCCGCTGCTCGATGCCGGATTCCGCAGCGTCGTCGCATTCCCGCTGCTCGTCGACCGCACGCCGGTCGGCGCGCTCATGCTCACGTCGTACGACACGGGCGCCGTAGGTGACGAGGAATCGCGCATGCTGCGTGAGCTCGTCGCGAACCTGTCGTTCGCACTCCAGTACCTGCACAAGGAGGACGAGGTGCGATTCCTGTCGTACTTCGATCCGCTCACGGGCCTCGCGAAACGCGGCCTGTTCTGCGAACGGCTCGTGCGCACGCTCGAACCCAGGATCGGTCGTCGCGGTACGCCGGCCGTCGCGGTGCTCGACATCGAGCAGCTGTCGACCATCAACGATTCCTTCGGCCGGCACGCGGGCGACCTGCTGTTGCAGCAGGTCGCGGACCGCCTCAAGCGCCACTGCGACGACACCGAACATCTCGCGCATTTCGGCGGTGGCACGTTCAGCCTCATCCTCGAGGCCGCGGGCGACGAGGATGAAGCCGTGCACTGGATGCAGGAGCGCGTCGCGGAAGTGTTCCGCGCGCCGTTCACCGTCGATGGTCGCGGCATACCTGTCGAGGTAAGGGCGGGCTTCGCGCGCTATCCGGACAATGGCAACGATGCGAATGCGCTCGTGCAGAACGCCGAGGGCGCCCTGCGTTCCGCAAAGAGCTCGGGCGAGAAATACCTGCCGCATCGCCTCGAGCTGTCATCCGCGGTCGTCTCCCGCATGACGATGGAGCACCGGCTGCGTGGCGCCGTCGAACGCCAGGAGTTCGAGCTGCACTACCAGCCCAAGGTCGACGTGCGTACGCGCCAGGTGCGCGGGCTCGAAGCGCTCGTCCGCTGGCGCGATCCCGACGCGGGGCTCGTCATGCCGGGCGCATTCCTTTCATTAATGGAGACGAGCGGACTCATCGTGCCGCTCGGCGACTGGATCCTCCGGCAGGCGGCCTCCGATCTGCGCCGCTGGCAGGGCGCGGGCTTCGCGCCCGTGCGCGTCGCGGTGAACATCTCGCCGGTGCAGCTGCGCCGCCGTGCGTTCGCGGACCATCTGCTCGACATCGTGGGCGAGTGGCGCACCGATACCGTCGGCATCGACATCGAGATCACCGAGGGCGTGCTCATCGACGACGTGAGCACCGCCGTGTCCCAGCTGCGCGCGCTGCGCCGCTCGGGCGTGCAGGTGGCCATCGACGACTTCGGCACCGGCTATTCGTCGCTGAGCCGGCTGTCGGAGTTGCCCGTCGACATGCTCAAGATCGACCGGTCGTTCGTAAACGTCCTGACGACCGGAGGGACAGGCCGTACGGTGGCGCAGACGATCATCGCGCTCGGCAAGGCATTCGACATGGCGACGGTCGCCGAGGGCGTCGAGACGCCGGAGCAGTTCGAATTGCTCGGTAATCTCGGCTGCGACCAGTCGCAGGGCTATCTGCATGGACGCCCGATGAGCGTCATGGACATCGAACCACTGCTGCGGAACGACGCCATCGCGTTCCACAAGAGCTCGCAACCGAACCTCGAATCAACGCCCGTCGCCCGGCGCGGTTGACGTCCACCGACCCCATTTTTTGGGGAACGCCAAACCTCTTATCTGATCTACACTTGGGCGCGCAGAGCGCTCTAACAGATCGGATTCGAATGCTCAAACAACTCACCCGTGCGCGGCTCATCGGCCTGATCGCGCTCGCCGTCGTCGTCCTCTTCGTCCTCTACAAATGCACCGCCGGCGGCGATGACACGCCGGACTTCACCACCGCCGTCGCCGAGAAGAGCAACGTGGTGTCGCGCGTGAGCACGTCGGGCAGCCTGCAGGCCGTCGTCACGGTCGACGTCGGCAGCCAGGTGTCGGGACGCATCCTCGATCTGTACGCGGATTTCAATTCGCCCGTGAAGAAAGGCGAACGCATCGCGAAGATCGATCCGTCGCTGTTCGAAGCGCAGGTCGTCTCCGCGAAAGCCAACGTGTCGGCCGCGAGGGCCAACGTCACGCGCCTCACGGTGGCCGCGGAGGATTCCGAGCGCCAGGCGAAGCGCGCCGAAGAGGTCTTTGCGCAGCGGCTCATTTCGGAAACCGAGCGCGACACCGCCGTCGCCAACTCGCGCGCGGCGCGCGCGTCGGTGGACCAGGCCAAGAGCCAGCTCGAGCAGTCGCAGGCCGCGCTCGAAACCGCAAACACGAACCTGCGCTACACCGACATCCTGTCGCCGACCGACGGCGTCGTGATCTCGCGCGCGGTGAACAAGGGTCAGACCGTCGCGGCCTCACTGTCGGCGCCCGTGATCTTCACCATCGCGCAGGACCTGCGAAAGATGGAGGTGCACACGAACGTCGCCGAGTCCGACATCGGCCGGCTCAAGAACGGCATGCGCGTTTCGTTCACGGTCGACGCCTATCCGGGCGAACCGTTCCGCGGCTCGATCCGCGACATCCGCAACGCGCCGCAGGTCGTGCAGAACGTCGTCACCTACGACGCCGTCATCGACGTGGACAATCCCGAGCTCAAGCTCAAGCCCGGCATGACGGCGACCGTGAGTGTCGTCACCGACCGGCGCCGTGACGTCATCGCCGTGCCGAACGCCGCGCTGCGCTTCCGCCCTGACAATGCGCCGCCTCCCGGTGCCGCGGGCGGGCAACGCGCCGGTGCCGCAGGCGGCGGTGAAGGTGCGGGCGAGGGTCGACGTCAGCGCGGGCAGGGCGGGCAGAACGGCGACGGCCCAAGCCAAGGCCAGGGCCAGGGCAGCTGGCGCCGCAATCGCGACGAAGGAGGCGAAGACGCCGGCCCGCCGCAGATCGTGAAGCGCACGCTCTACGTGCTCGTGAACGACGAGCCGCAACCGCGCGAAGTCACGACGGGTATCACCGACGGCCGCGTCACCGAGATCACGGGCGGCGACCTCAAGGAGGGCGAGGCCGTCATCGTGTCGCAGGCCGGCCAGAATCCGAATCAGCAGCAGCAGCGCGGCGGCGGCCAGGGTCAGCGCGGCTTCCGCATCCTCTGACGGCGGCGCGATGGCACTCATCGAGCTGCGCGCCCTGCGCAAGGTGTACCAGTCCGGCGATTCGGAATTCGCGGCGCTGCACGACGTGAACCTCGACATCGATCGGGGTGAGTTCGTCGCGATCTCCGGCTCGTCGGGCTCGGGCAAGTCGACGCTCATGAACATCCTGGGCTGCCTCGATTCGCCGTCGCAGGGCAGCTACGTGCTCGCGGAGCGCGACGTCGCGCGTCTCTCGCGGCTCGAGCTCGCGCGCATCCGCAACGAGTTCATCGGATTCGTGTTCCAGAACTTCAATCTCCTGTCGCGCACGTCGGCTGCCGAGAATGTCGAGCTGCCGCTCATCTACGCGAAGGTGCCGCCGGGCGAGCGTCACCGGCGTGCGAAGGAAGCGCTCGATCGCGTCGGGCTCGCGCACCGCGCGGGCCACACGCCCTCGCAGCTCTCGGGCGGCCAGCAGCAGCGCGTCGCGATCGCACGCGCGCTCGTGACGCGCCCGCCGCTGATCCTCGCCGACGAGCCGACGGGCAATCTCGATTCCGCCACGAGCGTCGAGATCATGAAACTCCTCACCGACCTGCAGCAGTCGGGCATCACGATCGTGTTCGTCACGCACGAGCCCGACATCGCGGCATACGCCGCGCGCAAGCTCGCGCTCAAGGACGGCGGCATCATCAGCGACGTGCGGCAGACGCCGATGCTCGCGAGCGCCGCCGGCGCGGAGGTCCACGCATGATCTCGGCCACGGAAATCCTGCGACTCTCGGGACGCGCGCTCCGCCGCAACAAGCTGCGCTCGTTCCTCACGGCGCTCGGCATCATCATCGGCGTCGCGGCCGTCATCTTCATGCAGTCGATCGGCGAGGGCGCGAAGGCGCGCATCCGCGCGCAGATCGAGAGCACCGGCACCAACATCGTCATGCTGTTCTCGGGTACGAGTCAGGGCCCGGGCGGCCGCGGCGGCGCGGGCACGCAGCCGAGCATCACGTGGGAAGACCTGCGGGCGATCCAGACCGAGCTGCCATCGGTGCTCGCGGCCGCGCCGCAGATGAACGCGGGCCAGCCCGTGATCTCCGAAACGAACACCTGGAACACGCAGATCACGGGCACGACGCCCGAGTTCTTCCAGATCCGCAACTGGCCCGTCTCGAGCGGGGCGATCTTCACGGCGTCCGACCAGGCGAGCGCCGCGAAGAACGCCGTCATCGGACAGACGGCGGCCGAGAACCTGTTCGGCGCCGGCGTCGATCCGATCGGGCAGATCGTGCGCATCCGCGATGCGCCGTTCACGATCATCGGCGTGCTCGAGAAGAAAGGTCAGAACGGCATGGGCCAGGACCAGGACGACGTGATCTTCATCCCGTTGTCCGCGTTCCAGACGCGCATGCAGCGCGGTCTCGGCAAGTTCGTGCCCGGCCGCATCTTCGTGAGCGCCACGTCGCCCGACACCATCCCGCGTGCGCGCGCCGAGATCGCCTCGTTGCTGCGCGAACGGCACCGGCTCGGGCCCGAGGACGAGGACGACTTCTCGACGAGCAGCATGGCCGAGATGACGAGCATGCTCACGACCACCACCGAGACGATGACGCTGCTGCTGTCGTCGATCGCGCTCGTGTCGCTCATCGTGGGCGGCATCGGCGTCATGAACATCATGCTGGTGTCCGTGACGGAACGTACGCGTGAAATCGGCATCCGCATGGCGGTCGGCGCGCAGCCCGCCGACATCCTCGCGCAGTTCCTCATCGAGGCGCTCGTGCTCGCCGCCGTCGGCGGCATGCTCGGGATCGTGTTCGGCATCGGCATCGGGCACCTGCTCGCCGCGAAGTTCGGCTGGACCATGCTCACGCGGCCGGCGATCGTGCTGCTGGCGCTCGGTGTGAGTGCCGGTGTCGGCGTCGTGTTCGGCCTCTATCCAGCCCGCAAGGCGTCGCGACTCGACCCGATCGACGCCCTGCGCTACGAGTGAGTTTGCCCGGGCAGGCCGCTTATACTCGGCGTCCCTTCCATCCACCTCGCGGCTGTCATGAAAAACCCGACGCGGACCCTGGCTCTTTCCCGGCGTGATGTCGTCAAGACCGCGGTTGCCGCCGCGGTCGCGCCACTCATCCTGCCGTCCCGCGCGTTCGGTGCGAACGATCGCATCCGCGTCGGCCAGATCGGCTGCGGCCGCATCGCGCAGGGCCACGACATGCCGGGCGTCATCAAGTCCGGTCTCGCGGACTACGTCGCCGTGTGCGAGCTCGACAAGAAGCGCGCCGCCGACGGTGTGAAGATCATCGAGAAGTCGTATGCCGACCGGAACGTACAGGCGCCGCAGATCCGCACCTTCGACAACTATCGCGAGCTGCTCGGCCGCAAGGACATCGACGCGGTCGTGATCTCGACGCCCGACCACTGGCATGCCGAGGTCGCGCTCGCGGCCATCGAGGCGGGCAAGGACGTCTATCTACAGAAGCCGTTCACGATGACGCATGCCGAGGGTGTGGTGCTGCGCGACGCCGTGCGCCGGCACAACCGCATCCTGCAGGTGGGCAGCCAGCAGCGCTCGTGGGAGCAGTTCCGCCGCGCGGCGGAGCTCATCCGCTCGGGCCGCATCGGCCACGTCCAGCGCGTCGAGATCGGCCTGCCGACGGACCCCACCGCGCCCGACGCGCCGCCACAGGGCGTGCCGCAGAATCTCGACTTCGGCCAGTGGCTCGGCCCGACGCCCGCGGCTTACTACACCGAGATGCGCGTGCATCCGCAGGCGGACTACAGCCGTCCGGGCTGGCTGCGCCACGAGGCGCATTGCCTCGGCATGATCACGGGCTGGGGCTCGCATCACTACGACACCATGCACTGGGCGCTCGAGTTCGAGGACACGGGTCCCTCGAAAGTGGAAGGCAGGGGCGAATTCCCGCCCGCGGATCGCATCTGGAACGTGCACGGCGCATACGACGTCACGCTGCAGTATCCGAAGAACGTCGTCGTCAACGTCTCGGACAAGCACAACACCGGGCTCAAATTCATCGGCGACGAGGGCTGGATCTGGGTGACGCGCGAGGGCACGGGCACCACCTCGAGCGATCCGCAGGCGAAGGGCGCGAACCTGCCGCCGCTCGATGCGTCGGATCCCAAGATCCTCGATCCCGAGGGCGTCACGCGCCCGCTGCCCGTGAGCAAGGAACATCACCTCAACTGGCTGCAGAGCGTGCGATCGCGCAAGCAGCCGCTCGCGCCAGCCTGGGTGGCTCACCGCAGCAACACCGCGTGCATCGTGAGCTGGATCGCGATGAAGCTCGGCCGTCCGCTCGAGTGGGATCCGAAGACGGAGAAGTTCAAGAACGACGCCGAGGCGAACGCGATGCTCACGCGGTCGGAGCGTGCGCCTTACGGCGCGCTGCATCTCGCGAAGGCATGAGGTTCGCCGGCAAGCGGGTTGTCGCATTGGCGGGGTTGATGATGGGCGCGACGGGCGCGGTGCAGGGCCAGTCGGCCGCGGCGCCGAAGTGGGAATTCCAGATCGTCACGCTCGATCCCGGGCATTTCCACGCCGCGCTCGTGCAGAAGGAAATGCTGCCGGGCGTGTACCCGGCCACGCACGTCTTCTCGCCGTCTCCCGAGGACACGCGCGAGTTCATGCGTCGCATCTACGCATTCAACAAGCGCGCGGAGAATCCGACGCATTGGGAAGTCACGTCATCCATCGGCGACGACTACCTCGAGCGGGCGATGCACGTGCTCGAGCACCCGTTCCAGATCGTGCTCGGCGAAGGGTTGTTCAAGGTGCCGCTCACGGTGCCGGTCATCGTCGTGATTTCCGGCAACAATTCGCGGAAGGCGGAATACATCGAGCGCTCGGTGCAGGCGGGCTTTCACGTGCTGGCCGACAAACCGATGATCATCCGGCCGGAAGAGTTGCCGCGGTTGCAGAAGGCGTTCGACGAAGCGCCGCGCAAACACGTCCTGCTGTACGACATCATGACGGAGCGCTTCGAGATCACGACGATCCTGCAGCGCGAGCTGTCGCGGCGAAAGGAGCTGTTCGGCGTACTGCAGACCGGGACGACCGACGATCCGGCGATCTCGAAGATCAGCGTGCACAACTTCTCGAAGGTCGTATCCGGTGCGCAGCTCGTGCGTCCGCAGTGGTTCTTCGATCCGGAGCAGCAGGGTGCGGGCATCGTCGACGTGATGACCCATCTCGTCGATCTCGTGCAGTGGGAAGCTTTTCCCGATGTGGCGCTAGAGCCTGCCGATGCGAAGGTTTCGAGCGCGCGGCGCTGGACGACGCCGATCACGCTCGAGCAATTCGGCCGCGTGACCGGCGCGCAGGAGTTTCCGGGGTTCCTCGCGCCGTACGTGAAGGACGGCGTGTTGCACGCGCCTTCCAACGGGGAGATGAACTACACGCTCAAGGGAATCCATGCGCGTACGTCGGTGACCTGGGAATTCGAAGCGCCGCCGGGCGCGGGTGATACGCACTACTCCGTGATGCGCGGGACGCGGGGGGTGCTCACGATCCGGCAGGGCGCGGAGCAGGGCTACAAGCCTGTGCTGTACGTCGAGCGCGACGGCGCGGTGCCCGCGAGCAAATTCGAAAAGGCGCTTGCGGCCGCGGTCGCCGAGATCGCGAAGACGTGGCCGGGGATCGGCGTCGCTCCCGAAGGAGATCGTTTCGTCGTGGCCATTCCGGAGAAGTACCACGTCGGCCACGAGGCGCACTTCACGCAGGTGACCCAGAACTTCCTCGGGTACCTGCGGGCGGGGAAACTGCCGGCCTGGGAAGTGCCGAACATGCTGACCAAGTACGCGACGATCATGCAGGCGTACCAGAAGAGTGCCGAAAAATAGACTTGTCCCCTTTTTCGGTGCGACTTTTCGATGCAAATGGTCATCCGATTGCGGTAAATACGCCGGGAAAGTCCTGCACGAATCTTGCACCGTACGGGGAATGAAAAGGGGACACGCTTGAGCAACGACGTCATCACGCCGCTTCCGCACGCGCCGGCCCGGGAAGAAGACCGCGTCGCGCTCGGCAAGGAAGCGTTGAAGCACGCCTTCCTCGACAATCTGTTCTACATCCAGGGCAAGTTCCCCGCGCTCGCGACGAAGACGGACTACTACATGGCGCTCGCGTACGCCGTCCGCGACCGCATCATGCAGCGCTGGGTCTCGACGGCCGCCGCGTACACCAAGCTGGGCTCGCGCACCGTCTCCTATTTTTCGGCCGAGTTCCTCATGGGGCCGCACCTCGGCAACAACCTCATCAACCTCGGCATCTACGACACGGCGCGCCAGGCCGTCGCGGAGCTCGGGCTCGACCTCGAGGAGCTGCTCGCGCAGGAGGAGGAGCCGGGCCTCGGCAACGGCGGTCTCGGCCGCCTCGCCGCATGCTTCATCGATTCGCTCGCGACGCTCGAGATCCCCGCGCTCGGCTATGGCATCCGCTACGAGTTCGGCATCTTCCAGCAGGAGATCCACGACGGCTGGCAGGTCGAGAAGACCGACAAGTGGCTGCGCTCCGGCAACCCGTGGGAAATCGCGCGGCCCGAGTGGTGCGTCGCCGTGAACTTCGGCGGACATACCGAGCCGCACAACGACGAATACGGGCGCAAGCGCATCCGCTGGATCCCGGAGCGCATCGTCAACGGCGTTCCCTACGACACGCCGATCCTGGGATATCGCGCGAACACCGCGAACACGCTGCGTCTATGGAAGGCGGAGGCGCCTGAATCGTTCGACTTCGGCACGTTCAACCGCGGGGACTATTACGGCGCGGTCCACCAGAAGGTCGGCAGCGAAAACCTCACGAAGGTGCTCTATCCGAACGACGAGCAGGTGCGCGGCAAGGAGCTGCGGCTCGAGCAGCAGTACTTCTTCGTGAGCTGCTCGCTCCAGGACATGCTGCGCATCTGCCGCGTGCAGAAGATCCCGCCCGAGCGCTTCCACGAGAAGTTCGCGATCCAGTTGAACGACACGCATCCGTCGATCGCGGTGGCCGAGCTCATGAGGATCCTCGTCGACGAGCTCGCGATGGATTGGGAGCGCGCGTGGAGCATCACGCAACAGACGTTCGCGTACACCAACCACACGCTGCTGCCGGAGGCGCTCGAACGCTGGCCGGTCGGTTTGTTTGGTCGCCTGCTGCCGCGGCTGCTCGAGATCATCTACGAGATCAACGCGCGCTTCCTCGACGAGGTGCGCATGGCATTCTTCGGCAACGAGGAGCGCATCCGCCGGCTGTCGTTGATCGACGAAGCGGGCGAGCGGTACGTGCGCATGGCGCATCTCGCGAGCGTGGGCTCGCATGCGATCAACGGCGTCGCGGCGCTGCATTCCGAGCTGCTCAAGAGCGACGTGCTGCGCGACTTCGCGGACCTGTGGCCCGAGAAGTTCTCGAACAAGACCAACGGCGTGACCCCGCGGCGCTGGATCGCGCTCGCGAACCCGCGGCTCGCGCATTGCATATCGCAGCGCATCGGCGACGAGTGGGTCCGCGACCTGGGCGAGCTGCGGCGTCTGGAGCCGCTCGCGGACGATCCGGATTTCCGCGCGGTGTGGCGCCGGATCAAGCACATGAACAAGTCGTCGCTCGCGACGATCATCGAGCAGCGCACGGGAATCATCGTCGATCCGTCCGCGATCTTCGACGTGCAGGTGAAGCGCATCCACGAGTACAAGCGCCAGCACCTCAACATCCTGCACGTGATCGCGCTGTACCACCGGCTCAAGACCGATCCGAAGTTCACGATGGAGCCGCGCGTGTTCATCTTCGGCGGCAAGGCGGCGCCGGGTTACTACCTCGCGAAGCTCATCATCCGCCTCATCACCGCGGCTGCGGAGATCATCAATCGCGATCCGGGCGTGCGCGATCTCATCAAGGTCGTGTTCCTGCCGAACTTCAACGTGACCAACGGCCAGCGGATCTATCCGGCCGCGGATCTCTCGGAGCAGATCTCCACCGCGGGCAAGGAAGCCTCGGGCACGGGCAACATGAAGTTCCAGATGAACGGCGCGCTCACGATCGGCACCGTCGACGGCGCGAACATCGAGATCTGCGAGCAGGTGGGCGTCGAGAATTTCTTCCTGTTCGGGCTCGAGGCGCACGAGGTGGCCGCGCGGCGCGCGGCAGGCTACCGCCCGATGGATTTCGTCGAGCAGAACGAGGAGCTGCAGGCGGTGCTGCATCTCATCAAGGACGGGTTCTTCTCGCGCGGCAACACCACGCAGTTCCTGCCGCTCATCGACAACCTCACGTGGCACGACCCGTACTTCGTGTTCGCGGACTACGAGTCCTACGCGCAATGCCAGACGCTCGTGGACGAAACGTACCGCGACAAGGAGGCCTGGACGAAGATGTCCATCCTCAATGCGGCGCGATCCGGCAAGTTCTCGTCGGATCGCACGATTCGCGAGTACTGCGAGGAGATCTGGCACGTGAAGCCGGTTCCCGTTGAGCTCATCTCACAGGAAGAAGTTAAAGCCGGCCTCGTGCAGTAAATGGGGACATTCCTGATTTCCAGGAAATGGGGACAGGGCTGAGTTAGCTAGTAACCCCGCTTCCCAGTTCGAAGGATTTTCGGCCCGCGGGTCGCGCGCGCTTGAAGAATGGCCGGACGGCCATTCTTCGCGTTCGCTCGTCGCTCGCTGCGCGCCTTTACATCTTCAAAAATGGCGAGTCGAAAGGCACTACAACGGCGCGCGGCCGCTCGCTCCTCGCCGCGCTCTACGCGGGCCGAAAATCCTTCGAACCGGGAAGCTGCGTCATCTCGAGAGTCGGCCCTGTCCCCATTTCCTGGAAATCAGGAATGTCCCCATTTACGTGGCAGACTAGCTGCCCCGCGCAATGCCGGGACGCCAGGAGGAGGGGACATGCGTGCGATCTTCTTTGCGATGACGTTGACCGTGATGTCCGGTCTTGCGGTGGCGGCCGCGCCGCCGCCTGATCCGAAGGCCGTTGAAGTCATCAAGGAGCTCGGGCTCCAGGAAAGTCCGCGGGCGCTGCGCGACATGCCGGGGTGGAAGGCGCCCAAACTACTCGTGTTCAACGTGCAGGGGCCGTTGGACCCGCGCGCGCCGGGCGTGCTCGAGCAGCTCAAGGCGCTCGCGCCGGACGCCGAGTTCGTGCTCGCGAACAATCCGCAGGACATGGCGACGAAGGTCGCGAACGCGGACGCCATCCTCGGCGGTGACAATGCGGTCTGCGACGACACGGTGCTCGCGGCCGCGAAGAAGGTGCGCTGGGTCTCCATCTACTCGGCCGGCGTCGAGTCGTGCCTCGGCAAGCCCGCGCTCGAGAAACCGAACGTCATCGTCACCAACATGCGCGCCGTCGCGGGACCCGTGATGGCCGAGCACACGATCGCGATGATGTATGCGCTCGCGCGGTCGCTGCACGTATCCGTCGCGCGCCAGGCGCGCGGCGAAGGGTGGGGCGGCGGGTTCGCCGGCTCGCAGCCGCAGTCGCTCACGGGCAAGACGATGCTCGTCGTCGGGCTCGGCGGCATCGGCATGGAAGTCGCGCACCGCGCCCATGGCCTCGGCATGAAGGTGATCGCGACGCGCGCGAGCTCGCGCGAGGGGCCGGACTACGTGAGCAAGGTCGGCCTCTCCGACGAGTTGCCCGCGATGATCGGCGAGGCCGACGTCGTCGTCGCGACGCTGCCGCTCATCCCGTCCACCACGAATCTCTTCGATGCCAGGATGTTCGCGCGCATGAAGAAGACGGCGTACTTCATAAACGTCGGCCGCGGCGGCAGCGTCGTCACCGACGACCTCGTGAAGGCGCTCAACGACGGCACGATCGCGGGCGCCGGCCTCGACGTGACGGAGCCCGAGCCGTTGCCGAAGGATCACCCGCTCTGGAAGGCGCGCAACATCATCATCACGCCGCACATGTCGGCGCAGTCGGATCTCGGGCAGTCCGTGCGCATCCTGATCCTCAAGGAGCAGATCCGCAGGTTCGCCGCCGGCGACAAGCTGCTGTCGGTCGTCGATTTCAAGAAGGGTTATTAGGCGCGCGCGGCTGCTCCGCGCGCTCCCGACTACTTCGTGTACGCCTTCGTCAGCCGATACAGGAACTCGCGGCCCTCCATGAGCGACTGCACGCGGATGCGCTCGTTGAGCCCGTGCGCATTCCCCGTCGCGCCGTCGCCGAACATTCCCGACACGCCGTAGCAGGGAATGCCCGCCGGCGTGAAGAATCGGCAGTCCGTCGCGCCCGACGACATCGTCGGCACGACGGCCACGCCCGGAAACATGTCCTTCGACAGTGTTTCGATCGGCACCAGCACTTCCTTCGACAGCGGCGGTGGCGCGCCCACGGCCTCGGGCGGCGACTGGAACTCGATCTTCACGCCCGGATCCGCGATCACGGACTTGAGCTCCGCGAGAATCTCGGCCTGCGGATGTCCCGGGAAGATGCGGCAGTTCACGTTCGCCGTCGCGCGCTGCGGCAACGCATTCGGTGCGTGACCGCCCGAGATCTGCGTGGCGACGCAGTTCGTGTGCAGGATCGCGTTGTTGCTCGGGTCCTTGAGCATCCGGGCGAGCGCAGCGGCATCGCCATTCTTCGCGAACGCGGCCATGTCCGCGCCTTCCTCGCCGCCTTCGATGGTGCCGAACTTCTCGAAGTAGCCGCGCGACACGTCATTCGTCTCGATCTTGAAGCTGTGCGCCTCGATCCTGTCGAGCGCGTGCGCGAGCTGATAGATCGCGTTGTCGGGCGTGGGACGCGAGGAATGGCCGCCCTTGTTGGTCGTCGTGAGCGTGAAATCCTGGTACACCTTCTCCGAGGCGAGCACGGCGACGTAGCGGTAGACGCCGGTCTTCTGGTCGTAGCGTCCGCCGCCGCCCTCATTGAGCGCAAACGCGGCGTCGATGAGATCGCGGTGATTCTGGATGAGGTACTTCACGCCATTGAAGACGTTCGGCGATTCCTCGCCGCATGTGAGCGCGAGCTTGATGCCGCGCTTCGGCTTGTAGCCTTCCTTCTTGAGTCGCGCCATCGAGTCGGTGAACACGGCGGCCATCGCCTTGTCGTCCGAGGAGCCGCGGCCGTAGAAGAACCCGTCTTCCTCGACGAGCTTGAATGGATCGCGCTCCCAGTCCGCGCGATTCGCCTCGACGACGTCGATGTGCGCGAGCAGCAGCAGCGGCTTCAACTTCTTGTCGCTGCCCGCGATCCACGCGACGAGGTTGCCGTCCTGCGGCCGCACCTCGGGCTGGATGATCTTCATGTCCGCGTCGGCGAAGCCCGCGGCCTTGAGGCGCGCGGCCATGGCCTCGGCGGCCTTCGTGCATGAGCCAACGGACAACGTCGTGTTCGTCTCGACGAGCTCCTTGTAGAGCGAGCGGAACTCCGCTTCGCCCGCGCGCGCCTGCTTCGACGCCGCGGTCTGGCGGCTTTCCCTGATGTCGGCCGCACGGGCGGCGGTGAAGGCGAGGCACGAGGCGATGGCGAATGCGAGCGCGGGACGCGTGAGCATGACTTCTCCCTACAACGAAGTGAGGAATTCCTGTTTCTCGACCCTGGCGGGATCGAACTCGAGCCCGAAGCCGGGCTTCTCGGAAAGCGTGACGAGCCCGTTCGTCGTGAGCGGCGCATCCTTGAGGAAGTGCAGCTTCTCGGGCACGTAGTTGATGAGGTATTCGCCGAACGGGCACACGGCCGGCGACTGGCTAGCGACGATGGCGAGCGCGGCGTGCACGTTGTGGCAGTGGGGCAGTAGTTTGACGCCGTGCACGGAGGCGAGGTGGGCCACCTTCACGGTCTCGCTGATGCCGCCGCACCACTCGGGATCGGCCTGGATGAACTGCAGCGCATCGGCCTTGAAGAACTGCTCGGCCTCCCAGCGGCCATAGAGATGCTCGCCGGTCGCGATGGGCACGCTCGTCGAATGGCTCAGGCGGATGAAGCCTTCGAGATCCGACATCGGGACAGCCTCTTCCAACCAGTACGGACGGTATTGCTCGACCTTGCGGCACCACTCGAGCGCGTACTGCAGGTCCCAACCCTGGTATGCATCGAACATGATCTGCACGTCGTCGCCGACCGCGGCGCGCAGCTCCTTCACGAGCGCCACATTGAGATCCATGCCGCGCGCGCCGTCGCCCGGTCCGTAGCCCATGAACCATTTCTGCTGGATGAAGCCGTCCTTCTTGAGTTGCAGCGCGCGCCGCGCCGCCTGCACGGGCTCGATGGAGAACCCGAGGCAGCTTCCGTATACGCGCACCGGAAGTTGCGTCGGTCCGCCGAGCAAACGGAAGACGGGCACTCCGAGCACGCGCCCGCGCAGATCCCAGAGCGCATTGTCGATGGCGGAGATCGCCATCATGTAATGGCCCGCGCGCGAATGCCGGTTCGAGCGGTACATGACGTCCCACACCCGCTCGATGGCGAGCGCGTGCTCGCCCTTGACGAGGGGTCGCAGTGAATTCAGCAGCGGCGGCAAGGCCTCGGAGTCGATGGCTCCATAGATCCCCTCGGCGCCGCCTTTCGTGCGCACGCGCACGTAGTAGTGAGACAGCGGCCGCGACTCGCTCTTCGTCGACGCCGGCGGGTCCTGGTATGGACGCGGGCGACGCGACTCGTAGACGTGCAGCGGGTTGACCTGGAACTGCCGGTTGAGCCCGGGCACGAGCTCGTGCCGGCCCGAAAGCTTCACGAGGTCGATCTCGCTGATCGTGAGATCGTCGTTCGAAGCATCGATGGCGAACGCGTCGCGCGCAAACGCAGGCAGGAACGCGAAGCTCGCGCCCGCACCCGCGCTCAGCAGGAAATCTCGCCGGTTCATTCGCGCTCTTGTTCGTGTTAGTGAGTCGTCGGCGCGCGCAGCATGTTGCACGCCGCGAGCGCTCGTCAATCAGCCCGCGCCGGGTGCGAGGTCCTTGTAGAAGAATACGGTCGCCACGTACGGTCCCTCGGGCAGCAGCGCGAACTTCGGGATCGCGCCGACGCGTATCCAGCCACCCCGTTCGTAGAGCCGCTCGGCTTCGGCGCTCGCCGTGTCGAGCACGAGCAGCGTTTTTCCGGCATCGAGCGCCGCGCGTTCGGCGGCCGCGAGCACGAGCTTGCCGACACCATGCCGGCGCGCGCGCCGGTGCACGATCATCTTCGACAGATCCGCGCGATGCGGCTGGTTCTCGGGACCGGCCCAGACCGCCTGCGCGCTGCCGAGGATCATGCCGTCCGCCGGGTCTTCGGCGACGACGAGCGCACGCTCGCCGCGCTCGAGGCTTTGGCCCACCGCGCGCCAGTACGTCTCGGCCTTGGCGCGCGTCATGGGCAGCATGAAGCTGATCGACGCGCCGCCTTCGACGCAGTCGATGAGCACGTCGCACAGACCCGCGAGGTCGCGCGGACCGATCGATTTCAGTTGGCGGATGACGGGGACTGCCATGACTTCTGTTCCGATTTTTCCTGCGCGATGCGCTTGTCGAGACGGATGCGCGCGGCTTCGGCGTAGCGACGGCAGCCGTCGAGGTCGCGTGCGAGATGATCCTGATGATTCGCGCGCGCGGCGTCGAGCCGCGCGTCGAGATCGACGAGCTCGGGGTGAGGCGCAAGCACGATGCCGCACGTGAGCGAGGCGACGACGTCGATGGACTTGCGGAATTCGCGCACGCGACGCGAGCCCGCGCCCGCGCCCGTGAAATGAAACCCGGGTGCGGAGATCGCGTTGAGACTGTCGAGGTACGCGATCGACATGCAGTCCTCGCCGTCGCACGCGGCCCAGGTCCACGAAGTACCGCCCGGCGTGTGGCCGGGCGTGAAATGCGCGGTGATCGTGATGTTGCCGACGTGCAGCGTTTCGCCGTCCCGCAAGGCACGCACGTCCTTCACGGGCGCCCAGTCGTTGTGCGCGGCGCCGAACCCGAATTGCGGATCGTCGGGCGTTGGGCCGCCGCGTTCGAGCGCGAGTTTCGACTTCGGGCTCGCGGCGACCTGGGCACCGCTCGCGCGCTGCAACGCCGCGATGCCGCCCGCGTGATCGTAGTGCGTGTGCGAATTCAGGATGAGGCGGATGTCCTCGACCCGGAAGCCGAGTTTCTCGATGTTGGCCGCGATGAGCGGCACGGATTGCGGCAGGCCACCGTCGATGAGCACGTGTCCGGCGCGCGAGGTGATGAGGATCGACGCCAGGCCTTTCGTGCCGACGTAGTACGTATTGCCCCAGATGCGAAACGGCTCGCGCGGCTGGTTCATCGCCTCGCACCCTTCACACCGCTTCGGCGCGTCGGGCACGGGCGTCGCGAATGCGACGCTGCAGGCGATCAGGGCAAGCAGCAGGATGGCACGCGGCATTTCAGCTCCGTTCCTCGCGCATGTTACTGGTGGTTTAGTCGCCAAGTTTTCGCCGCCCGGCGGCCGAACGCGACACAGGTCCAAAAACACATCCAAGACATTGGTCAAAGCGATTGAATCGTATAGGCTTGCCCGCCTATGTCACATGACCCGCAGCCCTCCGTAAATCCCGAATCCGGCCGCTCCGATGCACGCAAGACCGTGCGCGTCGCCATGCAGCAGTACCTGAACCGCGAGGCCATCGTGCCCGTACTGCGCCTGCTCATCGATCTCGCGTTTCTCGGTGTGTGCATCGTCGGTGCGTGCTGGTTCAGCTCGTGGTGGGCGAAGGCGCTCATGGTCGTGCCGGCGTCCGTCGCGATCGCGCGGCTGTTCGTCATCGGTCACGACGCCTGCCATGGCAGTTACACGCCGTACGCGTGGCTCAACAAGCTCATCGGTCGCATCGCGTTCCTGCCGTCGCTCACGCCGTTCTCGCTCTGGGACGTCGGCCACAACGTCGCGCACCACGGCTTCACCAATCTCAAGGGTCGCGACCAGGTCTGGGTGCCGATGTCGGCCGAGGAATGGCAGACGGCGTCGAAGCTGCGCCGCGGACTCGAGCGCATCTATCGCTCGGGATTCGGCCAGGGTCTCTACTACCTCATCGAGATGTGGTGGAAGAAGCTCATCCTGCCCACGAAGAAACACGTCGGCGTGCGTCGCGCCGTGTTCCTCTGGGACAACGCGCTCGTGCTCGGCGTCGGCGCCGTGTGGATCGGCGCGCTCGTCGTCTGGGCCGTGTACGGTCATCACTCGATCACGTGGACGCTGCTCTGCGGCTTCGTGCTGCCGTTCATCGCGTTCAACTGCATCATGGGTTTCGTGATCTACGTGCAGCACACGCATCCCGAAGTCGCGTGGTTCGACAAGCGCGAGGAGTGGCAGAAGCGCCTCGGCTTCATCACCACGACGGTCAACGTCGTCGTGCCGAAGCAGATGGGCCAGATCCTCCACGACATCCTCGAGCACGGCGCGCATCACGTGAACACGGGTGTGCCGCTGTATCGGCTCCGCGCCGCGCAGCAGGCACTGAAGAACGCCGTACCGAATCTCGCGCGCACCTACGTGCTCACGTGGAAGCGCTACTGGGCGACGGTTCGCACCTGCAAGCTCTACGACTACGCGAACCATCAGTGGATGGACTTCAAGGGCCGCGTCACCGCGGCGCCGCTGTTCCCCGAGGCCGCCCCGGCGCAGTGAACGTCGATTCGCGCGCGCGAGCGTTCGATCTCGTCATCTTCGATCTCGACGACACGCTCATCGATCTCGATCGTGAGCGGCGTCTCGCGCACCTGTCCGCGTGCACGGGGCTGCGACCCGAGCGCATCCATGCCGCGATCTGGGACTCCGACTTCGAGCGCGCCGCCGAGCGCGGGGCGCACGCGACCGGCGATGACTATCTGCGCGGATTCAACGAGCGTCTCGGTGTGCCCGTGACGCGCGCGCAGTGGGTGGCGGCGCGCGCTGCCGCCACGCGCATCCGGCCGCCAATGCTCGACATCGTGCGCGACGTCCGCGCGCACGTGCCGGTCGCGCTGCTCACGAACAATGGTGCGCTGTTGCGCGAGTCGCTGCCCGAGCTCGTACCCGAGGTCTGCGCGTTGATCACGGAACGCCGCCACGCGAGCTGCGATTTCCTCGCGCGCAAACCCGAACCCGCGGTGTTCACGCGACTCGTCGGGCGCTACGGTGTCGCGCCGTCCCGTGCGCTGTTCGTCGACGACTACGCCGAATACACCGACGGCGCGTTGCAGGCCGGGCTCGACGCGATCCGGTATGAATCGGCGCCGCAGGTGCGCGCCGCGCTCGTCGCGAAGGGCATTCTCGACTGACGGGAACGATGGCGGTGGCCTCCGGGCCGATTGAGTCACCTGCCAAAACCTGCTGAAGTCGGGCTGAATCCCCAGCGGAGCCCGGCATGAAACAGTTCGTGACCTTTGTCTTCTCGTGTTTCGCGTGGTGTTCTGCTGCCGCGAGTTTCGGC
>Ga0081455_10002025_pt1 | contig 24234 bp, 13 predicted proteins | sample TabmetS3T2R1_FD_70207 | JGI IMG/M metagenome (GOLD analysis project Ga0081455, IMG submission 70207) | Tabebuia heterophylla rhizosphere microbial communities from the University of Puerto Rico - S3T2R1 | ecosystem: Host-associated > Plants > Roots > Rhizosphere ...
GCATGCTGCCCAAGCGCGACGGCCTGTCCGTGATCGGGAGCCTGCGCGAGAAGGGCAACCGCACGCCTGTGCTGATCCTCTCCGCGCTCGGCCAGGTCGACGACCGCATCAAGGGCCTGCGCGCCGGCGGCGACGACTACCTGCCAAAACCTTATTCGTTCGCCGAGTTGCAGGCGCGCGTCGAAGTGCTGTCGCGCCGCAATGTCGGCCCGGCCGAAGAGACGACCTATCGCGTCGGCGATCTCGAGCTCGACCGGCTCTCTCACCGTGTTGCCCGCGGCAAGGATGAGCTGACGCTGCAGCCGCGCGAGTTTCGCCTGCTCGAATATTTGATGAAGCATGCGGGCCAGGTGGTGACGCGCACCATGCTGCTCGAAAACGTCTGGGATTATCATTTCGATCCGCAGACCAACGTCATCGATGTGCATATTTCCAGGCTGCGCTCCAAGATCGACAAGGGCTTTGAGCGGCCCTTGCTGCACACGATCCGTGGCGCCGGATACATGATCCGTGACGGCCTTCGGTAAGCTGATCCGCACCACGGCGTTCCGGCTGACGCTGGTCTATCTGTTTTTGTTTGCGCTGTTCGCCGCGTCGCTGCTCGGCTATTTCGCCTGGAATACGCGACGGCTGATCAACGAGCAGATCACCGCGACGGTGAACGTCGAGATCGCCGAGATCACCGACATCTATTCGCGCCGCGGCCTGCGCGGGCTCGTCTTCACGATCGAGAACCGGGCGCTGCGGCCGGGCGCCAATCTCTATCTCGTCACCACGCCTGAGGGAAAAGCGATCGGCGGCAATGTCGGATCGCTGTCGCCGGGCGTGATGGCCTCGACCGGCTGGTCCGAGACCGCCTATCGCCGGCTCGACGAGCAGGACACGGCGGATCATCGCGCGCTGGTGCGCGTCACCGAACTCACCAACGGTTTTCGTCTCCTGGTCGGCCGCGACCTGGAGGAGCGCCGACGGCTGTTCGGCATCGTCGCCAACGCCGCGCAATGGTCGCTGCTGGTCGTCATCGTGCTCGGCATCGGCGGCGGCATCTTCGTGGCGCGGCGGGTGCTGCAGCGGATCGACGCCATGACCGGCACCACGAGGCGCATCATGGCGGGCGACCTTTCCGGGCGCCTGCCGGTCGGGCGCAGCGGCGACGAACTCGATCGCCTCGCGGAAAATCTCAACGCCATGCTGGAGCGCATCGAGGCGCTGATGATGGGGCTGAAGGAAGTCTCCGACAATATCGCGCACGATCTGAAGACGCCGCTGACGCGTCTGCGCAACCGCGCTGAGGAGGCGCTGGCTCGTTCCGGCAGCGAAGCCGAGTATCGCGCCGCGCTGGAGCGGACCATCGAGGAATCCGACGGGCTGATCCGCACCTTCAACGCGCTGTTGATGATCGCGCGTGCCGAGTCCGGACAGGCGCGCGGCAACATGGATGATTTCGACGCGGCCGACGTCGCCAGGGGCATCCACGAATTGTACGAGCCGCTGGCCGAAGACGACGGCATGACGCTCCGCGTCAAAACCGCGAGCACGCCGCTGCACGGCAATCGCGAGCTGATCGGGCAGGCGCTCGCCAATCTGGTCGAGAACGCGATCAAATATGGCAAGCCGTCGCCGGTGGTGCAGCCGCTGGATCCCGTCGCTGCCGCGCGCACGCGGGAGATCCTGATCGAGGCGCGGCGCGAAGGTAATCATGTGCTGCTCAGCGTCGCCGACCACGGGCCCGGCATTCCCGAAGCCGATCGCAAGCACGCGGTGGAGCGGTTCGTGCGGCTCGAGGCGAGCCGGACGCTGCCGGGTTCCGGGCTTGGCTTGAGTTTGGCATCCGCGGTGGCGACCCTGCACGGCGGTGAACTCAGGCTGGGGGATTCCCATCCCGGCCTGACCGCGACGCTGGTGATCCCGGCGCGATCTGCCGCGGGTGACAGGCTTGCGGCCCAAACGCCGGATGTGCCACAGAAGGTGGCATGAATTCTTCCGCCTTGGCCGCGCGGTTCGTGTGCGGGCCGCATATCCCGGCCACCAGCAACGCCGAACAACGCCTGGAAGACTGGCTCGCCGAACTGGAGCCGGAGCAGTCGGCCGGGATCGCGGCGTGGCTGGATCGGCCATTCGCCAGAGCCATCCTGCTCGGCATTGTCGAGTTCTCACCCTATTTGTTCGATCTGGTCCGTAACGATGCCGCGCGGTTGATCCGTCTCCTGGCCTGCGACCCGGAACAGCACCTGGCCACGCTGATCGAGGGAACCACGCGCGACGTGCTCGCCGCCGCTGACGAGGCCGACGTCATGCATCTGCTTCGCCGCATGAAGTCGGAGGCCGCGCTGATGATCGCTCTGTGCGACATCGGCGGGGTCTGGCCGGTGATGCGGGTGACGGCGGCGCTGACCGAACTCGCAACCGTCTCCGTACAGACGGCGTTGCGTTTCCTGCTGCGTCAGGAAATCGCGCGTGGCCGCATGACCGCCCTCAATCATGACCGGCCGGAGGAGGGCAGCGGGCTGATCGTGCTCGCAATGGGCAAGATGGGCGCAGGCGAATTGAACTATTCCAGCGACATCGACCTGATCGTGTTCTTCGATCCGGCCGCGACGTCGCTGGCGGCAGACATCGAGCCGGCGCCGTTCTTCGTGCGCGTGACGCAGGCGCTGGCCCGCCTGCTGCAGCAACGCTCCGGCGAGGGCTATGTATTCCGCGTCGACCTGCGCCTGCGGCCCGACCCCGCTTCGACGCAGGTCGCGATCTCCACCGAGGCGGCGCTGCATTATTACGAGCGGGAAGGGCGGACCTGGGAACGCGCGGCGATGATCAAAGCGCGCGTCTGTGCTGGCGACGCCAAAGCGGGCGAGGCGCTGATCGCGGAATTGTCGCCGTTCGTCTGGCGCAAGCATCTGGATTTTGCCGCGCTCGCCGACGTCCACGACATGAAGCGGCAGATGCAGACCTATCGCGGCCAGAGCGAGATCGCGGTCGAGGGCCACAACGTCAAGGTCGGCCGCGGCGGCATCCGCGAGATCGAGTTTTTCGCGCAGACGCAGCAGCTCATCGCCGGCGGCCGCCATCCGGAATTGCGGGTGCGCCCCACGCTGCATGCGTTGCAGGTGCTGGCGACCAGCAACTGGATCACCTTTCAAGCCTGCGACGAACTGACGGCAGCCTACGAATTCCTGCGCTGCGTCGAGCACCGGCTGCAGATGATCGCGGACGAGCAGACGCATGCGCTGCCCGAAGACGCCGAAGCGATCGAGCGTTTCGCGCACTTCTTCGGCTATGAAAGCCGCACAGCCTTTGCCAGGGATCTGCTCGGCCACCTCAACATCGTGCAGGGGCATTACGGCAAGCTGTTCGAGGGCGACCCCACCGGCACGGTGAAGCTGCCGCAGCTCAACTATGCCGCGGGGCCTGAGGATGCGCGCCTGCTCGATCACCTGACGACGCTCGGCTTCAAGAAGCCGATCGCGGTGGCTGGCACCCTGCAGCTCTGGATGCAAGGCAATTACCGCGCGCTCCGCAATGCGGCGACCAAGGCTGCCTTCATCGAGTTCGTGCCCGGCCTGATCGACGGCCTCGCGAATGCCGAAGACCCCGACGATGCCGTGACCGCGTTCGATCGCTTCCTCGGCGCGTTGCAGCGCGGCGGGCGGCTGATTTCGCTGCTGAGCCAGAACCGCGATCTGGTCGCGCTGGTGGCCTTGATCCTCGGCGCGGCGCCGCGGCTCGGCGACATGCTGGCGCGCCAGCCGCAGATCATGGACGGCCTGATCGACCCGCGCTTCTTCGGCGCGATGCCGGACCAGAAGGAGTTGTCGGCGCGGCTGGCGACAACGCTGAAGGACGCAGATTCCTACGAAGACTTCCTCGACCGCCTGCGGCTGTTCGGGCAGGAAAGCCTGTTTTTGATCGGCTCGCGCATTCTCTCCGGCACGGTCTCCGCCCAGCATGCCAGCGTCGCCTTTGCCGATGTCGCCGAGGGCATCGTGCACACCGTGCACGGCCTCGTCACCGATCAGTTCGCCGGCCAGTACGGCCGCATCATGGGGCAGGAGACCGCAATCGTTGCGATGGGCCGGCTCGGCAGCCGGGAGATGACGGCATCCTCCGATCTCGACCTGATCCTGCTGTACGATTTCGACTCTGATAATCCCGATTCCGACGGCGAGCGCTCGCTGCACGGCGCACAATATTTTGCGCGGCTGACCCAGCGGCTGATCTCGGCGTTCACGACGCGGACCAATTACGGCGTGCTCTATGAAGTCGACATGCGGCTGCGCCCCTCGGGCCGCGCTGGGCCGCTGGCGTCGCGGATCGATTCCTTTGCCGACTACCAGGAACGCGAGGCCTGGACCTGGGAGCACATGGCGCTGACGCGGGCGCGGGTGATTTCGGCCACGCCGGCGTTTCGCGAGAAGATAGAAGGCATCATCCGTGGCGTGCTGACGCGGCCGCGGGATGCTGCCTCCACCGCCGGCGACGTCGCCGACATGCGCCGGGCGATCGCGGCGGAAAAGGGCGAGGGCGACATCTGGGACCTCAAGCTCGCCGCCGGCGGCCTCGTCGACATCGACTTCATTGCGCAGTATCTGCAGCTCGTTCACGCCGCGGAAAAGCCCGAGATCTTGAGCGTCTCCACGTTGCAGGTGCTGGACAATGCCGCGCGCCTCGGCGTCCTGGCCCACTCCGACGCCGAGACGCTGCGCTCAGCCGCGCGGCTCTATCACGACCTGACGCAGATCCTAAGGCTTTGCGTCATCGGCAAGTTCACCCCGGAAACCTCGGGCGAGAATTTGCTGCGCGTGATGGCGCGCGCCGGCGACACGCCCGACTTCTCGACGCTGGAGGCGCGGGTGCGTGAAACGCAGGGCGAGGTGAGACGGGTGTTCGGAGCGTTGGTGACTGGAGGTTAGGGCGGTCCATCGTCTTGAGGAACGCCAGGCAGACAAACAACGAATCTTCGCACTTCTGCACTTGACCGGCATGGAATCTTCTCGACGTGGTCGATTGTAAGATTTGCATCCAGGGGTGTTTCCCCAAGTTTGGACATGGGGACTGACGCATTGTGATGTCCGCTTAGCAGCATTGATTTAGATCAAGATCGTCTCTAGCCGAACGACAGTTACTTCCGGTTGCGTCTCAGGAAAGCCTGTGCGGCACCGCGTCGCTCAAAAAAGCAATGGACCACATTAAATACCGATGTTGGACCACGGTCCAATATCGACCCAGCGCATCGGCCGGGAGGTGACGCATTGAAAGCGAAGCCTGAGCTAACGGTCGACATCGCCATTAGTGATGGTCCTTCCGATATCGATAAAATGATCTGGATACCCGGCGGCACGTTCCGCATGGGATCGGACAAGCATTATTCCGAGGAAGCGCCCGCTCATCGCGTTACCGTCGATGAATTCCTGATCGACCGCACGCCGGTGACGAACCGGCAGTTCAAGGAATTCGTAAAAGCAACCGGTCACGTCACCGTCGCCGAGGTTACGCGACCCCCGAACGACCAACGTCAAGATTCCACAAAAGGTCATCAAAGGCGGCTCGCACTTGTGCGCGCCGAACTACTGCCGACGCTACCGGCCGGCAGCGCGACACGCGGAGCCGGTTGATACTTCCACCAGTCATCTTGGCTTTTCGGTGCGTCAGGCGAGAAGCCTCTGATGCACCATAAACGGGAGAGTAGTCATGTTGAGTTCGACATTACCCGATAAGCTAGGCAAGACACCTGGTTTTTCCAAGCGGTCCTGCGCCTCGCTGCTCAGCGCGACGATGTTGATGTCGCTGTCCGGGCTTGCCAGCGCACCGGCGGTGGCGCAGCAACCGCCACAGAAACCCAATATTGTCTTCATCATGGGCGATGACATCGGCTGGATGCAGCCGAGTATTTACCATCGCGGCCTGATGGTCGGCGAAACGCCGAATATCGATCGCATCGGCAACGAGGGCGCGATGTTCGTCGACTACGTCGCCATGCAGAGCTGCACCTCGGGGCGCAACGCGTTCTTCACCGGCATGTATCCGCTACGCACGGGCATGATCCCGCCGCAGCTCCCCGGCAGCCCGTCCTACCTGCGGCCCGGCACGCCGGCGATTGCGAGATTCTTGCTCGATCTCGGCTACAACACCGGCGAGTTCGGCAAGAACCATCTTGGCGACCACACGGAATCCCTGCCGACGGCGCACGGCTTCCAGGAATACTGGGGTTACCTCTATCACCTCGACGCCATGCAACAGGTGAGCTTCCCCGACATCAACAAGACTCCGCTCCAGCAGACTGTTGCGCCTCCCTGCAAGAACACGCCGATCCCCGGCATCCCGGAAGTGCCCGGCGCGGTGGATCCCAAGACCACGCTGTGTCTGACACCCCCGCGCAACATCCTGTCGTGCAAATCCTCGGACGGCACCGGTAAGAACCAGATGTGCAGCGACGAGGGGCCGCTGACGCTGGACCGCTCCAGGACGGTGGACGAGGAGATCTCGGAAAAGGTCATCAGCTTCCTCGATCGCAACGATCCCAAGAAGACGAACAAGCCCTTTTTCGTCTGGTACAACCCCGCACGCATGCACATCGTGACCGTGCTGCCGCCGAAATACGAAGCCATGGTGGGTGAGCGCGGCGGCAAGGACTGGGGTGTCAATGAAGCCGGCATGAAGCAGATGGACGACAACATCGGTGCTGTTCTCAAGAAGATCGACGACATGGGCCAGGCCGAGAATACGATCGTCGTGTTCACCACCGACAACGGTGCCGAGGCAATCTCATTCCCGGACGGTGGCGTGACCCCGTTCAAGGGCCAGAAGGGCGAGGCCTGGGAAGGCGGCTACCGGGCGCCAATGGTGATCAAATGGCCAGGCGTCATCAAGCCAGGCACGGTGAAGAACCAGCTGTTCGCCGCCCTCGACTGGGTCCCCACGTTGGTGGACATCGCCGGCGGACCCAAGGGCGACGAGCTGAAGCAGCAAATCGAGGCGGGGCGGTACCCCGGCATCGTCAAGACCACCCTCGATGGCGTCGACCAGCGCGAATACCTCGAAGGCAAGTCGGAGAAGTCGGCACGTGACTACTTCTTCTATTTCTCGGGATCCACGCCGTCGGCGGTGCGCTACAAGAACTGGAAGATGTACTACACGATGTCGCAGCCTGGGCCAGCCGGCTGGCTCATGCCGCTGATCCCCTTCCACTTCACCTTGGTCCAGAACATCAAGCGTGATCCCTTCGAGCAGAATGTCGGCGTCGACCAGAAGTCAGCGATGAGCCTGGGCGGCGCGATGGGAGCCCCGGCCACCGCCATGCAGTACGACTGGAACATGCTGCCGATCGGCCAGCGGTTATGGCTGGCACACCTGCTCACATACGAGAAGTTCCCGCCGCTGCAGGCGGCGGAGAGCTACAACCTCAGCCAGGTCCTGGAGGAGGTGAAGAGGGCCAATTCTAGGACCGCGAACGACTAGCTGCGGGTAGTCAGGTGTGACGTGAGCACGCGGACGCCCCACGGGGCGTCCGCCCACAACCGGTGAAGCGATGTATGCGCTACCCGTGCAATCCGTTCGAGAGACCCCTCAATCCGACCTGTGCGGTTGGGCATAAAAGAAAGGAGTTGCTCATGACCACGAAGAATCGAACCGGCTGCATGATCATTGCCTTCCTGCTCTGCGGCACAGCACCCGCTCTGGCCCAGACCACGCCATCGACGCCGCAGCACCAGCCGCTGCAGAAGACGATCGGCCAGGCCAAGCCGGAGATCGTGCCATCACTGATCGTCATGAACGCCCGCGGCGCCAGCCTGCAGGGCGGGAAACTGACGCTCACCGGTGTTGCGCCCAATTCGATCGTTTTCGCGGACCGCCCAGTGCGCGCGGCGGGGCATTCGCTCACGACCGACCTGCTGGCGGAATGGTCGCCGAGCAATGAGAGCGCTGAGAGCTTCACCAAGGATCCGCCGAACGCCACCGTCTCGGTGCTCAGCGCGGATGGGTCGAAAGTCCGCGATGCCGTCGTGGTGCTGAAGACCGCGAAGCTCGAAGGCGACAAGCTGACCTTCGACGTGGATGTGCTCGAAGGTGAGCTCACGGGCGGCGACGGGCCGGCCGCACTCTTCATCGACCGCTTCGGCTTCGGCGGCTTCCACGCTGGCGGCTTCCATGCAGGCGGCTTCGGCGGTTTCCATGCCGGCGGCTTCCGCGCCGGCGGCTTCGATCGAGTCGGGTACGGCCGCGTCGGCGCTGTCGGCGTCCATCCCTACGTCGCGCGCGGTGCCTGGTATCGCGGGGCTCCATACGCCTACGGTGCCGCGGCGCTAGGTGGGGCAGCGCTGGGTGCGGCGGCGGCAAGTGCCTATCCCTATGGCGCCGCCTGCGGCTATTACCCCTACCCGCCTTGCTACTGAGATAGCGCGAGTGCTGCGGGCTCTGTTGGACCACAGGCCAATGGAGCCCCCACATCAAGGGAGCCGGGTCCACTCCGGGTTTGGAGGATTGATCATGAACAATCTGAGAAACTTGTTTCTCGGGGCGCTCGTGGCTACAGCGGCAATCGGTACACCGGCATCCGCGCAACAACCACAGAAGCCGAACATCCTCGTCATCATGGCGGACGATATCGGGTACTGGAATATCAGCGCCTATAACCGCGGCCAGATGGGCTATCGTACGCCCAACATCGATCGCATCGCGAACGAGGGCGCGATCTTCACGGACTATTATGGTCAGCAATCCTGCACAGCAGGCCGCGCCGCATTCATTACCGGCCAAAGCCCGCTGCGTACCGGGCTTCTGAAGGTTGGTCTGCCCGCCGCGAAGGAAGGATTGTCCGACAAGGATCCAACGATTGCCGAACTACTAAAGCCGCAGGGCTACGCGACAGGGCAATTCGGCAAGAACCATCTCGGCGACCGGAACGAGTTCTTGCCGACGGTGCACGGCTTCGACGTGTTCTTCGGCAACCTCTATCATCTGAATGCCGAGGAAGAACCCGAAAATCCCGACTATCCAAAAACCCCGAACTTCCGGGCGCAGTTCGGCCCGCGCGGCGTGCTCAAATGCGTAGCAACCGCGACCGACACGACGGGCGACGATCCCCGCTTCGGCCCTTGGAGCAAACAGAAGTGCGAGGACACCGGGCCGCTCACAAAGAAGCGCATGGAAACGATCGACGAGGAGTTTCTGCGGGCGACGACGGATTTCATTGACGGCGCGGTGCGGGATCGCAAGCCGTTCTTCGTGTGGTTCAACCCGACCCGCATGCATATCTGGACGCACCTCAAATCCTCCTCCCAAGGCAAGACCGGGCTCGGCATCTATCCGGATGGCATGGTCGAGCACGACGGGCAGGTTGGCGAACTCCTCAAGAAACTCGACGACCTCGGCATCGCCAACAACACCATCGTGATCTACACCACTGACAACGGCGCCGAGACGTTCTCCTGGCCCGACGGAGGCACAACGCCCTTCCGTGGCGAGAAGAACACCAACTGGGAAGGCGGCTACCGGGTGCCGGCGATGCTGCGCTGGCCCGGCCTGGTCCCGCTGCGCAGCGAGATCAATGATGTGTTCTCTGCCGAGGACTGGGCGGCTACCCTGGTTGCCGCCGCCGGCGAGCCGAATATCAAGGAGAAGTTGCTCCGAGGATACGATGCTGCCGGAAAGAATTTCCGGGTTCACCTCGACGGCTACGATCAGCGCGATCTCCTCGCCGGCAAGGGGCCGAACAAGCGGCGCGAGTTCTTCTATTGGACGGACGACGGTAACCTCAACGGCCTGCGCTATGATCAATGGAAGGCGGTATTCCTCGAGCAGCGTGCCCACGGCCTCAACGTCTGGGCGGAGCCCTTACAGCAGCTGAGGCTACCCCGATTGTTCAACCTGCGCTCCGATCCGTTTGAGCGGGCTCAGCACGAGTCCGGCGACTACGTGCGCTGGTTCATCGACCACGCCTTCCTGCTTGTGCCGGCACAGGCGATCGTGGGGCAGCACATTGCGAGCTTCCGCGAATTCCCGCCGCGGCAGCGTCCCGGCAGCTTCTCGGTCGAACAGGCGATGGAGAAGCTAAGGCTGCCACCATCGACGAACTAGGAGGCGACCATGACTCATTTCTTGCACTCTCCCGTGAACCGTCGCGTTCTTCTCTCGACGCTGACGCTCTTGCCGGCGTTGTCTGGAACGCTCCTGACGGTCGCGGCATCGGCACAGACCACACCGTCGGGGAGCACATTGCCTTCCTGGAACGATGGGGCCGCGAAGCAGGCAATCCTCGATTTCGTGCGTGCCACAACCGACACGGCGAGCCCGAACCACGTACCGCCCGAGCAGCGCATCGCCGTCTTTGACCAGGATGGCACGCTCTGGGTCGAGCATCCGATGTACACGCAAGTGCTCTACTGTCTGGAGCGTGTCCCGGCGGTGGTCGAAAAAAAGCCGGAACTCAAGGAGGTCGCGCCGTTCAAGACCGTGCTCTCGGGCGACCGGGAGGCGATCGCCAGGCTTTCGATGCGGGATCTCGAGGAAATCCTGGCCGCGACTCTGACCGGCATGTCGGTAGATGAATTCAATACCGAAGCGAAGAAATGGATCGAAGCCGGGCGGCATCCGCGCTGGAAGCGCCCGTATACCGAGCTCATCTACCAGCCGATGCTCGAAGTCCTGCGATTCCTGCGCGACAACGGCTACAAGACCTATATCGTGACCGGCGGAGGGCAAGACTTCGTCCGCGTCTACGCCGAGCAAGTCTATGGCATCCCGCCCGAGCAGGTGGTTGGCACCGCGGGGGGAACGAAATACGGCTACGGCAAGGACGGCAAGCCGTTCCTGACCAAGGAGCCGAAGCTCATCCTGAACGATAACGACGCCGGCAAGCCTGAAGGCATTCATCTCATGATCGGCCGCCGGCCGTATGCGGCGTTCGGCAACTCGACGGGCGATCGCGAGATGCTGGAGTGGACCGGTGCGGGCGCCGGCGCGCGGCTCAAGATGCTGGTGCTGCATGACGATGCCGTCCGTGAGTACGCCTACGGCCCGGCGCAAGGTCTACCCGACAGCAAGGTCGGGACTTTCACCCCCGCACTCTATGACGAGGCGAAGAAGTACGGCTGGACGGTGATCAGCATGAAGAACGACTGGAGGCGCGTGTTCCCCTTCGACCAGTAGCTCACACTCTGCCCGTCCGCGAGTCCGATACCTGCTGATATGAAAGGTCACACGTTCAGGCCACCCAATCGCAGCAATGACGGTCCTTGAATTTCTACGCTCGCACGCCCTGTCGCTGCCGCCGCTGGCAAAATTCGCCATCGCGATGGCTGTTATTGTCAGCGTACCGTGGCTGTCTCGTCAGGTGCGGCTTCCGCCCGTGGTGGGGTTGCTCCTGAGCGGCGTGGTGCTCGGCCCTCATGGACTGGAGCTCATCGGAGAGAACAGGCCGATTGCTGATTTCTTTGCCGATCTTGGCAAGTTGCTGCTGATGTTCTTCGCCGGCATGGAGATCGACCTTGCTCGATTCCGACAAGCCCAGCAGAGAACAATCGTGTTCGGTCTGCTGACCACCGCACTTCCCCTGTTGTTGGGTACGGCTGTCGGATTTCTGCTCGGCTATGGAACGCTCGGAGCTGTCATCCTCGGGTCGCTTCTTGCATCGCATACGCTGCTCGGCGCTCCGATCATAGCCCGGCTTGGGATTGTCCGGCTGGAGCCGATCACGATCACCTATGGCGCGACGGTCATCTCGGACACGTTGTCGCTGTTGGTATTCGCGGTTTGCCTTGCGACCTACAAGAGCGGCTTTTCCGTGTCGGTGCTCTCGGTTCAGATTGCGGAGATCGTCGTTTTTGTTCCTCTTATCCTGATCGGTTTGAGCCGTTTGGCAGGCTATCTCCTGGAGAAGCTCGAAGATCACGAGGAGGAATACTTCATCGCAATGCTCATGATCGTCGCGGTTACGGCCGCCTTGGCCCAAGCCATCAATCTGCCGGGAATCGTCGGGGCGTTTCTGGCAGGACTGGCGATCAACGTGGCGGCTCACGCCAAGCCGGCAAAGGAGAAACTGGAATTCATCGGCAATTCCTTCTTCATCCCTATCTTCTTCATCGTGACCGGTTTCTTGATTGACCCGCCCGTGTTTCTCTCAAGCATAGCTGATAATGGCACCATGGTCGCAGGCATAATCGGGGCTCTATTCATCGGCAAGTGGCTGGCGGCCGCGCTCGCGGGGCGGTCTTTCGGTTACTCACATGCGGCACGCCAGACCATGTGGTCACTTACTCTGCCGCAAGTCGCGGCAACGCTCGCCGCGACGCTCGTCGCCTACGATACATTTGACCCTGCGGGTCATCGTTTGATCGATGAGCGGCTACTCAATGCCGTTCTGGTATTGATGCTCACCACCGCCATTCTGGGACCCGTTCTCACGGAGCGCTTCGCACCTCGGATGCTCGGGGACAAAGCGCCGACCGACCGCGACGCCGACGCGACGCAGGCGATCGCGCGCGAAAAGTCCCGTCAAGGACCGATCTCCTGACCACAACGGTCGCATCGCCGCGAGCAGCTGCTCATCACCATATCTGCCCTGTTCATCGGCGGCTCAGGCCCGCATCGTTGCGGAGCACATCGTCAGCACTGACGTGGCGACTGGATCCCGCGGAAACGCCCGCAATATTTCCTCATAGCGCGAGGCGGCTTGATCGAACTCCCCGCGCTCGAAATAATCCGCAGCCGTTCGGGTCATCTCACACAGCCGTTCACTCCCGGCAGCCGCAGCCAGCTCGGGATCGCGGCTGTTCCTGATCCCAAGCAACTCGTAAATCATGAACTCGTGCTGGCGACCCTTGACCTGCACTTTCCGGATGGGTCTTGCGACGATCTCGGACCCGGCGGCCGCGACGACCTTGTCGCTGATGCAGATCGTGGTGCCGAACGTCTTGTTGATGCCCTCGAGTCGCGCGGCGACGTTGACGCCGTCGCCCATCACTGTGTAGCTCAGCCGCGCGCTCGAGCCGACATTTCCGACCAGAACATTTGCGCAATGCAAGCCGATGCGGAGGTTCAACGGCGGCCGCCCTTCCGCGCCCCATTCCGCGTTGAGCTGTTGCATCCGTCGTGTGGCCCGCAACGCGCCACAACAGCCTCGCATCACATGGTCGTCGCGGTGGGCCGGCGCCCCCCAGAACGCCATGATGCCGTCGCCGATGAATTTATCGACCGTACCGGACTCTTCCGCGATCGCCTGCGAGACGCTTTCAAAATAGGCCGACAATTGCGCGAGAAGGTCGTTTGGCGTCATCTTCTCCGCGAGACTGGAAAAATCCTGCAGATCGGCAAACAGCACCGTCATGTAACGCGGCTCAACGCCGAGCGTCAGCGGGGTTCCGCTCTTGATCAGCTTGCGGACCACATCCAGCGGCACGAACGAGGAGAACGAGCGCAGCGAAGTCTCGAACAGCGACAGCGCCGTTTGCAATTCCTTGATCTCCCGGATGTTCGACGACGGCGGCGCCGAATGCGAGAACGTCAGGTCCTCGACTGATCGCAGCTCCCGCGATACGTTCTCGATCGGCCGCGACAGACGCCGCGCGAAGACATAGATCAGTAGCAACTCCAGGCCGGTTAGTGCGGCGATCAGCGCGATCATCTGCCGGTTGGTTCTTTTGAGGGTTCCGACAAAGTCGTCCGTCGGCGTTAGAACGATAAACTCCCATGGCTGCCCAAAGCCGCCCGGAAAGCGCGTAAAGGACGCGCTGATCTCATCGCCGCTCTGTGGCGAGCGGAAGAGGAAGTCGTTGCTGTTGGTCTCGGCCTGCAGCCGATGGGCCTCGCGCAAGTCCTCGTCAGCAATCGTGTCGAAGGTGGTGACCTCCAGGCGTCCGTTCTCCGATCGCACAACCTTCCTCAGATCGGGATGCGCGACGATGGTGCGCTTGGCGGGATTGGCGATGACCGTGATGCTACGAGGACTGGCGCGATGACTGGTGAGAAATCGCGACAGTACGTCGAGCGTGATATTGGCGGAGGCGCAGCCGATGAACGCGCCGTCCTTGATGATCGGGTATCTCAGGATAATCACCGGATAGCCGGTATCCGGATTGAGCGACGGTTCCTCTACAATGAGGGCGCGTGCGTCCTTCGCGGCCTGGTACCCCCGCAGAGCCCTGACATCCATGATCTGCTCGACATCATAACTGCCGACCACATTTGGCCATGTATCGAAGAACGTGCGATACCGGACCCGTCGCGGAGAGCCAGAGAAGCTGTCGATATAGCTGGAATGCCAGTTCGCCGAGGGGGGAATCTTCGGGTCGGAGCGCCTGCGGTCGTCGTCGATGCGGGTCACGACGCGGTGATAGCCGTCCTCGAAGCTGACATAGGCCGCATCGATCTGCCGCGCCGAGGTGAGCGCCTGGTAGAGCAGATTCCGGCTCTCTTCCTTTTTGAACGCGTCTGGGTCCTCTGCGGCGACCGCCGCGAGCAGACTGAGCGTGGCCGCGACCGGATTGATCAGATTTTCCGCGTCCTCAATGCTGGCCAGCTTGGTCTTGGCTACGACGTCGTTCAGGGTCGCGTTGATTGCGGCGGCGTTCTGCCGATAGTTGTAGAACAGGATGAAGATCAGCACGGGAATGCTGAGAAGAACGAACAGCACTGACATCACGGCGCTCAGGCGCATCGCCCCGAACGAGCGGCTGTTTCGGTAGAGAGCCCAAGCCAGTGCAGATACAAGAACTGTGGCGAGCAGCGCCCACAGCAGGGGCGCTTGCAACCACGTCCGCCATCCTTCGTCGTCGAACGCGTAGATCAGCCCCTCGGGCAGCCTGGCCTCGCCCAACATGCCAAGGTCAACGTAAGCGTTGGCGATGGTTGTCCAGCGCTCGCGGCTCTGATCGCCGATCGGCTTGAGATGCGACCGGATCAGCGGCTCTGTCCGCGCCGCTTCGAACAGCAAGGCCTTCTGACTCTTTTGTGCCGAGTACTTGCGTCGGATCAGGTCGGCAATCTCGTCCTTGTGGGCGAGCGCATACTCCCAGCCTTGCAGGCTTGCGGCGCGAAATGCGCGCACGCGCTGGGGATGCTCCGCCACCTGCCGTCTCGAGGTGCAAAGGTTGTCACCGTAGAAGTCGAACCCGTAAGCGCGCGGAGAAAAGATCAGATAAGGCGTACCGTACTCCTCGAACAGGTAAGGCTGGTCGGTGCTGTACGCGAACATTGCGTCCGCCTTGCCGCCGAGCAGATCACGTGGATTGCCGTCGTGCTGGACACGCGGCAGGCTCGCATAGTCGACGCCTTCGCGTTTCAGCATCGCAGCGATGTCGTCGCCACCGGCGGCATCCATCAGTCGCCGCCCCTTCAATTCGGAGACCGCACGGATGCCGGCGCGGTGCGCCACCAGGATGACGGCCGCGGAGTGCTGGAAGATCACACCGAGGACGACGTTGTTGGCGCGCTCGACCGGGTTCACCAGAACGCTCGTCGTGCAAACGCCGAAATCTGCCTTGCCGGCTGCGACTGCGGCGCCCGCATCTGTATCCGGACCACCTTCTCGAAGTTCGACGTCGAGGCCGTGCTCGCGATAAAATCCCTTCTCGACGGCGGCGTAGTAGCCCGCGAACTGAAACTGGTGCTTCCATTTGAGCTGAAGGGACACGCGATCAAGCGCGCTGGCGGGTGCGACGAATAGCAAGGCGAGGCAGGCGAGAATGCCCGCGTTGGACAAGCGGTGCCAGGCCAGGAGAAGATGCGATCGTCCAGCCGAGCACTTACGCGTCGTCGCATTTTCTGCGCGCATCGGCCTCCGCTCACTCAGTCTCACAAGACCAGCCGCTTTGCGTCATTTTCGCCTGCAACTCCGGGCGGCCATTGGCGGTGTTCGGCGCAAGCGGGCCGAGGCAGAAGGCCCTGATCACGTTCAGCATTTCCCATTGACGCCCCTGAGCAGCGAGCCTGCGCCAAGAGATGGGCGCCCGCTATGCGCATTCGGCTGCTACATGACCACCAGGCGCTTGACTGGCGGCCGCGCAGACTAGTCCCGGGGCTTTCGCGATCCGCCCTGAACGAAGATCGAGGCGGCCCGCCCACCCGTTAGGGCGCCGCCGACTTTCGAGACATCAATGCGATGATTGTGGCCGGCTGAAGGGCCTTTCTGCCGAAACTGCATAGCCGGCCCAGGGCAATTCGCCCCAACGTCTCGTCGAGGATTCCGCATCATCGGACAGGCGCGCAAGCGTCCGGCGGGTGGTTACCCGGCGGCAGCTATTTGCAAGGACGGCGGCGCATTCTTCCGGGAACAAGATGCGGAAGGTCTCTCGGCGGCGAGGATTCTCGAATTTGCCCTTGGCATCCAGTGAGTAGGAATCGTGGCGCGGAACAAAGGCAAGGCCGGTGGCGGCGAGAAGCACGCCGCGAAGTCGAGGCCGACCGGAACGGCGGCAGAGGCCCGAAACGACGCTGCCGACACTTTGTTCCCTCGTTGGTGGAAATCAAAACCGTGGATCGCGGTGCTCGTGACAATTGCAGCCGTCGCGATCGGTGGCTTCGGCTTGGTTGTTGCCAAGGGCGGAATCCGCCTACCCGAAGCGTTGCTTGCCACCAGCGCTCCCCCTGCCCCCGCCTTCGTGGGCAGCGAAGTTTGCGCCGGGTGTCACCAGGCTGAAACTGCGCTGTGGAAGCAATCCCAACACAAGCATGCCATGGAGCACGCTACGGACGCTTCCGTCCTCGGCAATTTCGAAAATGCCGGGTTCGACCATTTCGGCGTCCATTCCCGCTTCTTCAAGAAAGACAAAAAGTTCTTCGTCGAAACCGACGGCCCCGACGGCAAGCTTTCGACCTTCGAGGTCAAATACACCTTCGGCGTCGATCCACTCCAGCAATATCTGATCGAATTCCCGGACGGCCGCATACAGGCGCTTTCGATTGCCTGGGACAGCAGGCCGAAGGATCAGGGCGGCCAACGCTGGTTTCACCTCTATCCCAATGAAGAGATCAAGCACGACGACGTGCTGCACTGGACCAAGCTTAATCAGAACTGGAATTTCATGTGCGCCGAGTGTCATTCAACCGGCGTACGGAAGAACTACGACGCCGCCAATGATCGTTTCCACACGACGTGGACGGAAATCAGCGTCGGTTGCGAAGCGTGCCACGGCAAAGGCTCGCGCCACGTCAATTGGGCCCGCAGCCAACGGAGCTGGTTTGGAAAGGACGAAGACCCGCGCAAAGGGCTCGCCGTCTTCCTCAACGAGCGGAACGGCGTTACCTGGCAGCCCGATCCCAAAACCGGCAATCCACAACGCAGCGTTGCTCCTGCGGTGACTCGGAGAGAGGTCGAGACCTGTGGCTTGTGCCATGCACGACGCAGCGAGTTTTCGGAGGACTGGGTGCCGGGACAGCCACTGTCCGACACCCACGCCGTCTCTCCCCTCTCCCGCGGGCTCTATCACGCCGACGGGCAGATGCTGGACGAGGTCTACAACTACGGCTCATTCAAGCAGAGCAAGATGTTCGCAGCCGGCGTCACCTGCAGCGATTGCCACGAGCCCCACGCCGCCAAGCTGCGCGCGCCCGGCGACGGCGTGTGCCTGCAGTGCCATGCGCCCGACAGATACGAGATCGCATCACATACCCACCACGGCGACGTGACTCCGAAGGTTACGTGCGCGTCGTGCCACATGCCCGTCAGCACCTACATGGTCGTCGACAAGCGGCATGATCACAGCTTTCGAATCCCGAGGCCGGACCTTTCCGTGAAACTTGGCACGCCGAACGCTTGCAGCAATTGTCATGCCGACAGATCCGCTCAATGGGCGGCCGACGCGGTCGAGCGCTGGCATGGGCCAGTCCGCAGGGGTTTCCAGAACTACGCGGTGGCATTCCAAGCTTCCCGAACCAACCGGAGTGACGCGGCCGCTCTGCTGGCGGCAGTTGCAGCCAGCCCCACGACGCCGGCGATCGCGCGAGCGACTGCCCTCGGCGAACTACAATCGCGGGTCTCGCCAGCCAATATCGATCTGGCCCGCAAGGGCCTGGCCGATTCCGATCCGATGGTGCGGATCGCGGCGCTCGACATGCTCGACGGCCTTCCGAGCGACCGGATCTGGCCTATTGTCTCCCCGCTGTTATCCGATTCAAGCCGAGGCGCTCGCATCAGGGCGGCCTCGTTGCTGGCAGCGGTGCCGACAGCCAGCCAACCCGCTTCCGACCGCGCTTCCTTCGAGCAGGCGGCGGCCGAGTTCATTGCCGCGCAACGTTTCAACGCTGATCGACCCGAGGCTCGCTCAACGCTCGGAAACTTCTACGCCCGTCGCGGGCTCACGGCCGATGCAGAGAGCGAATACAAGAGCGCGCTGCGCCTCAGCCCCCAGTACACACCCGCAGCGATCAATCTTGCAGATCTCTATCGACAGCTTGGCCGTGACGGGGACGGAGCGAGCGTGCTGAGGACAGCCATCGCATCGTCACGCCCGGATGCGGGACTTCACCATGCGCTCGGGCTCACGCTGACCCGCCAGAAGCTGCCGGATGACGCGCTTGGCGAATTCCGCAAAGCAACCGAACTGGAACCTGAGCGGTCGCGCTACGCCTATGTTTACGCCGTAGCGCTGCGTTCGTCTGGGCGCAGCGATGAATCGATCAAGGTGTTGAAGGAGAACCTGACTCGGCATCCGGATGATCGCGACACCCTGTTGGCACTCGTAACCTTTAATCGTGACTCCGGCGATATCGGTGCCGCACTCGAATATGTCGAGCAGCTGGCTCGCATTGCGCCAAATGATCGTGATTTAGCCCGTCTCACCGACGATCTTCGCGCACGCTTGAAGCGATAAGGGTCGACCGATATCGCGAGGCTCATTACGATTGCTTCGCTGACGCGGTGATCCTTAAGCTCCGTCGGGGGGACAGAGCTTACCGCCGCATCTCGCTGAGCAGCCGTTCAGAACGCGACCTGCGTACGCATCGCGAATGCATCGAACCTGGCGCCGGCATCGCCATTGTTAGTCGGGCTGATCTGTTTGGCGATGTTGCCGTGCAGGTAGTTGAACATGAAACGCACGTTGCCGTTGACGTACCAGTTCAAACCTGCGGTGTAGATCGTCTGCTGCCCGCCGGCCACGCCATTTGTGGTCCCCAGTTGATTGTTCAGATTCATGGTGCTGACGCGGCCGGCAATCTCCCACGCGCCCCAACCGCCGCCCCACAACGAGAACGGATTTGCCGGGATGATGCCGCCATAGGCGGCAGTGGCCGGAATATAGGGGTGGGTTTCGCCGGTCAGCACAAGGCTGGCTTCGGCGTAACCACCGTCGAACTTCAGAGCCGGCAAGCCCGGAAGATTGTTACGAGCGACGTTGAACCAGAAATATTCGCCCTGGAAAAACAACGGACCGTAAGTTGCGGCAACTTCGGCGCTATAGACCTGCGCCCCCGATACACCTGTGATCGAGCCGGTGTCGATGATCGCCGTCGGATCGATGCGCAATTCCGGTCGATCGCTCAATTTCAGAGTAAACGAGTTGTCGACCAAATTGTGCGGCGGCCGGATCAGAAACTCGGCGTCGGCCCCGAGATGCAGGGAGTAGCCGTTTCCGCTGATCAGCTGGCCAGCGACACGGGCAACCGCGCCGAATTGCTCCGTTGTACCATTGGGGTTGGTGCTGGAGGCCGAATGGATCGCGCCCGCGCTGGGTCCAGTCGCATAGGCCCCGGCCCAGAATATGTCATTGTACCACCGCGCGCCGAAGACGGAGCGCCCGTCGCCCGCTGCGATATTGGCGGCGATCACCTGCGACGAGGCGCGTTCAAGGAACAGGATGTCGTTTGAACTCATCGCCTCGTCGAGCGTGTAAAGAGTCTTCATGTAGCCGCCCTCGATCGCGAGCTGGCCACCAAAGGGCCTGATGCCCTTGTAGCTGAGATAGGCGTTCTGAATGCCCGACAGACCGCCGCCCGGGAGGAAACCGACCGACGTGCCACCTGCGCTCGCGGTGCCGGCGAAGCCGTCTGACGAGCCGGCGAAGTCGTAGATCAGCGCGTAGTCCCAGTCGCCAAAGAACTTGCCGACCACGCCGATGCGGGCGCGGCGGGCATTGACGCCGTTGTCGAGGCGTTGCGGATTGGTGTTGGTAGTATTGGGACGATAGTCGTAACCGCCGCTGTCAAAATGCAGACGGCTGGTAATCGCGATGCAGTTCTGTTCGTCTGCGGTGCAGATTGTGGGCCGGTTATTCGGCATTTTGACGATGGCATCCGGCGGTGCTGCCGCAACCTTGACCGGAACGGCAGCATTGGCGCTGGCGACACTGATTTTTGGCTCGGCTTTGGCCTTCGCGGCCGCAGTATTGGCCACAGTCTGCTTCTGCAGCCGATCGAGCTTTTCCTCCAGCAGTCGGAGCTGCTTCTTCAGCGCGGCAATCTCTCCATCTGTGGAGCTTGCCGATTGCGCGCCCGCTTGCGAAACAGCGAATGTCGTGACCAATGCAATTGCTATTTTCGTACTTTGCGTTGCGACAGTCATAGGTGCGCCCTCCTCGTCGAGTTCGAATGGTGCCTAAGAAACTCCGGTGCCCGGCTATACTCTTGAACGACCGCGACTCAGCTCGTCTCTCCGACGATTCCTCGCCTATTGGCCGATGGCGTTGCGGACGCCGTGCCAGATTTGATCCTTCAGCGCGATGACTGGTGGTGGAGGCATCGTCACTGGCGGCTGCGTTTGCCTGACGCCATCGATCACCAGCGTGGCGACGTTGATCTCGCCGTCGGTGTAGTACGGATCGCCTTCGCCATTGCGGCCGAACAAAGTCGGGCCCGTTCCCGAAATCTGGAAGTAGTTTTGAACCATCCCGGCCTCGCGCAAATCGCGCATCAGCAGGTCGCGCTCGGCATCGATGTCGGGCGCAATATGATGGGTTACCTGCCCCGTATCGTGGCTCAGACCGACGCCCCGGTCGAAGGTTATTGAACCGAGCCAGACCGGGCGGCCGACCGTGCCCTTCTCAAGAACCTGCCAAAACCGGACGTGGTGCCGCCGGTCCGCGCTCGTGCCCTCGGGCTTCTCGAACGCGAGCTGTTGCTTTTTTCCTTGGTAATAGAGCGGACTGACGGGCGCGTCATGATATGGCCGGTCAAGCATCACGCTGCCAACGATCTCGACACTCGATCGCAACGTGATCGGGTCGGCCGGAAACCAGCCCGACGCGTGCATGGCGCGCAGGATATCTTCCTTGCTGCCGACGAGGCCGACATTGAGCGCGTCGCCCGGGATATCGCTCGCGGTGCGTGTCACCATGGGCAACGACGCAAGCCCTGGCTCGTGCTCGTGATGGCTCCACAAGGCGGGCAGGATGACATAGGCGAGCACCAGGTAGGCGATGAGTACGCCCACGAGTACAATCCACCATCGTCGCCTACCTGCAATCCGCTCCATGCGTTGTAGCTGTCAACCTGATTGCGATAGCTGTATTCTGCCGAGCGGCCTCACCTCGTACGGCCGCCAAATCACAGCGGCAGAGGTGGCAGAGTCGCCTCCTATTTCGTGATCCTGGGCCTTGAAGATGTGGGCGGCGGTGCCGCTGCAGGCGAGAGCACGAACGTCAGCCAGACGTTCCAGCCTTCGGGGCGGTTTTCTCCGGCGAACTCCTTGTAGCCCTTGAGATTGAGATAGCCCTGCATGTCTCCCACCGGAAAGATGTAGCCGACCTGCGGGCCGATGCTTGCCACGCGCGACCGGAAGCAGCCGACGCGATCGCCGGAGCCGCTGTCGCAGCCGATCTCCTGATAGAGATAACCCACGAGGCCGACCTGCCACTGCTTGGTCAGGAATTGCGAGGCGCCCCAGTCGAGGTGCATGTCGACGCCACTCTGATATTGCGTGGCCGTGTTTGGGAAGTTGTATGTGAATCCGAGCACTGCCGAAAATTCGTGCCCGGTCTGCGGGTTGAAATAGGTGTAGCCGCCGCCGGCATCGATTGCCCCGTGCCCGAGCCCCAGATTTGCGAGACGGGTCGACTGGTAGGCTCCGACCGGGATGTCCCCGGTGATATAGGTCATGTAGTTGTGAACGCCGGCATTCCAGCGAATCGCGAACTGCGGAATCAGATCGCCAAATCCAATGATCGAGCTGTCGATGCTGTCGAACCGCGAGAAGGGAAATGTGCCGCCGCCCGGTCCCGTCAATGTCCCCACAAGCGATCCCGCAAGCGACGTGGAGTTGGACCCGTAAACCGTCAACAGCGAGGCAGAGGCCTGCCCGCCCAGCACCGGTGTTGCAAAGGTGTAGGTCCCGGCCAGAAGGCCAAGATTCACATTTGCGTTGACGTTGGCGCTCACGTTGACGTTCAGATTCGCGGGAAGACGGCCCAGCGTAATCTCGCGCGCCCGGGCCACATCGGCACCGGCGGAGACCGAGTCATGATAATAAACTGAGGTCACCGACCAGCCCGGCGCCTGCTGGGGAACGGCCGCTAGGCTGCCAAAGAATCCGGGTATCCAAAAGCTGATGCCGTTTTCATCGGCGCGGGCCGCTTGATCAGGCAACGCGAGCAAAGCCGCAATAGCTGCCACGCCCAACTGCCATCGAAGAAAACCGGCCGCTGACCGCCGTTTCCCGCGTTGCATCTGCCGATCCTCCACTCTTCTACAGCGCCCCCTCCCTCGGCTAAAATTACCACGGTTCGTGTATGCCGGATCGGTACTTCTCTTGGTTGTACTCCGTTCATGCAAGACTGTGCCTTGGGGGCCACTCCTTTTGCCGTTTTCGCATAGCCGTGCTGATCGGTGCAGCATTCTAAATCCTCCCTCTCGACTTGAAGTTGCGCGCCGCGCCAATGTCGTTCCAGCGCGGCCGCCATTCTCGTCAATGAGCTCAACGGCAGCCATCTCCAATGCTCCGAGGATAGCTCGGTTGTTCGCGGCCGTTAGCGATGTCTCTTCGTTCGCCGACTCGGCGCGCCAGACGTGGCGATCCCGACCGAGCACGCTTCAGTCAAATCCGCGGCGATCGATGGAATTTGGCCCGGCACTTCCCGCTGCATGATTCTCGCAGCGCGTTGCCGGTTAGTTTGCTACGCGGACGACTGCTTGACAGCCGGTCTACAGGCGAAGCGACCTCTCTCCACCCGGCGCAAAGAAAAACCCCCGGCAGTTGCCTGCCGGGGCCCTTTAGAGCGTCAGGAGATCGGGATCAGAAGTTGCGCTGAACGCGGACGTTCAAGCTGACAGCGTCCTGGTCCTTGAACTCGTAGACAGCTGCCGGCTTCGGTGCGCCCGGTGCGATACCAATAACCGCGCCGCCAGCGGCCGCAGCGGCACCAGTGATGCCGGAATACTTCTGGTCGAGGTGGAACCACTGAACTTCCGCCGAGAACGTCAGGTTCTTGACAGGGGTCCAACGGGTGACCACGCCGAGCTGGAAGGTGTTGAAGTCAGGGTTACAGGTGTAGGTCGTACCCTGGCCGGCATGGCTCAACGCGAACGCAGCGCAGTAGATGCCCTTCGCATTGCCTAGGTCGTTGTTCGCACCCGGGTACCGGACCGAAGCGACGGAGCCGAAGAGGCTGGTCGACCAGTAGGGATCCCAGTTGTGGTTGAACGCACCGCGGAAGCCCCACGCGCGGGTCAGCTTGAGCTGGCCATCGGTGACGCCGACGAAGCCAGCAGCAGCCGGAACCGGACCGACGATGCCGGCCGGCGCCCAGATGGCGTCGGTGGTCACGCCGAGACCGACGCTCTGGTAAGCACCGGCAACACCCGTGCCCGAGAACATCGCGAAGTTCGGCGAAGCCGCAGAGGTCGAGATCACTTGCTTGGTGTCACCAATGGCGTAGGTGGCGTCCATCTTGATGTCGTCGCCCGCGCCGGTCGGGATGTTCTTGATCTGCAACGCAGCCATCACCGCACCGCCCCACTTGGTGTCGGGGTGACCGGAGATTTCCGAAAGCGTGTTCGGAGACGCAGCCGGCAGACCAATGCCACCAGCCGGAGCCCCAACGGTGTTCAAGATGTTGTAGGAGCCGCTGACTTCATGCGCGGCACCGGAGATCTGGAACAGACCCCAAGCCTGGTCGACGCGGATGTTGCCGACGATGTCCGGAGCATGCACGCCGGCGTAGGCGTTGCCGGCGGCGCCGAGGCCGCTTACCGGGGTGATCGTCACGCCGCTGGCGCCGAGGTTGTACACCGAGGTACGGTTGAAGACGACCGGATCATCGAGACCGATGGTGGCCGACACGCCGTTGCCGAACTGTGCGGTGTACTGGATGT